>Ga0181590_10002583_pt1 | contig 15295 bp, 16 predicted proteins | sample 071ome_34_FD_132446 | JGI IMG/M metagenome (GOLD analysis project Ga0181590, IMG submission 132446) | Coastal salt marsh microbial communities from the Groves Creek Marsh, Skidaway Island, Georgia - 071411BT metaG (megahit assembly) | ecosystem: Environmental > Aquatic > Marine > Intertidal... | reverse complement strand
GAGGTAAATTGACAGGCCTGTCTGATCAGGATCTCTCTGGTCGAGCTGCTGAAATGCGATCGACAGCATCTGACACACTATCGAAAAACGGTTTTGCCCTGGAGAAACAAGTATTCGAATTCCATGCAGATGTAAGGTATTCGGGGCAGAGCTTCACGCTGTCCGTTCCATTCGACGATAAACATCCGAGCCTAAACGTGATCGCCTCCTCTTTCGGTAACATGCACGAAAAAACTTTTGGTCATCAAGATCTTACGAGCGAGTGCGAAATCGTAAATTTGAGGCTCGTTGCTTTAGGTCTCGTAAACAAGCCTGAACTAAATTTTGCGAGCAACAGTGCGGGTGAAATGCTAATCGAAACCCGAAAGGTTTGGTTTGGTGAGAGTTGGGTAAATTGCCCGGTTTATGACCGTGAATATTTTTCAGGTGGGCAATGTCTGAGAGGGCCTGCAATTATTGAAGAAGCGGGTGGCACCTCCGTTGTACCGCCCGACTGGAAAATCAATGTCCATCGGTCAGGAGCTCTTATATGCGAGAACCCCTTATGATACAGATATTAGCCGCTGGATTTAAATTTGTTACCATTACTGCCGAAGAGAATTAAGGAAAAAATAATGACAATGCCAACAAATCACGATGATTGGTATCATTTAGCAAACAGAGTGTTACCAGGGGCAGGTTTGGGTGGTTATTCACTGGCCGATGAAGTGCGATTTGTCATTAAGGAAGGGAAGGGATCAAAGCTTTATGACACAAGAGGCCGGGAGTATATCGACTATGTCGGAGGAGCTGGCGCTCTTATTCTGGGGCATGCCTTTCCGAGCGTCGTCGACGCGGCCATCCACCAATCAAGTAAAGGAATCCATTTCTTTGGAACGTTAAATGAAGAATGTGTTCTTCTGGCAGAAGAGCTCGTCGAAGCCATTCCCTGCGCAGAGAAGATTGCTTATTGCACGACTGGGTCGGAGGCGACTTTTTACTCCATGAGAATTGCGAGAGCTTTTTCTGGTAAAGATAAAATACTAAAACTGGAGGGTGGATATCATGGAAATCATGATTACTCGTGTTTTTCTGTTAGCCCAACAGCCCTGTCAAACTACCCGGTAGGTCAACCAGATACGTCTGGTATGCCTTCAGTCTTAAATGAAACGGTGCTTATCGGGCCCTACAATGATCTTGAGGCTATTCGGGCTCTCGTAGAGGCTAACCGAGAAGATCTAGCGGCTATTATAGTCGAACCCGTTCAAAGAATTATCTTTCCAGAAGCAGGGTTTTTGGAGGGGTTAAGAGCGCTTTGTGATGAGTTTAAAATTCTGTTGATTTTTGACGAGGTTGTTACCGGGTTCAGGCTCGCATACGGAGGTGCGCAAGAGTATTTTGGCGTTCTCCCAGACTTGGCGGCCTATGGAAAGATTATAGGTGGAGGAGGGCCGGTCGGCTGTGTTGCGGGTAAATCGGATATTATGGAGCAATGTAATCCGGTCAATCGAGGACAAGACAATTATGCTTATATTAATGGCACCCTTCATGGCAATCCGGTCGGTTGCGCGGCGGGGAGAGCAACCCTAGCTGAGCTCAGAAAACCAAAATTTTATGAAAACCTGCATCGTCACTCTCAAAAAACTCAAGCCGCGTGCCAGGATATTCTGGATAGAAAAGGAGTCCCAGCACGAGTAATTGGCAAGGCTTCTTTGTGGCAAATTGTTTTTATGAAAGAGGATCCCTCAGACTTCAGTGCTTTTATTAATGCTGATATGGCAAAGAGCAAAGAATTCGACATGTTGCAGATGCATGAGGGGCTTTATGTTCTTCCAAATGTAAGGCGTTTTGTATCGGGGGTGCATTCAGACGCTGATTTAGACCAGACAGTGGATGCCTTAAACCGAGCATGTGACGCTTTGTAAATCAAGGGCTTTCAAAACAAGATGAACAGGGACACAGACATCAAGGGCCAAGCTATTCTTTTTTCTGAAATGACGCCGCCCGAGGGACGGGAGGATGAGTTTAATTTATGGTACGATGAACATCATTCTCCAAGTCATGTAAAAGGCGTTCCTGGGTTCAAAAGTGCGTTGCGATACAAATCCGATGCCGGTCCGCATTATCTGGCGATTTATGAGTTAACGTCGCCTGGAGCCCTCGAACATGAAGAGTATAAAAAAAGAAAGTTAACGCCTGATCATCCTACCTATGAAATGTTGAAAAGTGTGTCCGGTTTTACACGCTACATTGCCCAAGAAGAATTTTGGCGATCTAAATCAAACGGGTTTGTCGACGAGATTGATGCGCAAATAATATTTTGCGAGTTCTATATGGTTCCAATTGAAAACCAACAAAAGTTTTCTGCTTGGGTTCAAGAAGAGAAAGTTTTGCATTTAACGGAAGAATCGGCATGGCTGATGACGCGAGGGCTAAATATTGTGGAATTTGATCCGGAGCCCTACACCCATGTGTTTTTACACTATTTTGCGGATGCCGCTGCCAGCAAAATGATAGATAAAATGGTAGAGAAAGATGCGGGCGCAAACGCTGGAATTATTAATAAAACTGGATTTGAAGCACACACGGTTGCCTATCGACGTCGCCGAAATCGATTTTTAAAACACGATTGAATACAAGGAAAATATAATGGCAATTTCTAACAAAGAAACCTACGAGAAGGGACTAAATATTAGAACTGAAGTGTTGGGCTCTGAATACGTGGAGCCTAATATAGAGAAAGGGCGCCAAGATGATTTTCATGGAGCAATCCAAGACGTTGTAACGGAATATTGTTGGGGAATGGGTTGGGGTCGAGAAGGTGTTTTAGATCGAAAAACCAGGTCCATGCTCACCCTCGCGATGTTAACAGCCCTTGGAAAGCCAGCGGAATTGAAAGCGCATACCAGAGGCGCCCTGAGAAATGGTGTCTCTGTAGAACAGATCAGGGAACTCCTTATCCATGCTACGGTCTATTGTGGTATCCCTGCAGGGGTGGACGCTTTTCGAAATGCTAAAGAGGCCATCGATGCGTGGGAAGGGGAGCAAAAGAGCTAGCCTCGTCGGTTTTATTGAACGCGTTGAAAGCCCGATGTGCCAAGGTTCATTTTCTCTATTTTGGCAGTTTTGCGAAATTGTTGGATTATCTTTTCGTAAGCTTTTGTAACTAGTTGCTCTCGAATTTGAGGTTCTAATTCTTGGAATGGTCGTGCCCCAGCTAATCGCCTATCTTCTACTTTTATTACGTGCCAGCCAAACTGCGTTTGAACGGGTTTGTCGCTGGTTTCACCTTTCCTAAGCGCGTAAGCAGCTTTCGAAAATGGAGGCACCATTTGATCAGCGGTAAAAAAACCTAAGTCCCCACCGTTCTTCCCGCTGGGTCCTGTGGAACGTTCCTTTGCAAGACTAATAAAATCACCACCTCTTTTAAGCGCGTTTATGATGTCCAAGGCCTCAGCCTCTGTCTTCACTAGAATATGCCGCGCTTTAATCTCTTCTCTTTTTTCCTCCAAAGCGATTGCTCTATTGTAAACCTCGCGAATTCTCTCAGGAGTAACCTCTTTCTCGAGAACAATTTCTAAATAGCTCTCATTCAGAATCTTTGTTTTCTCATATGCGAGTTTTCTCTCAATGTCCGGACGCTTATCGAGCCTGGCTTTTTTTGCTTCTCCTAAAATTAATTGCTGATCAATTAATCTATCTAGAATTTGATTTTGAACTTGTTCGATAGGAATTTGTTTCATTTGATCAGGTAGTTCTTGGTAGAAGAGGTCAATATCGGCTTGGGTAATTTCTTCTCCATTTACCGTTGCGAGGACAATCGCGTTGCCTGCTTTATTCTTGATTGATTGCGCACTGAGGCTGCCCGTAAAAAGTAAAAGGGCACAGACAAAAAAAATAGTTCTAATCATAGGTAAACATCTCCAACCTTGGTCAATGCGCAGCACTCGATTCCAATACATCATAAAGACGAAAAAAAGAATTTATATCTTGAAAAAAGTGTTAATGGTTGTCTCTAGGCAGGGATTACACGGTCTTGGTGTTTTTCAAATACCTGAAAACTAGGCCGAAACCACGGCTCCTCGGCTAAGACTTTATAGCTCGCGGTTTGGCTTGTGTTACGTCGTTCCTCCGAGGATAGAGCTGCCTTATTTTGAATGTACTGCAATGTCACATGGGTCCAAGGAGATGGATCAAATTCATCTATGAGAAATCGTCGAACCATCAGCCAGCCTGAGTTCCTGAGGACTGAAGGGGTATACTCCTCATCATACCATTTGTTAAATTGACCTTCTGATTTGTCCGGAACACTAAAAAAGATGGCCCTCAGAAATTGAGCTTCTAATGCTTCCTCTATAGAGGTGTTTTCGGCACAAAACGTGCTGATTTCATCACCCGTGTACCGCTCGTATTGAAGTGAGTTAGATAACATCCATGCGGATTGCGCATTTGGTTGAGATCTTATCTTTGAATACTCCGGGCTTTCCAATCTTTCCAAGGTGTCAATCTCAAATAGCCCCAAATAAACTGAGCGCTCCGGGTCTTTATACCTCTGGGCGCTCTGAAATCCTGTGCAGCCCAACCTTATGGGTATTTGGTGATTGTTATACCAATGATTAAAGTCGTCTTCCCAATCTGGATCAGGCGACAAAATCGAAAATAAAATACTGGCGCCCTTCAACGCCTCCTCCCTATTTTTTATGAAATATTGACACAGTAAAATCTGAAAAATCAAGTGACTCCGTCAGCAGTGTCGTCTGTAAGGAAAAATTGCGGGCTCCGCGGAAGCTGTGTATCTATGTTATTAAATGTTGGTGCTTGGTGTTTGTCCGAGGAAAAACTAAGTTTGGTATTAGGAGTTGATAGATAATGGACGGGATTAGGCTCGAAAAAGATTTCACAGCGCTCGTAGATGACCGGGTTGCTGACGGTGTTTTTCGAGTTGACCGATCTGTCTACACCGACCCGGAAGTCTTTGATGCTGAAATGGTTCAGATTTTCGAAGGAGGTTGGATATATCTGTGTCATGAGAGCCAGATCCCCGATGAAGGAAGTTACTACGCTACGGATATAGGCTTCACTCCGGTGGTTGTTATCCGTCAAAAAGACGGCGGTTTGAAAACCTTTATCAATGCGTGCTCACATAGAGCAGCCATCCTCACGCCGAGAAAACAGGGGAAAGCACGAGTATTAACATGCCGCTTCCACGGTTGGGCTTACAGCTGTGAAGGCCGTTGCGTTCGCATCAAACAGGAGAAAGAAGGCTTTGGAGAGGAAGAGTTTGATCGGTCTTTCTATGACTTAAAAGTGGTTCCTCGGACCGAGAGCTATCGAGGTTTTGTGTTTGGTTCGTTGGAAGAAAACGTTCCACCTTTGAGGGCGGCACTTGCCGGAGCCGCAGGGTGGATAGACTTGATGGTTGAGCAATCACCCGATGGACTGGAGGTGGTGCCCGGCTCTTCGACGTATACGATACATGGGAACTGGAAAATGCAGATAGAAAATAGTGTGGATGGGCACCACGTTTCCACTGTCCATCGTGTATTTGCCAATACCATGCGTAACCGCGAAGAAAGAGATGGGCTGACTGGGATGGCAAGAACCGAAGGAGGTCGTATCACTGGGAAGGTCCCCTCAGGTGCCTATGATCTCGGAAATGGTCATATGTCGATATGGGCTCAACACACGACGCCCGAGCGAAGGCCTGTTTATAAGAAAAAAGATTGGTTGGAGGCAAATTTTTCTTCCGGCAAGGTGGATTGGATTTTGAACCGAGGAAGAAACCTTGCAGTCTTCCCGAACGTCGCGCTTATGGATAACCCCTCGACACAGATTCGAAGGGTGCGGCCCATTTCCCCTGATCGGACTGAAGTCACAGTCTATTGTATCGCTCATGTTGGGGAAGATGATGAGGCGAGGGCAGCTCGGCTCCGAAAATTTGAGGATTTTTATCTTACGGCAGGGATGGCGACTTCTGATGATATGGCGGCGCTTGAGGATACTTATCTTGGAAGTCATGCCCGAGCAGCCAGATGGAACGACTTCAACAGAGGTCTTCATAGCATGATTGAGGGAGCAGATGAGTTAGCAAAACTTGGGGGCTTTGAACCAGTAACGAGTTCTGAGAGTTGGGAGAATGAAACACTGTATCTAGGATTTTATCGTCATTGGCGAGATTTGATGTCGGTGAAATGAAAACAAGTTCTAAAGATATAGACATGCTCGTCGAGGTCTCGGATTTGATTAATAGAGAATCAAAGTATCTCGACCAGCGGCGATGGGACGATTGGTTGGATTTATACAGCGATGATGCGGTATTTTGGGCTCCCAGTTGGAGTGCCGAAGATACCTTACTTGAAGACCCAAAAACCTCTCTGAATTTGGTATTTCTTGAGGGCAGGGGAAGATTGGAGGACCGGGTATTCCGCATAGAAACGGAGGACTCCTACGCCTCGATGCCGCTGGATCGTACTGTTCACGTTGTCGGTAATATTACCGTCGATGGCAGAAATAATGGGTCAATCCATGCATCTGCCAACGCGATTGTTCATAGTTATGGCAGGCACGGAGCGCAAACAACCGGGAATTTATATGAATACATTTTGTCTGAGTTAGAAGGTCATCTGAAAATCAAACAAAAAAAAATCATTTTGATTGATGACGCTGTCGCTGGACCGATTGATATTTACCATTTTTAAGGACAGTTTTTGATGCTGGCAGTTTGTAAAGTTTCTGAGGGTTTAGGTGGAGTCGAAGTTCGAGAGTGCGAACCAAAAGAGCCTGGTGTAGGTGAGGTGAGATTAAAAGTATCGGCCGCGGGTATATGTGGAACCGATATGCAAATTTACTATTGGGCGCCGAGAATGGCCCGCCGTATGGAGTTACCTCGCGTGTTGGGACACGAGGCCTGTGGAGTGGTGGAGTCGGTCGGACCTGAGGTTTCTAGCCCAAGGGTTGGAGATTTTGTTAGTCTGGAAAGCCATGTGTTCTGCGGGAAGTGTCGACCTTGCATGTTGGGGAAGGCCCATTTATGTACGAACACTACTTATCCAGGAATAAATTTTGACGGTGGTTTTGCTGAATATGTAACAGTTCCTGCAAAAATTTGTTGGATCAACCCACCTGATTTATCTGTTCCAGTTGCCGCGATGATGGAGCCTTTTGGCATATCCGTACATGCGACGCTGGCTGGATCAGGTGTTTCAGGGAAATCTGTTTTGATAAATGGATGCGGCCCGATAGGGTTAATGAATGTCGCTACCGCGCGTGCGTTAGGGGCAACAAAAATCATTGCCTGTGATCTCAACCCCCTAAGACTGCAAACTGCAAAAAAAATGGGAGCGGATCGTATTATTAATGCAGAGGAAGAAAATTTAACGTCAATTATAGCTGATATGACCTGCGGTTCTGGGGTTGATGTCGCGATTGAATATTCTGGCTCGGAAGCGGGTTTTAATGCGTGTTTCGAATCCCTATCAAAGGGAGGTGACTTTCGTCTTGTTGGTGCTCCGCCAGCTCCTATTTCGGTTGATTTTACGCAATGGCTGTTAAAATGTCCGGAAATGCAGAATATTCACGGGCGCAGAATTTGGGACAGTTGGCAATATGCTGTTGAGTTGCTTTCAAATAGAAAAGTTGATCTGGGGCCGATCCATAGCCACGACGTACCCCTTTCAGAGGGCGACCGCGGATTTGAGTTGATTGTGAACGGCGAAGCCGTGAAGCCTCTTATAATTCCCTAGGTGTTTTTATGACGAAACATAGAATAACGATGATTTTTGAGGACGGCCGTTCTGAGGAGATCGAAGCCGATGAGGCAGATACTGTCTACATGGCGGCCCTAAGAAATAAAATTCGACTTATGACCGATTGTCTTGAAGGTGCGTGCGCGACTTGCATAGGTCATGTGGTTTCCGGGGAATACTCGATGGATGATTACTCAGATGAGGCAATTTCTGACGAGGAAATGCGGTCGCGAAAGGTTCTCACCTGTCAAACGCATGCGAAATCTGACTGTGTTATAGAATTTCCTTATAACTCCAAAATAGCCTTTAAAACCGCTCCGCGATCTTGGGAGTGCGAGATCCTCTCGATAGAGAATGTTTCGGCGAATGTGGTAAAATTAGACTTGGGTGTTGAAGGAGATGCGGACACTCGGCCAAGTTTTATGCCAGGGCAATATGTCAATATTGGTATTCCTGATGCTGGTCAAAGCCGTTCTTATTCTTTTGCGAATTCACCTGGGGCGAGGGAAAGGCTGACTTTTTACATTAAAATCCTTGAGAGCGGCGTGATGAGCGACTTTTTGCGTTGTCGCGCCAAAGAAGGCGATTTAGTTAACATTGAGGGGCCTTTTGGGCATTTTTATCTTCGAGGACAAGAACGCCCCATCTTAATGATGGCTGGAGGAACAGGACTCGCTCCAATGCTATCTATGCTTGATCAAATGGCGTCGATGGAAAGATTTCATAAACCGGTTCACTTGCTCTATGGTGTTAACTACCCAGATGAGTTCTTTGGTATTCGTCAAATTGAGAGTTATTCATCCAAAGGCGTCGATTTGACTTATGAAACCATTTCTCTCAACGGTTCAGCAGATTTGAATATTCAGTCCGGCCACGTTACTGAACTTTTGAATGAAAAATTAATTCAAGATAATCCAGAAATTTATCTGTGTGGACCGCCCCCCATGATCGATGCGGCGAACGCTTGGTTGGCAAAGCAAGGAGTTGATCTAAATTGTGTGTATTCAGAGAAATTTCTTGCCAGTTAAATTTTGCCTTACTTAAATATTGACTTGTTGATTTAGTTCCCTATTTTCCTTTCAGACTGTTTTGGTCCTAATTCATGGGGGTTGGATACGCTGTGGGCGTAACAGCGTTTTTAATACATTTGAAGTATGCTTAAACTAAGTCGCTTTGCCGATTATAGCATTGTGTTGTTGACACAGTTGGCGTCTCGTCCTCCTTCGCTAATGCAGGCGCCGGAGTTAGCACTGCTTTCGGGTTTGACTGTACCGACGGTAGCAAAAACAATGAAAACACTTACTCAAGCGGGTTTGGTTCAGTCTCGAAGAGGAACAAAGGGTGGATATGCGTTATTGCGAGATCCATCCGATATTCCTGTTACCGAGATCATAGCGGCTGTGGACGGACCCATAGCTCTCACTGAGTGTACTGTAGATGCGGGCTCAGATTGTGAAATAGAGGCCCTGTGCCCGACCCGGACAAATTGGCGTAAAATTAACGAAGCGGTCATTGCCGCATTAGATGGAATTTCTTTAGCGGATATGACCCCTCAGAAAGCACCGTTTATGCCATATAAAAAGTTTGAATTTAGCGAATTTGCGGAAAATTAATATGGTTGAATTTGCTCAAACCGAAGATGTTGTGCAAGAAGCGACGCGAAAAGATTATGAATTTGGTTTCGTAACGGAGATTGAATCAGAATTCGCTCCGCCTGGTCTTAACGAAGAAGTTATCAGATTTATTTCTGGCAAGAAAAACGAACCGAAATGGATGCTGGATTGGCGCTTGGAATGCTTTAGCGAATGGAAACAGATGGAGGATCCAAACTGGGCTTTTGTTCAATTCCCTCCGATTAATTATCAAGATTATTACTATTACGCCGCTCCAAAAAAAGACGAAGATGCACCAAAGTCACTCGATGAAGTAGATCCCAAACTTTTAGAAACTTATGAAAAACTTGGCATACCCCTGCATGAGAGGGCGGCCTTGGCCGGGGTAGCGGTTGACGCGGTGTTTGATAGTGTGTCGGTTGCCACGACCTTTAGGGAAAAGTTGCATGACGTTGGCGTAATCTTTTGCTCTATATCTGAGGCAATCCAGGAACATCCAGGTTTGGTTCAAAAGTATCTTGGTAGTGTGGTGCCGAGATCTGACAATTTTTTTGCGTCATTAAACAGCGCCGTATTTAGCGATGGTACTTTTGTGTATATACCTAAAGGTGTCAGATGCCCTATGGAACTCTCCACCTATTTTAGGATTAATGCAGCGAAAACAGGTCAATTCGAGAGAACACTTATCATTGCTGACGAGGGCTCTTACGTAAGTTATTTAGAGGGCTGCACTGCCCCTATGCGAGATGAGAACCAACTTCATGCAGCGGTGGTGGAACTTGTTGCACATGATGATGCAGAAATTAAATACAGTACCGTGCAAAATTGGTATCCAGGGGATGAAAATGGCAAGGGCGGAATTTACAACTTCGTAACAAAGAGGGGCGCCTGCCGTGGGAAAAATTCCAAGATTTCCTGGACCCAGGTTGAGACAGGGTCAGCTATTACTTGGAAGTATCCTTCCTGTATCCTCGAGGGTGATAATTCCGTCGGGGAATTTTACTCCGTGGCTCTAACTAACAACTATCAGCAAGCTGATACTGGCACAAAGATGATCCATATAGGTCGCAATACCTCAAGTACTATTATCTCGAAAGGTATCTCAGCTGGTCATGCCCAAAATACGTATCGGGGCCTTGTTAAGGTTTTAGGTAGCGCGGAGGGCGCGAGAAATTACACCCAATGTGACTCATTACTTATTGGAGAGCGGTGCGGGGCCCACACGGTCCCTTACATTGAAACGAGTAATCAAACTGCGCGCGTCGAGCATGAGGCAACGACGTCTAAAATTAGTGACGATCAACTTTTTTATGTGATGCAGAGAGGGCTGTCGGCTGAAGATGCGGTCGGCTTGATCGTAAATGGTTATTGTAAAGAAGTTTTGAAAGAACTTCCGATGGAATTCGCAGTAGAAGCCCAAAAGCTTCTCTCGGTTAGCTTGGAAGGCAGTGTGGGATAAAAAATGCTTTCAGTAAGAAATTTACACGCCGAGATAGAGGGCAAAAAGATTTTAAAGGGCTTAAATCTAGACCTTGGTTTCGGTGAGGTGCATGCCATTATGGGACCTAATGGGTCAGGTAAAAGCACCCTTTCTTATTTATTAGCGGGGCGTCCGGGTTATGAGGTTACGCAAGGTGAAATTTATTACAAAGGCAAGAACCTCCTCGAGCTCTCTGTAGAGGACCGCTCTGGCGAGGGTGTTTTCCTAGCCTTCCAATATCCAGTCGAGATACCTGGAGTCTCCGGGATGAGCTTTCTCAGAAATTCCCTGAATTCGGTACGAAAATATAGGGGACAAGAAGAATTGTCGGCCGCTGAATTTCTGAAGCTTGCGCGGGGAAAGGCATCCGAACTGGGGATCGACCAGGTTATGTTAAACAGGCCTGTCAATGTTGGTTTCTCTGGCGGCGAAAAAAAGCGCAATGAGGTGCTCCAAATGGCTCTTCTAGAGCCTTCTTTGGCTCTTTTAGATGAAACAGACTCTGGTCTTGACATAGACGCGCTTAAAATTGTTTCTGATGGCTTTAACGCCCTACGTAGCCCTGATCGTTCTGCGTTGGTTATTACTCATTACCAGCGACTACTTAATCACATTGTGCCGGATAAAGTTCACGTGTTAGCCCAAGGTCGTATTATAGAAACAGGCGGCAAAGATCTCGCTATGGAACTGGAAGAAAAAGGTTACGGAATGCTCGGTATTCAGGATGGAGAGCTTGAGGTATCGTAATTTGGAACAGGGATTAGAGAAATTTCCACCAGCGCTTAGGAATTACGTTTCGGAGGCATTGTCGTTTGATGCAGGTCCGGAAGCGCTCTCCGGATTGCGAAGTCATGCAAGGGAAGCGTTGCTAGAAACACTGCCTCTCGGTAGATCAGAGAGGTGGAAGTATACAGACCTTCGGCGCTATTTCGCGAAGCCTACACGGTTGGCGGATTCTCCGGGCGTTGTAAGTCAGCAGGATCTCGAGCGCTTTTTAATCAAGGGCTATGCTCGAGCCGTTTTTATTGATGGCTTTCTTTCTACTGAGTTATCCGACTTGGAGGGAGTAGAGTGGAGCGCTCTAGATGAAAAAATAGTGGGGCGCGTCGCAGACATAAAAAGCACGGGCTTTGTCGCTTTAAACTCGGTATTGCTTAAAGATGGATTTTCGCTTCGTGTCACAAAAAGTCAGCCACAGCAAAGACCGATCCAGTTAATCTGTCTTACCTCCGATAAACTTGTCGGAGAAATCCATACGCGCATCACGATCGAGATAGAGGAAAATATTGAGGCGAGCATTTGTGAAACACATGGAGCAATTGGGAGCGGAGTTGGACTCTGTGACTATGTTATAGAGATTGTTCTTGGAAAGAATGCTCGGTTACAGCACGTGGTGCATCAACAAGCGTCCAAGGATATACATCATGTTGTAACGCGTGCTGGGAGAATAGACGAAGACGCAAAATTCACTGGGTTCTCTCTATTAGAAGGTGGTGCTTTGTCGCGATCCGAGACCGTTCTTTCACTGACCGGTGCCGGCTCAGAAGTTAAGCTATATGGCATTGGGTTAATGCGCAGTCGGCAGCATTGTGACGTAACAACTGATATCATACATGAGGTATCGCATTGTAATTCAGAACAGGTTTTTAAAAATGTGGTTGACGGCCAAGGGCGAACTGTTTTTCAGGGAAGAGTTTATGTTGCTCCAGACGTACAGGGAATTGAAGCCCATCAGCTAAATCGTAACCTGCTTTTGTCAAAAAATGCCCGTGCGGACTCAAAGCCTGAATTAATCATACATGCAGATGACGTAAAATGCAGTCACGGGGCAACCGTTGGTGATTTAGATGAAGAGGCCCTCTTCTATCTGAGAAGTAGAGGAATCTCTGAAAATATTGCGCGGGGTATATTAATCAGGGGTTTTGCTGCGGAAATGTTTGAAGTTCTAAATGATAAAACCATAGTGACATATCTGGATGAAGCGCTTGAAAACTGGCTTCTTTGCGCTGATTTTGACGGCGGGCTGGCTTGATCATGACTGCTCTGCACAAAAGCGGGTTTCCGATAAACGATATTAGGTCAGATTTCCCAATTTTATCTGAAAAAATTTACGGCAAGCCATTGGTTTACCTGGACAATGGAGCCAGTGCGCAAAAACCTATCCAAGTTATTAAAGCCATCTCGGGGGTTTATGAGGCGCGTTACGCAAATGTCCACCGTGGGGTGCACTATCTGAGTCAAGTTGCTACCGATGACATGGAAGCAGCTCGGGAAAAGGTCCGAGGTTTCATAAATGCGCGTTCCGAACGAGAAGTGATTTTTGTTCGAGGTGCAACCGAGGGCATTAACCTCGTTGCCTCTAGCTGGGGGAGAGCAAATCTGACTGTTGGAGACGAAATAATACTCTCTCAAATGGAGCATCACTCGAACATTGTTCCGTGGCAATTGATAGCTGATATTACTGGCGCAATCATTAAAGTGATCCCTATAAATGACGCAGGAGAACTGGAAATTGAGGTATTCCAAAACCTGTTGTCTGAAAAAACCAAAATGGTGGCTATCACCCATGTATCAAATGCGTTAGGCACTATCGTCCCATTGGAGCAAGTAATTAAGAAAAGTCATGATGCAGGAGCACTTGTTTTAGTTGATGGCTGTCAGGCTGCCCCGCATTTGCAAGTGGATGTCCAGGAATTAGACGCAGATTTTTATGTGTTTTCCGGCCATAAAATCTACGGCCCTAGCGGGATTGGGGTTTTGTACGGCAAAGAGTCGTTACTAGAGTCTATGCCACCCTATCAGGGTGGTGGAGAGATGATCGATACCGTTAGTTTTTCAGGGTCAACTTGGGCGGATTTACCTTTTAAATTTGAAGCGGGTACCCCAAATATCGCGGACGCGATTGGGATAGGAAATGCCATTGACTATGTCTCTGCTCTTGGTCTCACCTCAATCATGGAGCATGAGGAGGCATTACTCAGCTATGCAACGGAAAAATTAAAGGCAATTAATTCGATCAGAATTATTGGCAATGCCTCTAAAAAAGCGGCGATTATATCTTTTGTGATGGGTGATATACATCCTCACGATATAGGTACTATTCTTGACCGTCAGGGCGTCGCTGTTAGAACCGGTCATCATTGTGCCCAGCCCGTGATGGAACGCTATGATATTTCGGCTACCGTCCGCGCTTCTTTTGCTCTTTATAACACTTTTGAAGAAATTGACTCCCTCGCATCATCTCTATCTAAGGTTAAGGAAATTTTTGGATGATTGAGGGGGAGTTGGATAACCTTTACCAGGATATTATCCTTGATCATTCCAAAAATCCTCGCAACTCAGGATATTTGGAAGGGGCTACTCATTCCGCGAGGGAGAATAACCCGCTTTGTGGCGATAGGGTAAGTGTTTACTTGACGGTACATAATGCAGAAATCACAGATCTCAAATTTGAAGCTAGAGGCTGCGCAATATCAGTAGCGTCGGCTTCAATGATGGGGCAGATGGTGAAAGGAAAATCGATAACGGAAGCCCAAAAATTGTTTAAACAATTCATAGAGCTGATAAATGGATCGGATGTCGGCGATGGCTTTGAGTTAAAAGAGTTAGAATCTCTCTCTGGCGTAAAACAGTTCCCTACAAGAATTAAATGCGCAACTTTGTCTTGGCATGCTTTGCAGCGAGCACTTGAAAGTGGTGGCATTCAAGCCAAGGCCTAACAGCTAAGCGGATAATTTGGAATATGGTAGATGAAATGGAAAATGATCGGTTATCAGTCCAGGATGGCTTGGAGCCTGAAGCGGGTGGTATTGAGGTTACCGAGCACTCTGATCATATAATTACCGGACAAATAGAGGGAAGAGTTATTGAAGCTCTTAGTGAAATTTTTGATCCGGAAATTCCGGTGAATATCTATGAGCTTGGTCTGATATATGATGTCTCAGTAACGAGCATGAACGAGGTTAGAATCCAAATGACTCTAACGACTCCGCATTGTCCTGTCGCTGAGTCATTGCCGGCGGAAGTCGAAGCAAAAACCAAAACTGTTGATGGGGTAACGGACGTCTCCGTTGAGTTAGTTTGGGAACCGCAGTGGACCCCAGATAGGATGAGTGAGGCAGCTAGGCTAGAGCTAGGGTTTATGTGATAAGTTATTAAGGTTGTATAAATGGCTGTAATTAAAAAAGAAAATAGATTTCTTAACATCACTCCAAAGGCTGCGGATCAATTAAGAAAATTGAAAGACCTGCACAATCCTGATGCCGCCGGCATTCGACTTGGGGTCAAAGAGGGTGGGTGCAATGGGATGACTTACTCCATGGATTTCGCTGAGGAGCACGGGCCGGGAGACGAGGTTATGGAATTGAACGGGGTTAGTATCTTTATAGACCCAATGTCGACGATGTACTTGGTGGGCACTGAAATGGATTTTGTTGAAGAGAATTTCGGGGCTTCATTTGTTTTTCGCAATCCAAATG
>Ga0181590_10002579_pt1 | contig 15300 bp, 14 predicted proteins | sample 071ome_34_FD_132446 | JGI IMG/M metagenome (GOLD analysis project Ga0181590, IMG submission 132446) | Coastal salt marsh microbial communities from the Groves Creek Marsh, Skidaway Island, Georgia - 071411BT metaG (megahit assembly) | ecosystem: Environmental > Aquatic > Marine > Intertidal... | reverse complement strand
GCGTAAGAGTGGTATCAATGAACAGTGGATTCGTTCCAAGTTCTAATCCAGCACTCAAAAGCGAATTTGGAAACCCAAAAGCCCGCCTTCATGGCGGGCTTTTTCTATGAAATAGGGCCCATTTCTACCTGTCGAATGTGTTTGAACTATTTGATTCAAGGCATTAGAGTTAAGGAAGTTCCAGTTCAAGCAGTGATAAACAGCATGAAATTCTCCAATCCCGAAAACCGTAACAGACGACCCAAGCACGGGTTTACCCTGATCGAACTCTTGGTGGTCATCGCCATCATTGCCATCTTGGCAGGCATGCTCCTGCCTGCTCTGAGCAAAGCAAAAGACAAGGCCAAAGGCATCCTTTGCATGAACAACACCAAGCAGCTGATGCTGGCCACCCACATGTATCTGGGTGATAACGAGGACAAGTTCCCATCCTCCTGTCACGGTGGCGGTGTGGCAACGGGTGCCTGGGTGACCGGTTGGTTAACTTGGGATAGCCGACAGGACAATACCAATCGGGCCTATATCCTGGATCCAAAATATTCGACCCTTGCTAGTTATTTCTCCAATGCCAAAAACATTTGGAAATGCCCATCAGATACTAGGATTGCCCCAGCTCAGAAACGCCTGGGCTGGACAGAGCGAGTGCGTAGCATTTCAGGGAACATCCGCATCGGCGTATGCAAGAACAACGGTGGCGGATCAGCGGCATGGGCTTGTCGTGACTACGTCACGGAAGTTGACAAGATGTCAGGTCTGAACAATCCAGGTCCTTCGCAGACCTGGGTCTACGCCGATGAACACCCTGATAGCATCAACGATGCTGGATGCTTTCCTCCAGAATTGGAGCGAGGCAATCCTTGGATCGACCTTTTAGCCAGCTACCACAACGGGGCAGCAGGCATTGCCTTTGCTGACGGCCATTCCGAAATTCACAAATGGACTGCGTCTTCTTCTCAGCAGAACAACCCAGTGCGCTTTAGCTGGGTCAAGCCAGCTGCGACAGCAGCCGATCCAGATGTTCTCTGGTTGGCAAGACGCAACCAGCTGAAGACGGGTCACAGAATGCCCGGAGGTCAGTAGTCACTTTGATTAGTTCGGGAGAAACCCTCCTTAGACCTATTACCCCTTGAATCACCCCATCTCTGCCTTGGCGGAGGTGGGGTTTTTCTGGCACCAAAACAAGCCAGACATTTGTTTATGGCAAATTATCTTCTGAGTTGGTCACTGCGAACTGAAAGAAGATCACTCACTGACCCACCATTCGGGGTGCTCCAATAAATGCTCCAGCAGTGCCTGATCCGCTTCAGGAAACGTATAGTGCAGCAAGTCTGAGGAAAGAACCCACCTGAAGGTGGCACAACCCAGTGCCTGAGGTTCCCCGGAGGCAAGGGAACATTTGAAAAACCGAATCCTTACCCTCTTTTCTGGGTAATCATGATCCTCTTCATGCAGAAGAGGCCCCACGGTCACTTCGCAACCAAGCTCCTCGCGGATCTCGCGGACCAGACAGCGTTCATAGCTCTCGGCTGGTTCTCGCTTGCCTCCTGGGAATTCCCAGAGTCCTGCCAAATGCACTCCATGTGGGCGCTGAGCAATCAACAGTCCGGCCTTGGTGAAAATAAGGGCTGCGGCGACTTCGATGGGAACAAGGTTCTTCACAGGCAAGAAAAAGGGCGACAAATCCAACTTGTCGCCCTGGCAAAAGGAGTTAATCAGCTACCTGATTTATTGATCAGCCTGAGCCTCAACCGCAACTTCAGCATCGTTGGCCTCGGCCTCAGCAGGAGCCAGCTCAGGATGCTTCTTCAGTAAGGCCTCGCGCCGACTACCTGCTTCAGCGGTGTAGCGACTCGAGACGGTGGGCAGCAACACCCGATCGTAGAGAGCCAAGGCCAAGGCTGGTTCGCCGGCATCTTCGTGCAGGCCAGCTTCAGCTAGATTGGACTGGTGGGCCAAGTAGGTGTTGGGAAAACTCAGGTTGATGGATTTGTAACCTTCGATTGCCTCGGCAGAGCGCTCAAGAGCCTCCTGACAAGCTGCACGACCATACATAGCCGTTCCCTTCAGAGGGCTGTCGGCATGCTGAGCAAGGTAGCGCTCAAACTGTTCGAGCGCCTGAGTGTAGTCACCCTGCTCAAAGAAAGCCTGGGCAGCAAATAGTATCGCTCGGCCTGCCGCCGCCTGGCCGGCGTGTTCGCTGGCAATACCCATCAGCTTTGCTGGATCCTGTGGGGCAGGTTCCTCGCCACTGTTAGCGGTAGCAGGGCGGTAGCGAGCCTCGAAAAGCGCATTGGAAGCATCCAGTTCAGCCTGCGTCTTGAAGTGATTCGAGACGTAGAGGATCAAGCCGACCCCAAAGGCAACCGTTCCAACCGAGAAAATCTTCTGCTTGTTGGTTTCATACCAGGTGAGTAGATCAAACACTCCGGTGGATTCTGATTCTGAACTCATAAAAACGGTTATCTTTGAGATCCCTGCGAAAAAGGCAAGTGATAAATGACTTGCCAGCCATATCATGCTAAGACGGGTAGTCAGATTTCAGGGCGCTTTCTCGGCACTTTGAAGCATTTTGACAAATTCGGAGCGAGCGTCCTCCACCAGATCCCGGGGTCCAGTGCATTTGATAAAAATAGAACCAGCGGGTGCCTCAAGAATCCCGGCAAGCAATGAGTAATCCTTCATGGCTGTCTTCGGTCCCACCGGTGAGCCACTCATGAAAGTGCCAGAGGCGCGAACCAAGGTCAGACCCATGCCCTTGACTTCCATTTTCTCGGTTTGAGTTCCCAGCTGGGCCACAGGTTCCTTGAACTGCCTGAACCAGCGCTGAATGTTGGCATCGACTCCTCCCGCTCCACCCGGGCCAAAATAGAAATACACCACTTCACCTGGTGTCTTGATCCCTTCCCGACGGATGCGGAACTGAGCTTGCCGCATGGAGGAAGCTGGCTGCATCTTTTCCCAAGCCTTGGGGACATCAAACTTGATATCGCTCACCTTGATAGGCTCAACATCAGCGGCCCTGAGCCCAAGCGAGGCAAGCACCATCACCCAGCACAATAATTGTTTTGATAGTCTGAAGCACGAAGTATTCATCCTCAAAGGGCTTAAGTGCAGAAAGAGTCCGAGGCAAGATCAATGTGGCGGGGCACTTGACCAGATGAGGGATTGGTTCCAATCTTGCCTACCTGAAAGATCCCTCAATCGACGTTGGGTGTGATCGACTCAAGCTCTAAACCTGACCGATTCGAACAAGCTCATCCATGAACACAAGTCGTTTGAAAGGGATCCTGCATGCCTTCGCGCTGATGGCACCCATACACTGGCTCACATCCTGCGCACAAGAGGGCAATCAAAGCATTCCAGTGGATGAGCCTCAGGCAAGGAGTTCCACCACAGAGGAAGTTTCTCTCAAACCGACCGGGACCCAGTCCCTGATGAGCTACACCCAGTGGATGGCGCGCTGCGCCTCACTACCAACCAACCGCCAGCTAAAAGGGGCCCTTCCCGATCCGGCTTTGCTTCCCATCAAGGAGATTGACCCATTCACTCAACTGCTGGATGTGTTTTTCGAACAAATGCTGACCGGCCCACTTGGGGAGACCAAGCGATGGGTGCGAGAAGTGGAGAGCAAGAAGGATTTTCTGGATCTTTCCAAGGTCTACTTCGAAAAAGAAGGCATACCTTTCATGCCCTTTGCCATGAAACTTGAACTTGGAGTGGAAGACCGAGCCCATTTCCACGGGGATCTGCATGGGGATATCCACTCTCTGAACACTTGGCTCAAACACCTCAACCAGGATGGAACACTCAATGGTTTTGAACTCACATCCCAAAACGATCATCTTATTTTTCTTGGGGATTACACCGATCGCGGCGCCTATGGGGTGGAAGTGATGTATGTTTTGATGCGTCTCAAAACAGCCAACCCGCAGCAAGTTTGGATGGCTCGTGGCAATCATGAAGATATCCAGCTCACCATGAACTATGGCTTTTTGAGGGAAGCCACCTCCAAGTTTGGGCCATCATTTCCGATCAAACGTTTTTCAAGACTCTATGACATGCTGCCTGTGGTGATTTACGTGGGCCATGGCGGGAATTATATCCAATGCAATCATGGCGGGGTGGAACCGGGCTATCAGCCCTCAAAAATGCTGAGTGCAGCACATTCCATTGCCTTCGACGCAATTGGGCAACTTGAGCAAAAATCATTTTTGGATCGCCAACCTGATGTTAGGCAGTGGATGGGAGAGGACGGCTGGGCCGTGGCTCAAGCCAACTACGCTGATTTCAAACCAACCAGTCCCACCACCCCGAAGGTTCTCGGATTCATGTGGAATGACTTCTCTGTCAGCCGCGATGAACCTCAACTCGCCGTCGATCCCGGCCGCGCCTTTGTTTATGGCGACAGGCTTACGAATCTGATCCTTGAGAGCCACAACACGGGTGGCCCCAGAGTACAAGCTATTTTCAGGGCGCATCAACATTCCAGCCTACCCAACCCTCTCATGCGGCGACTGGTTCACTCGGGCGGCGTTTTTCGCCACTGGCAGGAACGTGATGTGCCGCTTAATGCGTCGGAAAATCTAAGTGGATCAGGGTTGGAAACCAGTAGCACGCGGCGACTTGTAAAGGGAGCTGCCTACACGTTCAATGTTTCGCCCGACAGCAATTATGGCATCGGCAATAACTACCAGTTTGATACTTTCGGCAGATTACATCTGAGCGGGAACTTCGAGGACTGGAAGTTGGAAGTCATTCAACTTCCGGTGAATCAATGAGCCCTTCCGAAACGGCCTGGTAAAGTTCGGCCATGGGAACAAGTAGCGCTTCAAGCTGATCAAGATAAGTTTCCATGGGCATGGTGTCTCGCCGATCCCTCAGCTCATGAATCGCCTGCTCCAGCGCATCACGCTGCTTTCTGCTTGCAGGAGAAAGTCGCTTTTCAAGCTCGCTTTCAATGAGATGAAATTGACTAGCTCGACGGCCGTCAGGCATGGAGGCATCAGAAGATTCTTTGACAAGCCGCGTCCCTCGAAACCATTCTGCAGGGGTCCCCTTCGCATCCCCCGTATCGTCAAGGAGGGCATGCTCCGAAGCCAGACGCCCCTCAATCTCGTAAAAGGCTCCTGTTTGCTTGGAAGCAATGATGAAGGCCTCCAACAAGGAGGTTTGACCATCCTTATCCAAGTCTGCTGACTCACTACCCAAGGCTTCTACCAAGTAGGAGCCAAATCGCGCAAAGTTCAATTCAAAGCCATCTCGCGTAGCGGTCAGGATCACGCGATTAGGCCCGGAAAGTCGCTTGATAAAAGGGGCTGATGCCGAGGAAGTATTGATGACTGCCAAAGGCCGCTTGATATCGCTCAACCATTCGGCCAGATCAGATTCTGAGATATCAGGGCCGCGCACATTGAATCGAGCCAATCGGCCATCGTAAGTGCCGTGGCCAATCAAGGCCAACCAGAGGGGGCGGGAAGAAGCCTGAGCCAGTGTCTTGAGCCTTTCTCGAACCTGGTCTCGCACCGTCTCAGTGGGCATGTCTTGGTTCGGCTCAGGCCCTATGAGGCTTATCCTTGCATCGGCTTGCTGCCCTACTTGGACCAGCAAGGTTGCCCACTCATCGAAAAGGCTCTGGTATTGGGGCTCACCACCGGCTCCCACCACGATCAGCAAGTCGGCAAGTTCTGCCTGAATGGCTTGAACTTCTTGAACCTCTGCGACCTCCTGAGCCAAGGCTACTGGCGGGATACAGCCAAGCATCACGGCATATCCCCAGCACAACAATGAGTGCTGTAGGTGATTGACCATCGACCTCATCAGGCGAGCCCCCCTTTTCGCCTGAGATACCATTCGAGCAACAATAAGGTCACGGCCAGAGCAAAAAGGTAAGGCGTATGCCAAATAGGCGTGATGACCGCATGCATGACGGGAGCTGCCTCGAATTCGAGCTGCTGGGCCCATGCATCCAGATCCGCTTTTTCAAGCACCCTCCCCCCCGTCTGCTGAGCCACCAACTCGAGCCACTCTCGATGCGGTTGGAGTGATTGGAATTCATCGGCACTAGGATCATTGGTCCAGCCAGCCTCTTCTTGAGCCAATAAGTTGCCATTTGAGTCGCTCACCTCGACGGCTAAATGATAAGCCCCTTCCTCGCGGGGCACAAACTGTGCCTGGTAAAGCCCTGCCTCTCTGAGGCTAGGCTCAGCAGTCAATTCGATGGATCGGGCCCGCCCTTCGTCAGTCGAATCGGTGAGCGGTTCCAAGTCGTCTGATGAAACCTTGAGGTGTGTCACCACCAGCCTGACCTGAGCCTGATCCACGGGAAGGAACGAATCATCACGCACGGCGACTTCAATATCCATAGCCGGCCCAGACTCCATCATCACTCGCTTCAAATCGACTCGAGTCTGCGTGGGCACATCAGCGATCAGGCCACGAATCATCTGTCGCCATGCCTTGCCCAGATCCCCACTATCTGTCTTGTCCTGCATCTGCCAACGCCAGAGGTCACCGACTGCCATGATCATGCTCCGACCGGCGCCAAACCTCTGACTGACCAAAGCTGGGTAGGTTTCACCAGAAACCACATCCTTGGCCTGCATGAGCACTGAGGCCCCGGGCTTGACACGACGCACGAGGTTCACCACACGAAACTCGGGCATGGAGGCCAGGCGCTCCTGCTCCATGGCCTCGGTGGAGCGCAGCCGAATCCAGGGCTGAAGCCAACCTTCCCGGGTGAGTTCAAGCGACACTTTATCAACCGACTGAAGCACATCGGAGTCATCGAGGTATACAGGCAACATCCTTCCAAGAGGCGTCTGTTCATAATCTCCTCGCGTCAATGACTCGTAACCACCAAGCATCATCAGTCCCCCGCCCCGCTCAGCGACAAAACGCTGAATCAGCCCCATCTGGTCTTGGGTGAAAAAGCCCGCCTCGAGGTCATCCAAGATAATGGCTGTGTAAGCGAAGAGATCCTCAGCCTGATTGGGAAAACCGCCCACCAATTCACTTTCATCCCTGATATTGAGACGAGTGAAGACCGCTTGATCCATTTGCTCAGTGAATTCGTCCTTGCGATCAAAGCCTCGAAAGAGTGGGTTACTGGTTTCACCCTGTCGTCCCTTAAATTCAAATTTGGGGGCCTTGCGCGCAATCCGAATTAACCCCACTAATTGAACCTGATCATCTTCGGCTAGAGAGCGGTTGAGGAATTTGTATTCCCAGTTTGGCCGGCCCGAGACGTAGAGAATTCTCTGCGGGTTGACTGGACGCTGGACCACCACCATCCGCTGATTGTTAGCTTGGGTGGCTTCAGCCATTCCCTTCTCTGTGGTGATGGCATCGGCGAGGACTCGTGCATGGAGTCGGTAGAAGGAAATCCCTGGTTTAGTGGGATTAAACTGAAACCGGGCGTTGAGCGCCGCCTGATCACCCTCAACGGCAAGCTCAACCGTTTCCAGGGGTTCAGCCTCGATTCCTTGTTGCCCGCTGCCCTCCCCCTTCTGGTCCTGCTGATGAACCTCGACTTCATACAAGTCGACGGCAAGAGCCTTCCCAGCAAAACCAGTCGCTGTGAGATCAGCTCGTAGGGTGACCGGTGCATCCTCAAAGGCGGTTTGGCTTACCGATACCTGCTGAATGGAAACATCAGGGGAGGAAAGATCTGAGCCGACAATGAGGGGGTAAACTGGAGGAAGCCCCGAGAGATCCATGGCGCTCAAGTCCTTATCACCAGTGGTGTTACCATCGCTGAGGAGGAGCACGCCCGCGAGCGGCTGCTGCTTGAAGCGAGAGGCGATTTGAGACAAGGCACCACCGATGTTGCTAGCGCCCCCATCAAAGGATAACTCCGAATAATCCTTCAGCGCATGCAGACGGGAATCCATGCCATAGCGCCTGAGCTGAAAGGTGGACTCAAGTTGATCGCGCCAATTACCCGAATCAGTCAGCAAAATGGCCATGGCTTCTTCCCCTCTTGAACGCCCCAGTCCAGGGTCCATGATGCTCATCGATTGACTGTTATCTCCCACCACAGCCATGTAGTTAGCGCCAGGCTCGGGTTGTTGTTGACTCCACTGAGGTTCAAGCAAAACGAGCAATAGGGCCGCAACGGCCAATAGTTTGAGCAGAGCGCAGGTCAGGGAACGCTTCCAAGGTAGGTGCGAGCGTCGATAGCTCCAGATCAGCAAGCAGAGGAAGAGGATCAAACCTGCCGTCATGTAGGGCAGCCATGGGGCATTGGAAAAAATAAGTTGGCTAGGCAGGTCCATGACAAGCTTGGTCGGAGGAGTTTACCCCATGGCCATCAGGTTGCAAATGACCGAATGAGACTAATTATCGGGAGAATCCTGCTGCTTGCGAGCATGCTCAGCTCGCTGGTCCAGGATTTTCTGAGTTGGACGATACCGCGCCACAAACTGCTCCCTAAAGCTGGCAAAGGTTCCGCGATCAAGGTGATCGCGAATGGCCTGCATCAGGTCCAGATACATGTGACTGTTGTGGACACTGAGCATGCGCAATCCAAGGATCTCATTGACATTGAGCAAATGACGCAGGTAGGCACGCGAAAAATGAGTGCAGGCATAACAATGACAATCTTCCTCTATGGGACGCCAATCACGCTTGTTGTAACCAGCTTTAATACTGATGGTGCCATCCTTGGTGAAAGCTGTGCCGTTGCGTGCTACCCGTGTGGGGAGGACACAATCAAACATGTCAACACCCCTGGCGACCAGCTCAACCAGCTGAGCTGGGGTTCCAAGCCCCATGGCATAACGCGCCTTGCCCTCAGGCAAAAGAGGTTCGGTCAGCTCAACCGCCTTCATCATTTCAGGCTCAGGCTCTCCCACGCTGACACCCCCAATGGCATACCCATCAAAATCCATACTGCAAAGGGCCTCGGCACAGTAGGCTCGCATTTCGGGATGGCTCCCACCTTGAACAATGCCAAAAACCTTCTGACCCTTGGCCCTAGGTTGTTCCAGGCAAAGAGCTGCCCAGCGAAGGGTTCGATCGACCGCTTCCTTCATTTCTCCAAGTGGGGCATCGTGGGCAGGGCATTGATCGAAGGCCATCGCGATGTCTGAACCCAGCTGTCGCTGAATGGCCATCGCCTCCCGAGGGCCAAGAAACAGCGTCGAGCCATCCAGATGGGACTTGAACGCCACACCGTCCTGACTGATTTGACGAATTTTAGCTAGGCTAAATACTTGAAAACCTCCGCTGTCAGTCAGAATAGGAAGATCCCAGTTCATGAAGCGATGCAGGCCGCCGGCTTCATTCATGATCTCCATACCGGGTCGAAGAGCAAGATGATAGGTGTTGCCCAGCAGGATCTGGGTGCCCATTTCAGTCAGTTCCCTGGGGTCAAGAGCCTTGACGCTAGCTTGGGTGCCTACTGGCATGAACACGGGCGTCTCGATGACTCCGTGCGCCGTAGTCAATTGACCGCGTCTAGCTCGAGTGCTGCCATCCTTTTTGAGCAGAGTAAACATGCACCCGAGATGGTGAACGCGGCATGGGGGTATCAACAACTTATTTCTGAGCCGAATGTGCTCGACCTCGAAAAAGCCAGGCGGGATGCGAACCTGTCCAAGACTCGAGCCACACTAGCTGATGCCCCAGTTGAGGGCGCAAAATCAGCGGCGTGATTTCACATTCATGGAGAGAATCGAAGTCCCGTGGGTGACCCATCCTGAACCCCCAACAATGATGCGTCGACATGGAAGCCCTGTCTGCGGATCATGAGTGAGCGCCTCATCACTCATTTTTTGTTCCACTTCAAAACGCCGGACTTTTTGCCCCTTCTTTGCTGGGATGGTTTCGTAAACGTAGGTAGCCATGAGAAGAATGTATTGGATTTATCCTTTTTCATTCCAACAGACTCGAAGATTGTCAAGATTCGAACCCCCTCCCCTTGGAATGAATCTAGGAGAGTATGACATGCCAATCAGTTTGATAAGCAGATGGTATCGACATCAGCTCGAACGCCTATCAGGCCACACATCCCTAGTGATTATGTGGCTGGCTGCATGCTGGCTGCTTACCGGATGTCAGAGCGGCCCTTACTACTTCCATGCCATCCGGGGCCAATGGGAAATTGAAACAAACAAGACCTCCATTGCCAGCCTTCAAAGCGATCCTGACACCGCAAGCTCGATGCTGGAAACCTTCGAAGCCGTTGAGCGAATCCGCCGATTCGCTTTCTGGCAAATGGCACTTCCTGCCGATCAGGCCTACGAAGATTATGTCGCCCTGAATCGACCCTGCGTGGTTTGGAATGTGACCGCCTGCCAACCTTTCAGCATGGAGGCGCATCAGTGGTGGTATCCTTTGGTCGGCAAACTGGGTTATCGCGGTTTTTTTAATCCAACCCTAGCAGAAGCCTGTGCCACATCCATGCGACAACGCGGATATGATGTCGTGGTGGAGGAAGTGGCAGCCTATTCCACCCTCGGCTGGTTTCGTGACCCCATTTTCAGCAGTCTGATGTCATGGCCTACGGATCAACTAGCCGAACTTATATTCCACGAATTGGCACATCAGCGGGCCTTCCTACCCGGAGAGACTGACTTGAATGAAGCTTTTGCCACCGTGGTTGCCAGAGAAGGGGTTGAGTGGTGGCTGAACTCCGAGGGGCGCACCATGGACCTGGCTCGATACCGTCGTGCCAAGAAAGTGGAAGACCGATTCGTGCATTTAGTCATGACTTGTCGGGGTCAACTCGAGTCATTCTATGCGACACTCAATCCAAAGGATATTTCCTCAGGTCATGACGCATTGGAGAAACTTCAAGCCCGAAAGGCATCCATTTTCATGGACTTTCGCCGGCACTTCGAGCACACACTGATCCAGGAACCTGGCCTCATGGCTTACCAAGCCTGGATGAATGAACCCCTGAACAATGCACGCCTGAAATCATGGGATACCTACTATCGCCACGTACCTGTGATGGAAACATTGTGGGATCAGCATGTCGGAGACTGGGAGGGTTTTTACAAGGCGTTTGAGTCCTTTGACAAAAATCACAAGAGGGCCGTGACAAGCTCGACTGATTCAGACCATGCGTGAACAGATCCAACAAGCTACCTTGCAATTGGAAGAGGCGGGTGTCACCTCAGCGGCCTTCAATGCCCGATCGATTTGGGCCCACGCCATGGGCATGAAGCCCTGGGAGCTGTCACTCAGGAACCCAATGCCATCCCCTCAGCAGGAGGCAAGAGCCCTTCACTTGCTAGAGCAACGTGCCAAGCGTATCCCCCTTCAGCACTTGATTGGTTCGGTCGGTTTCTCGGGTCTGAATATCCGAGTTTCACCTGATGTGCTGATACCTAGAGATGAGACCGAATTACTGGTGGAAAAAACCTGCCAGCAGATTCGTGTCTGCCATTCGCCATCAGCGAGCATACTGGACATGGCAACAGGCAGTGGATGCATCGCGCTGGCTCTAGCCGCTGCCTTACCTCAGGCCAGTGTGGACGGCGTCGACATTTCACCTCAGGCCTTGGCCATAGCTCAACAAAACGCCAGTGACAATGGATTGAGTGATCGTGTCACATGGACCCAGTCTGATCTGTGGAAAGCTTTCGAGGGAACCGGCAAGCAATGGGAGATCATGGTCAGCAATCCTCCTTACATCCCTAGCCAGGAAATCGATGACTTGGAACCCGAGGTAAAAGACCATGATCCGAGGCTAGCATTGGACGGTGGCAGCGACGGCCTGGACTACTATCGTCGCCTGGCTTTGGAAGCACCACCCTATCTTGCTCCCGAAGGCAGCCTCCTCCTGGAATGCGGCATGGGGCAAGCCCAGGCGATCAAGGAACTATTTATTTCGGCATCCTGGTTTGCGATCGAGATCGTTCAAGATTATTGTCATGTAGATCGGTTTGTGGTCCTGAGGCGTGCAGCAGGATCCCACACCGGCAATCATTCCTGAGCGCAGATCATGGACAGCTTCATTATCCAAGGTGGTAGACCCCTCGAGGGAGAAATTGAAATCAGTGGATCAAAGAATGCGGTCCTCCCCATCCTGGCAGCCACGCTGCTGACCAAGGAACCCTGTGTCATTAGACGGGTACCTAACTTGAGTGATGTGCACTTCATGGGAAAGATCCTGCAATCTTTGGGTGCCAGTTTTACCTACGAACAGGGTGTGGTCACGGTCCAAGCCCGACGTCTCAAGGCTCGTGGTGATTACGACCTGATCCGCAAGATGCGAGGCTCCATTTGTATCCTTGGCCCCTTATTGGCTCGCAGCGGCAAGGCCAGTGTCTCCATGCCTGGAGGATGCGTGATTGGCACACGCCCCATTGACCTCCACCTGAAGGGACTTAGGGCGTTGGGAGCAGCCATCACGATCAAAGAGGGTTATGTCCATGCCAAGGCTGACGCCCTGCTGGGTTCAGAAGTTTTCCTCGGTGGACGCGTTGGGCCGACGGTGTTAGGGACGGCCAACATCATGATGGCAGCGACCCTGTGTGAGGGTGTCACGGTGATTGAAAGTGCAGCCTGCGAACCAGAAATCACCGATCTGGCACAGTTTCTAGTTGCCATGGGAGCAAAAATTCAAGGTGCCGGCTCCCCCAGAATGGTCATCACAGGCGTCAAGCAGCTTCATGGCGCAGAGCATGAAGTCATCCCCGATCGCATCGAAGCAGCCACCTATGCCATGGCAGCAGCTGCAACGGGTGGGGAGGTGACACTCCACCACATGCGCTGCGACCACTTGGCTGCTGTGCTCGACAAGCTCAAAGAAGCAGGAGTGCGCCTGGAGGCCCGGGGTAGTTCACTGAAAATCCTTGCTGGGGGAACCATCAAGGCTGTGGATGTCAGCACTCAGCCTTACACTGGGTATCCCACCGATGCCCAAGCCCAGCTCATGGCCCTCATGCTGAAAGCCGAAGGTTTAAGCATCATCACTGAGCGCATCTTTGAATCTCGCTTCATGCATGCTAACGAGCTGGCAAGACTCGGAGCTGATATCGCAATCGAAGGCCCCAGTGCCATCATCAGAGGGGGCCCGCCTCTCAGTGGGGCAGAAGTGATGGCAAGTGATCTCAGAGCCTCGGCAGCCCTAGTGATCGCAGGCCTGATGTGCCCTGGACGCACGCAGGTCAACCGCATTTACCATCTGGATAGGGGCTACGAGAGCATGGACAAAAAGTTGCGCGGACTCGGAGCACGAGTCAAACGAACCCAAGGAAGATAAGATGGACGCCAAAATTGCTGCCATTGGCATTTTCGTCATCGCTGGAGCGGTCGGAGTCCGCATGATCGCTTTCATGAAGGAGGCGGATCGACAACTGACCCAGGACTCGGGTGGAGCGGCTTACTACAATGCTGAGCTCACCGTTAAGGATGAGCAGCCCATCCCCGTAGATTTGCCTGGCATGCCAGACCACCTGAAGCCTTCATTGGAATTAGCTCTTGAGAAAGATGCCAAGGTGATCAAAGCCTGGCTCACGCAATACCGTCCTTATCTAAGAGACCCCAAGCTTTCTGAAATAGAATTGGAGTATGTTCGCAAAGTCGGGAGAACGGATCCGACTGAGGCGAGAAAAAAATTTGCTGAGATTGACCGCCGAAACGGACCAGATTCCCCTATCCGATCGTTGATTGACAGCATGGCCGAAACCTATCGTTAGCTTCAAAAGAAGGTTGACCTGCCCCCTACTCATGCTTAAATGCGCCTGTCTTGGCCGAAACCAGGCTTTTCGGACACTGCCTCAAACGGAGTGGATGCTACGAAGTTCGCATCTCGAGCCGGGCGGTGCTCCCATGACTAAACCACGAGCGCTGAGCTTCATGCTTCATGCATGATGCACCTCAGTGCTGCTGATGGCAGGATCATGACAAAAGCCCTATCGAGTCGCCCAAGCCATATTATGCTCGACGTATATTGCCCGGAATGCCGCACTCGACGTGGCATGGTCCAACAGCAGGAGGAAATCATCCTCAAAGATCGCAAGATCCTCAAAGGCCGCTGTGCCTCCTGTCAGACCTCCCTAACCAAGATCCTTCCATCCAGATCACGCCTGCAATCAGCCGCTCGGCTCTGTTAGGCCTCGGGTTCATTGATCCCACTAGAAGGAGCTACTAGCCATGGGTAACTCCTAGCTTGGACAAGTGAACCAGGAGTCCTGCCTGTAATCATGAGGATTACCAGCATCGGTGAGCCCAGCCTCTCCTAAAAGAGCGCCCTTCAGGGCTGCGGATCTTGACTTCCAAAGGTTGATTTCCCCTGTCTTTGACCTAGGTTAACGAAATGGATCTCCTTCTGTTTTCCAACAGAACGATTGTTGCAAGGATGCCTTCTAAGCAGCCCAAAGCCGGAACTGTGTCTGCCTACGGTAAAACCATACTGCTCATGAGCCTCGGCTGGATCCTCAGTCTGTCTCATTGGGCATGGGGAGCAGAAACTCAGATCCAACTGCTAAGCGAAAAATCAGTTGTCGCCTCTGGTGGCAAGGCGACGGTTGGGATTCTTTTCAAATTGAAGGAGGGCTGGCACACCTATTGGAGAAACGGCGGGGATGCGGCTCAACCTCCGTCGGTCCAATGGGACCTGCCCACAGGGGTCACAGCTAGTTCCATCCAGTGGCCCATTCCCACCAAGGAAGTTGACAAGAATACCGGGCTGACCTCCTACACCTACCACGACCTTTGCCTGCTGATGGTCGAATTACATTTCGACCCCAACCTACCGCCTGGTCCAGTCACACTCAATGCCGAGGTTCGTTGGCTTGAATGCCGGGAGTCCTGCGTGCCACGCCAGGGCAAGGTCGCAACGGAGCTCCTCATCGGCACACAGGATAAAACATCCGAACATGCCAGCCTGATCGAAGGGTGGCAAAAGAGGGTTGCTGAAAGAAGGGATGACCTACCCATCCGAGTCGATTGGGCAGACAAAATAGCTGAGGATGAGCGCCTCATCAGGATGGAGATTAATCCGGAAAGTGGCTGGGGATGGGTTGATTTCTACCCATTTGAAAATGAATCCTATGAAGTTGGAGGCCAGAGCACGCTTCATGGGGAAGTCGATGAAGCACCTGCCTTGGAGAAAAAAATCCTCAACTGGGAAGAGAACTGGCCCGTCACCCTGAGCGGCCTGGCACTCATGACCGACGAGCAAGGTGGGCAAATCGTCCATGAAACCACCCTGGTGCTGGGCGATGGCTTTCCCGAAGGCTTGGCTGGAAGCTCGAATCAGGCACCTGGGCCTGAACCCAAAGACCCTCCTGCCCCAGCCAAATCGCTGGGTCTCATGCTTGGTTTTGCTTTCCTGGGGGGGCTCAT
>Ga0181590_10002578_pt1 | contig 15301 bp, 27 predicted proteins | sample 071ome_34_FD_132446 | JGI IMG/M metagenome (GOLD analysis project Ga0181590, IMG submission 132446) | Coastal salt marsh microbial communities from the Groves Creek Marsh, Skidaway Island, Georgia - 071411BT metaG (megahit assembly) | ecosystem: Environmental > Aquatic > Marine > Intertidal... | reverse complement strand
TGAAACTCAGCTTCATATACGCGATCATAAGAGTGTTTCTTTGCTTTGTCACACCCGTATTTTTCAAATAGTTCCTTTAACATTCCAATAGTTCCTTGTTGGTCCAGTATCAAAATCATAGCCCCAAGTATCAATATCTTTCTTATACCAGTCTGCTACGATTTGTATAGTTTCTGGTGTATATATGTCACGATAACTGCCGCTGTTGAGTGCTGTTACATTACGAGCTTTACTCATTTCTACTAGATTAAAATACTTACATAAATCATCGTTTAAATGTTCAAAGCGTATAATATCACACCTAATATTGTTATCATTATCGCAAATGTGGTCGTAAGCAGGATACCAGCCACGAACGGCTCGGTGCCACATATAATCCTCTCCACCCCATTTGTGACGCTCTTCCAAAAACGCTTCAAAAGAACTGACATCTGCATAACTTGGATCTACCTTCTTTTCTACTTCAATTACTTTCTTAGCGAAGAAATAACGGCTAACAACACGGGACCAAGGATTGCGAATGACAGCAAAGGCGATGTTTCTGTCACGTACTGAGGAATGTATATCGCGCCAGCGGGCGTGTTCAAAACCATGATGGTCTCCTAATGAATTCATTTTGTCTAGCACAGCCTGAGAATATTCAGTAGACTTGTGCACATTCGAACCAGCAATCATAATCTTATTTTGTAGCATAGGACTACGTCGGATTGTCATACCAGCATTTTTCGGAATATGTATGAATAGTTTTTTTATCATTTTTTAACGTACCAAATTAAGTCTGGACCAGTCTCATAGTCTCCATAAACACTTTTAACAGCTCTTTTTACTCCTTGTTGATTAATATCATGGCCGCATACGTATCCACCCGGTTTAATTTTTGGATCCCAAGCTTTAATATCTTTAACTACACTTTCATAAAAGTGATTAGCATCAATAAAAACAAAATCTAAACTTTCATCGTCTACATGACGTGCTGCAGCTGGGCTGTCTTCAAAATATAATTGGGCTCTTTTGTTATTTTTATGTTGTTCAAAAAGAGAAATTCTCCATCCTTGATATACGCCTCTCTTATTTGCAACTTTGTCCCATAAGTCTACACCTATCATAGTTAAATTTTCACATGTATCAAGTAGGTGATTAAACGTTACACCTTCTGCCACACCAATTTCAGCACCTGCAGAAAAATTATTTTCTTTTACTATTTTTTCCAGCCATAGCTTTCTATGATCTTTTGGATGTTTTGTCATAGTACATCTTTCATTAAAGCTTGGACGTCTTCGCCTCTGTTTGGTAACTTATCCTTTAAAAAGAAATGTACAAAATAAGCTTGTTTTATTGCTTCTGGTTTGACCGCAGTGTACAGAGCATTCCATCTATAGTCCATATGCTGCAGTTTCATTTTTTCTTCTCTTACCCAAGTATTAAGTAGAGTCTGATCTGTTGACCACTTCCAGGGTCCAACACCATCTACAAATGGTTTAAATCGCGGCCTACGTAAAAACTGTGTTGGTGTTTCACCGTTTAAATATTTTGCAATAGATTTATTCATGAGCATAACACCCATGTTAAAGAACTCGCCTCCACGACCGTCCCATTTCCAATCAATGTTACGGATGTTTGAGTATTGCATTTTGGAATAGTTTTTAATCTTATTGATGTACCAACTTTGAATTGGCATTTCTTTTTCTATGACGCCGCCAAAATCAACATTTGGATCGAGAATATCAAAAACATTAGGACTACCGGGTCTAACCCATACGTCACTATCAATGATCGCAACTTGGTCATAACTTTTAAGATATGTGAAAGCATTTTCTTTCTCATAAATTGGTAAGTAGCCACCATATTTTTCATACGATTCTTTGCTTCTATTCGTGTTAAAGGGATCTGGTTTTATCATTAAGATTGGTGTTTTCTGACATACATAGTCAGCACCAATTTCTTTAGCATAAGCTTCAACCGAGGCAGTACAGTGATCGTACAACCTCGATTTTTTTCCGACATAAACTTGGTATATCAAACGTTTCATAACGAATACCCATTTCTATTCTTTCTTAGAAGAGCTGCCTTTCGAATAAGCTTGAGCACCAAAGAAAGCTGCAACTAAACCAGCAATAGCGACAAAATAAGTTGGTGCAATATCGCCAATTAACTGTGCTGCATCATCTACACCAAATATGCTGGTTGCGAGAATAAGAACTGGATATAATAACATACCCCACAATGCAAACCAAGCCATCTGGCGAATCTGATCTTCTTTAGCGTCTTCGTTTTCTTGCATCTTCCTTTTGTGTTCAAACTCTGCTATCTCTTTAGCACGAGCCATTTCTTCATCTGTAATGATACCATCACCGTCGGTATCAAGATGAGCATAAATTGAGTCTGCAGCAAGAACTTTAGCTTCTTTATTTTCTTTGGTTTTTTGTTCTACGCCGAAAGCGTTTTTATCTGCCATGTTATTTGTCCTTTTAGACATAACGAAGGCATAATGTACATCTCAACTCATGCTTTATCTAATATTTCTTCTGCTAAATCACGAGCTGTCTCGTAATTTTTTCGAAGACGATTACTTGAGTAGCCATATTCTAAAAACCACTCAAGGTTATTTATAGTGCCATGTTTTCGACAATCGTCATTAAATCGAAAACGCTTAACCGTTTCTTCCCATTGGAATCTCAGGTTTAAAATGTTAGCCAACGATGTATTCATAGATTTCCTTCCATGTCGCGAATGTTGGAAACTCATCGTTATCCATGTTATGAGCATGTTCAACGACAAGACTTTCTAGACCAAGACGATCACCAAGGCGAGCATTTTCGATCTTATCTTCGATCCAAATAAGTCCGCTGTCGCGATAAGGTTCTAAGACTTCATCTTTATCAGCACCAGTATCTTCAAAGATAAACTTTTCAAATACAGTTTCACCAAATAGTTTTTGAGCATTTTGAATACGTAATTTTTGAGCTGATTGATCTTTTGACAAAGATGTAATCATATGAAACACATATCCATGCTTGCGATGTAGTAAGTCAATGTAATACATTGCATCACGTAAAGGTGGTAGAAAACCAATTGCGGCTGACTCATTAAACATTTTACACATCAGCTTTTTGGTTTGACCATCTAGGCCATAACGATCACCCATATCATAGTAATCCTCACCTCCATCGACCATTTTATAGCCGTGGCTTTGAATCCAAACGTTAAAAGCATACTCCCAGTTCATGAGTACGCCGTCACAGTCAGTAAGAATTACCTTGTTTAAGTTGTTTAACATTATTTTCTCCTTCATTATAGTAATATTCTACCATAGTTTGAGGAGAAAGTAAATAGTCTTTTTTCATTTCTATGCTTTTAATTCGGATATCTTTGTTTTGAGATTGAAACTTATGTTTTCCACGTTTTTTATTGCGAGGGTCGAATCGGCTGTATTTTGCCATTAGATTTTTTCCTGTCCAAAGTTACGAGTATTTTCAATTTCTGCGGCGAAGTCTTCGTATCCGCCTATATACTTATCGTTCCACGTTATTTGTGGAACTGTCTTAGCTTCTGGAAAGAGTTCACGAAACTCACGTTTTAATTCATCGCTGTAAATAATAATGTATTCATACTTCAGGTGATATTGCTCGGCTAGAGAACGAGCTCGTTTACACCAAGGGCATGTCTCTGTAGCATAAATTTTTATCATATCCATTCTACCACTTCTGTTATGTTAGGTTTGTCTTCTGTTGATTCTTGATATCTTTCTAGATCGGGATATCCTGCTGACATAATAAATTGAACTTCATCATCAATAAAATCAAATCCTTTTTCTTGCCACAAATCTGTTCTGAGTTCCCAATCTTGAAAACACAATGTGTAAGAAACATCTAGACCTTGCTCTATTAGCATTTTACTTAAAATTGTAGCATGCATGCCGATTTCTATATTAGTATTTTTAATAATAGCTCTAGTCTTATATAAATTAGGATCTAAAGGTGGTTGAATATGGCCAAAACTTATATCTGATTCAACCTTAGAATTTGCGGTTGCAAGTCTAACAGTGTAAATGAATTGGTATGGCGCAGTGAGCAAATTATAATTAGCTCTAACATTAGAAACACCAGCAGCAGATATGTCATATAACCCTTGGTTTAGTTCTTTATTGAAGGGACCTATTACCCACACTTTATATGGCATTAAATTTTGTTTAGAAGCAACCGCATTATAGGTCTTACATAAACATTCGTCTATTAAAGACTTATCAGGTGTCCTATTTTGGTCATACCACCTAATCTGTTTTCTGTTTTCTATAATTTCATAGAACATTCAACTACCTTATCTTTAACATTTCTTTTGTCATAATGTAGTCTCTTACAAGGTCAGATCGAATAATATCTTCCCATCCAAATTCAATAGTACGGAAAAATCTCATTTGCTCGATGATTGCGAGAAACTTGATAAGTCCATTCTTCTCATCTTCATATTTAAAATCTGTCTGATAATAATCACCTGAAAAAATGATTCGGCAATCTTCACCGACACGTGTAACAATACTATCTAATTCGTGAAAGTTACAATTTTGCATTTCATCGACAATAATAATAGAGTTATCGAACGTAGATCCACGAATAAATGACGTAGACTCAAATCGTATTTTCTTTTGTGTTATAAGCTTTGACCAGGCTTGATCATAACCAAAAAGATCATGGCAAATAGAACGATATGGTATTGTATATGCTAGTTTTTTTTCTTCTTCGTTTCCTGGTAGAAATCCGATATCACGTGTTGGAACCATCGAACGAATAATGATAAGCTCACGATAAATCTCTGGCTTATCCATCATTTCTTTCATTGCAAGATACATTGCAACAAACGTTTTACCAGTGCCTGCACAACCAGACAGAACTAAATTATATCCTTCTTTCCAACGCCCAAAAGCTTCTTCTTGAGTATCAGTAATAGGATCGTGTTGCTCCAATTCATCTAAGGAGACTTTCATAGAATTTGACAATTTCATTCTCTCACACTTTAATCGTGTTACCTCTACCTGATCCGTCTTTAATGCGTTGGAGATTATCCTTCCAACCGCCATCAGTTTTACTTAACAAGCTTCCTGTACCACCTACAATTTTGGGAGCTGACAACACTTGACTAATGTTTGGCATTTCATCGAGTGTTACCTGTAACTCATCGTATGAGCAGAAGATTTCCCATGTATCTCCAGTTTTATTATCTTTCAATGTATACGTTGGCATATTCGTTTCCACTTATTCCATTGTTCTTCTACATTGTATCTATGCATGACTTTCCAATATCTATTTTTACCAGCGCCTGACCACACTCTTACAACCTTATTGCCTTTTGGCGATTGTTCAAGCCTAAGCCATGTACCTGGATTTTTTGGATCTCCAAACTTTAGTTCTTCTAAAATTTCGTACTCAATTTCTTGAAACATTATAAGCCTTTTCCATATGAGACGTCTGCTTTTTGATTTACGTATCTTTGAATTTTACTAGAGCTTTTCACCATGTAGTTATATATTGTTTGTTCTAATTCATGAGCTTCGATTTCCCAAGGCCTTTCATAATAAGGTACATCCAAAGTATTATAATGGTCTTTTTCGTATGCAACTCTAAAAGGACCGGCTAGATTGCGTAATCTTCTTGTGGCAAACTGCTCTACATGGATAAGCTCATGAGCGAGGGTCTCGAGTGTTTTCGCAAAGGACTCGACGCCAGAATAGTTTAATCTAATAACATAAAACTTTGGAGACTTTTCATAGTGATCCTCAACATCCATGTCACCCCAAACTAATCTTTCTTTATACAAGTCCTTTACCATGTTGATTTCAAAGAACAGCGTACGTTTCATTCTCTTTGACACTAAGACATCCAAGGCAGAACTAACTGCCTCGGCCATTACGTCTTTTTGTAAGTCAGATAGTTTATATCCAGTAAAAGTAATCATGGCGCGACATTAAACCAAGCAGGAATATCACGTTTAGTCCAAACCATTTTGAACCGATCTTGTTTAGTTTGATAGAAAGCACGATATGCTTCGACTGGATCGCCAAGAGCAATACATTCTGGATAATCTTTCATTGCTAGTTTAAATGGTGTCTTAACACAATTTTTATGTCCAAAGCCTTTGATATTACGTGGAGGCAATACAAGAAGATCACGTAGTTTTGCTGTACCATGTTCTTTGTCATACCTATAAGTATATTCGTTAAGCAAAGCAACAAAGTGATCGTAATGCCACTTGTAATTTGCGGCAGACTCCATAGTCCATACAGTTGATGGGTGGCCATGATGGACAGCCTTGTATAGACGTTCTTCCTTATTAGAGTCTGGATGGACCCAATAGTTAATCATACGTTTGCCTGACTTTGATGGACGTTTTTCAACATAGCCATCGAGCATACGATGAGCAGTGGATAGCATTTGTGCTGATTCCACAATCATTTTTACCACATGCTTGTCACACTGTAACTGTGCAGCAAGGATTGGATTTTTATCTAGAATAAAGATATTCATGTATCTACTCCGACCATAATAAAGAATACTTTAATATTATATCAAGTATTTCAAGTTTGTACACCACTTTATGCGGTAATCTCCGTTAATTGTTTGACTTTTTCATCTAGGAATTTTTTCTTTGCTTGGATTTTTCTCACTAAATCCTTCTTTCCTTCATTTGTTAGTTTTTCAACAAAGATGTCCAGTTCTGCTGAATCTTTTTGTAGTCTCTCTAACGTTGTCATGTAAAAGTCTCCTTTAAAAGTGAAAAACTGGTCCTTCATGGAAGGACCAGCATCAAAATTATTTTTATTATTGTTTTTATTGATTCGATTCACGATACAATTAATCCTGGAAACGCCTCCTGTACTGTTGCTTTCGTAATTCCTGTTACCGGTAACTTTTTATTAATCATTCCTATGACTAGCTCCGCGTCTTGTGGTTCAATTGTTTCAAGCATGCCAATAAAGATTTGCTCTCTCTTGGCTTTCATTAGCTTGTCTCCTTTACCACCTTTCACAAAGTACATAAACTTTTTATGCTCTCTTAAAAGATTTCCTGGAGCACTATGTTGTTCGTTTGCTGTGTAAGGTGGGGTTCCTGCTGGCAGATTCCATTGAACTGAATCATCAAAGGTTCCTCGAAGGATGTCTTTAAGAGCCCAGGATTCGTTGGCTCTTAGAGTTTCAATCTTCTCAACTTTGGTTCGTTTTTTTCTGGCTTCTTCAATTACTTCATGGACACTTTTAACCATTAAATAAACTCCTGAACACTTTCTAATAATAATTTACATCGCTTCTGAATAAGATATGGAAACACTTTGCCTTTGTTCGCCAATGGATCCTGATCTTCATAGGTATTTATAATTTCTTGTTTTATAGCTGTAGGTGTTTCTGTTAAATCTATTAATTTTTTATTCCGTAAATAATTACGATAAATGTCATCACCCATAGCAGATTGCAAGTCTTCTGCTTGGATCCAAGCTTCAATCTTTTTCTTAGTTACTGGAGATTGTCTACGGCCCTCAACAAAAACATTGTCATCAGACAGCACATTAGGGACTCCGTCGCCACCATCTCCGCGGAAAATGTGTTCCATCATATAGAGACGTGGATTGTCATGTTTAACATACTTTTTAGTCATTGGAGAGAATTGTTTGATGTTATCGTATTTTTGTAACTGTATAAAGTCTTTATCAGCAGATACAATCATAACAGGCTCATGCTTACCAAATTCCTGAGTTTCCAATGCAATTTGTGCAATTACATCGTCAGCCTCACAGCCATATTGGTGCATGACTTTGTACGGAAAGTTGTCACGGATTTCGTCACGGATCATATTAATGATGCGGAACATTTCATTCCAATCAATTGAAGACTCATCACGTGATTTCTTACGGCTGGCCTTGTATTGTGGATATACATCTTTACGCCAGTTTCCGGCGCCATCGGCAACGATTACAACTTCACCATATTCTTTATGAAACTTCTGACGATACATACGAATCGAATTAAGAATCATATGACGTATGAGATTTTCGTCAGCAGCTAATCGTTGTACTACCACATTGCCGATAGCAATACCGTTAAAGTCAATTAAGATCATAGTTTACTCCTACATTATGTAACCATTCTACCATATTTCACATCAATTGTAAACCATTTATTTTTTCTTTTTCATCTTTTCTTCTGCGGCTTGGACAACCTTTGGATCAATCACACCTTCTTGCATGAGTCTGTGCCTATTCGCAAGGTGCGCTGTTGCAACATCTGCTTTGTTTTGCCCATAGTATTTTACGGCATGACCTTCTTCAATCAAAATGTCAGTAAGTAGTCTTTTTTGCCCTTCATATTCTTCAACCCAAAAATCGCCAAGGACTCGTCCAAACTTACCTTTCATATCCTCGCCATCTTTGTTTACTTCCGTTTTTAAGATAGCATGATCGTCAGCGTGTAACAATTCTTTGACTCGAGCTTTCGCAGCTTCGCCAAAAACATCTTCTACTTTATCTGAAGTTCTTGACTCTGGAGTATCAATACCCATGATTCGTACTCTTTCGTCGGTAAGTACAATTCCAAAACCTAGGTCAATATCAACATCAACTGTGTCGCCATCAACGACCTTTAGTACTTTGCACCTGTATTCGTACATCTTCTATTCCTTTTAAATGTTTACTATGAATCTTGCCTCCAATAAATTCATTATAATAATCATCACGGAATAAAACTTCACGGTCAATTTGTTCTTTCATTTCGAAATATGTCATCTCACCTTTAGACTTGCATAAGCGGAGGATTTCTCTTTTGAATCGATCACGTCCTTCATTCTCAACAAGAAGTTTTACTTCTTCATTTGATCCAAAATAGTCTTTCCAGTCAGATTCTGATTTCTTTACTCTTCTTCTCTTCTGACCTTTGAGTGGCGGAAGTCTGCGGGTTGACCATAGATTTTTCTTACCTACATACTTCTTACCGTTATTTAAATCAGTAACCAAATAAACAAAACCGGCCAAGCTTTCGATATCGTGCTCGGCCGGATTAAATTCTTTATCATTATAAAGCCACATTATATTCTCTTCATCTATTACCGATGACTATATTTATAATGTGCTACTCATCTGAGTCTAGGTCGTCAATTACGTCTGCATTTACCTCTTCACCACATACTGGACAAAATTCGGGCTCCGTAGTAGATGAAACCTGAGTTTCTTCATCACAAAAATAACACTCAATATAATAATGCCTCAATTATACCTCCTTAGAAGTCGATTTCACATGCGCCTCCAGCACATGCCGCTGCTCCCATCGTATCTACTTCAGTGTAACGTTTTTCTGTTAAGTCTTCTAGCCAATCAATTGGTGTGAAGTTTTTATTAATTTTGTTCCACTTATGAAGCAAGTACGAATCTTTGAGACAATACTCAGCTTTCTTGGTATCATTGTCGAGATAGTTATCTGCAAAATTGTTAAAACGTCTTACCCAATCTCGTTTCAACGCGTTTTCTGCACTATCCAATGTTAGATCATCTCCGAACCCATGTGCTGTTGAACATGCTGACCATAGATTGTCAAACGCGTTCAAAGCATCAACTACAAGACCAGAAGCAAAGATTGCCGCTGTGTCATATTTATTCACCATTTCTTCAGCACTAATCACAGCCGTTTCTGGAGCTTGGTTGTAGTCTTTATCGCCTGTTGCTGATAGGAATGAGATACCTGCAAATGAATGACGATTTTCAAACACATAGCGTTCTACTTCATCCCAATCTTCTACAATAATAGTATTTGATACGTTATGACGTACACCTTTATCTGCACACAGCTCTTCGTTAGTACCAGCATTTACCCAATGTTTTTGAGCCAGCTTTACTTTTTCAAGATGGTCTACACCAATCAATTCATCTTTATAGATTGAACCTTCTTTTGGTACAATTGGGAATGAGATAACTACATCTGTTCCACCAGCAGACCACACTGATTCTTCCACCATATGTGGATTAATACGTTGGATAGCTTGTGTAACTTCTGATTCTTTGTTCATTTGAACATTACGAATATACATAGAAGAATGCTCAGCATGAATACCAGAACCAGTTTGTAGTAGTACTGAAGCGTTTCCTGATGGCTTAACACACGTTGTTCGAGCAGCTGGATTGATTCCAATAGCTTTTGCAACTTCTCGGTTTGTTTGTTTGACAATTTCTGCGCCTTCTTCAAGAATTTCAGGATCAAATAACACATCGGGATTATTCATCCAACCAGTAATAGATGCACCAATTAGTGCTTCACGATCGAAAATATTTTTAGCAGTATCACCAAGGAATTTAAAGTCTGTGTAACCAGCTTGTAGTGTACCAAGAATAGAAGCAGCACGACATGCTTTAAAGAACTCTTCTTTTGAAGTACACATCCCACCGTTGATTTCAGTTAGGTTACAACCTTGCCAACCTGACTTACCATTGATCTGTGGGAACATACCAATCTCAACACAAGGATTAGTTGTATGCTCACGTGATTCAACAAATACAAAGCCTGGCTCACCAAACTCTTTTACAGATTTCATAATAGTGCCAAACTCTTCAGGTGTTGTCTCATCACGGACAATGACTGCTGAGTTGTTTGAACGACCACGCTGTGGATTATCTACAAACCAGTTGCCGGTTTTTGCTTTCATCATTTCTTCATCATCTGGTGAGAACAAACAAATTGTAGCTGAACGGCGAACACCACCAGACAGTACCGCATCTGCAGTAAACATTACAATGTCATATACTTGAATAGGACGTAATGCTACAGGCTCTTTTTGGTCAAGTACCAAAGCTTGCAGCAGGTGCTCAATTTTATCAAGAGCAAGACGTAGTCCATCTGGACCTGGTGCTTTAAATCCACCTGAAATCTTAGCACCCTTTGGACGGATGTTTGATAAGTCAAAGTAGATCCGACGACCAGCATAATCTGGATGTTTACCACCATTCATAAAATATGATGACATAAGTACATCTACAGCTGTTGCCCAACCTTCAATAGAATCCTCAACGACGTGAGTCTTTGGTTGTTTTGTACGAGCTTGTAGTTTAGGAAGTTTTTCTACATGATGCGATTGAACAGAAAAACCTGCTCCAGCACCACATAGTAAAATATAAAAGATTTCACCAAAAAAAGCGGGACGATCAGCATAGGATGATGTGCAGTTATACATTCTCATTTGGTGTTTTAAAATTTGTTCTCCGCCGAATTGCAAGGCTCTCTGTGCACCTAAAACTCTTTGTTCTTTATAAGCAGTTCTTGCTTCTTCAATGAAAGGTTGGATTTGATTTAACTTATCGTTATAAAATCCTTCGTGCATACTCATTACACGATCTACTGCTTCATCCCAAGTTTCATATCTATTTTTCTCGTCGTTCCATCTTGAGTAGCTGTCAAAAAACTTTGTTTCAGACAAAAGTTTCCTAGTGTCAACAGATGCTGTTGCCATTCTCATATCCTCTTCTAAAATGATTTTTTCTTTACATGTAGTATTATATATTAAAACGCAGGATTGTAAATATACTATATGTGGTATTGTTACAACTTTTTTTCAACAATTTATTGATTTTCTTCAACTTTTGCTTCAGGCTCTTCCGGAGCCAAGGCTTCCTCGTAGTAACCAATAATGGCTTGTTGGTCTTTAACGTATCTACGCAGTTCTGCAATTCCAAGAGCAAGATTCTCGTATCCTTTTGGTGTAATAGCAAACAAAACTACATTACCAGTTTTTGTATCAATCTCAGCAAGTTTCTCTTCTAAGTTATCTTCGGTTATAACAAACCAATCCACAGGTGGAAACTGAACAGCCTTAGGACGCTCCTGAATAGGAATGCTTTGTTCCTGGTATTCAGTCGTTACTACTACTTCCGGCTCCGGCATCCTCGCTCCGCACGCTGTCAGTAGGAGCGGGGTCATCGCTAGGAGGAGTAGTTTCGTTTTCGATACGTCCAATAAGTTTGTTAACGGCATTGTTAACTCTGTCTTCAAGTCCTTGTGCATTTGTTAATGCCTCCATAGTCAAATCAATTTTAGCAAATACACCTCTGAGTTTGTCAAGGTGCTCTTGTGATTGTTGTAATCTTTTAGTTAGATTACGGTTTAGTTCTTCATTCTTTTTTGCATCAGCAGCCATTTTCTCTACAGTATTTTGTAGTGTTTCTGCAGCTGATTTTAACTTTACGTTATTTTCTCTTAGTGTTCCAATTGTTTCTTGTGACCACATATAATAAGAATATCCAGCATATCCTACTCCGCTGAATAAACTAATTATAAGAAGCATTAAGTATAATTTAGCCATTTTCTTCCATATGCTTTCTGAAACGTTTTAAAAGCACCATCTCTTTTTTACGGCGCCTATCCGTAACATTTTTTGGTTTAAATCTTGGCCCCATTGCAGTGTCAGCCGGATTAGGAATAGAAGCAGTGTTGGCACCAGCTGGAGCTTCTTCATTTATTTCACCACATGTGCATGGTTCACAATTACACTTTCCACATACCCAATCAACGGATTCATTCATACGGTCCATAATCCATGCTTTGGCGTTTGCTTTGCCGTATTCAGTAGTTTCCCATTCCCAATCGCGTTTATCCCAGACATAAACTTTCCATTCTCCTTTATGGCGTTCATTATGGTCTAGAGATTTTTCAATTTTATATTTCTTTCCACCAATAGTAGCTTCGATCTCACCATTTGGCCCAGCCTTTTTCCAACGAACTTGAGGGCGTGCGGCTTCAATATTTAGAGTCTTAGGATAGTTCTTATCACCAGGTTTTAACTTACGTTTACCTGCCGCTCTACGTTTTCTGATGTTGTCCCATAAACTCATTTGACAAGTTCTCCAGCTGCTACGTATACTTTTTGATTTGATCTGACGTGTATTGCTTCATATATATCTAGGCCAAAAATCTCACCAATTGGATAAGAATTTTCTAAAAATTTGACTTGATCTTTTGGTTGTACTAATTCCTCAAAAGTGCTGTTGAGTACCTTCGAGTCCTTCACTCGATACACACCGGGTGACATTCTTTTGTCTTCAAGGATAAACCACTCATTGGATTCTGCTAAGAAATCAAGAAAATCGATACCTGATTCTTTTAGAATTTTTTCCATATCTTTATCAGATAAGCCATGAGTTTCACGGATAAGGAATAGAGCCGAGGCAAGTGAAGTGAGTTTGTTCTGTCCAACTAGACGTTTGACATTAGCAGCCAGCCGGATGAATGGAGTATAAGCTGACTTCTTTTCGTCTGTATCTAGCTTGACAGAACGATCTCTCTTTCCACTATCGTCAATGATGCCGAGCTTATATGCGTCCCAGCTTTCCCACTTCATGACTAGCATGCGGAGAAATCTAAACGTAAACGCTAAGTCTGCAGCTCTTTTTACTATTCCCATTAAATTTTCCTTAAAGCATCTATCACTGTCTTGTCCATAGGAATGTCGACGTATTCATCATTTGTTATGTGGCGGAGAAACACCAGGAAAGGTTTTACGATTGGCCAGTGTTTCTCATCTAATTTATGTTCAAGCATCATCAAAGCAGGCTTAATATCAAACGCATTGAAAATTACAATCATATGGTTTAATATAAGCCTCTCTGGCAATTTGCCTGTTTCAATATAACGATTTAATAATCTTTTAACATATTTAAATCTATTTAAATCTTCATAAAATTCTTCTATGTCTATGCACCTTGGATTATAATAGTGCCTAGCCGCAAAGATCATGAAGTTCTCATCATTCACTTCATTGAATATTTGCATTTCTATTCTGAAATGACTTCTTTCAACTCTTCAACTAGATCAGCTTTAGCTTTTCTACGATCAAGTTCAACTCCGTGATCACGGCCTAAAGCTTCAAGTTCTGCTTTAGTCATTCTATCTAAAGGCGTGTTATTTGAAGGTGCCTCGTTTAGTTGAACTGGTTCTGGTTTAGGAGCTTCTTCTACCACTGGTTGCTTTACTTCTTCAACTCCCAGGTATTCATTAATTTGTGCTTCTGACAGTTTTTGTGCTTTCAGTAGTTCATTCGTACGTGGATCTCTCCAACCTTGTGGGGTTGGAACTGCGTTTTTAGACCAGCTTGGTGGTGTGATTGCCATTTCATATTATCCTTTATAGATTAAAGTTTTATTTATCACCTGGACGTTTTTTAGCTTGCTTCAGACCTTTACGGAAAGTCTTAAAGTTCTTTGCGTCCACTTTTGGTTCGTCAATTGGTTCAGGAATTGGCATCTTCTTCGCTAGTTGATCTTTAGCTGAAGGAGACAAGCCTTTGCCCATTGGGTCTTGTACACCCTTATGAGTTGCCTTTGGAATATTTTCATATGCTTCTCTAGCTGGAACCTTTGCTTTACCTGTAAGTTTATTAACGGCCATATTTGTGCCTTTCTGGCGTCTCATAAATTGAGCAATGCCTTTTTTACGTTGTTTTTCATAGCCTTTTTTGACATCAGCTGAAGCACCTGCTTGACCCATTCCACCAGTTCCGGTACGATCTCCTGCATGTGCAGCAGAAGCTGGTACTTTTTTCAAATATCTACCAACCATTCCCTTTGAAACTTCATCAACCGCCGCTTCATTAGTTGGTTTAACTTTTGAACGACCAGTCATTTTATTTACATACATATCAGATCCTCTTGATCTTTTAGTTAAGCCTGACATTGCTTTAAGCCCTGCTTTTGCATGCTTAACACTTGCTGGTTGATCCAATGCCGATTTTACTTTATTGCGCTTTTGCTCAATATCTTTTGCTGCAGCTTTGGAATATCTACCTAGCTTGCTCATTGAAATTTCATCAATTTTAGCTTCTTCTTTTTTCATTTTAGGCTTCAGCTTGCCATCTGCATCGCGGTCTGCTTTTTCTTTATCCATTCTCATTTTTTGCAATGGAGACATCATACGTTTTGCTTGACCTTGAGGCTCGTTGTATGCTTCTTCTACATCATCAGCAATTGCTTTAGCTGTATCTTTTTGCATAGTAACTTTATGCTTTTTACCAGCAAAGTTAAAATGAGATTTACCTGCTTTATGAGCTGCAGCTGCAGCACCCATAAATGCTGTTCTTTCAGTAGCAGCGATTTCTTCAGGGATTTTAAAAGGTGCTTTTGGTAGAGTTACTGCGGCTTTACCTTTTTCTGAACTTTGAGCGCTTTTAGCTAGTTTCTTTTGAAGTGCTGCTTTTTTGTTTTCGTTGACTTCAGAATACTTACCAGTCAACTTTTTGATCCATTCGCTCATTTACTTACTCCTTACATCCAAAGTTGAGCTGCGATT
>Ga0181590_10002569_pt1 | contig 15328 bp, 30 predicted proteins | sample 071ome_34_FD_132446 | JGI IMG/M metagenome (GOLD analysis project Ga0181590, IMG submission 132446) | Coastal salt marsh microbial communities from the Groves Creek Marsh, Skidaway Island, Georgia - 071411BT metaG (megahit assembly) | ecosystem: Environmental > Aquatic > Marine > Intertidal... | reverse complement strand
CTGAACTAGATGTAAATGAATCTTTATTTTGCACCGCAATAGACAATTTAATCCGTAACGGATTAAAATATAACGACTCTCCAACAAAAATGGTTAGAATTTATTTCGATGATTTAACCAAAGCTATTATTGTTGAAGATAATGGTAGAGGAATATCTCAAAAAGATTTTGATTTACTCAGGCAACCATACACAAGAAAAGACGGGCAAAAAGAAAAAGGAAGCGGATTAGGCTTAAATATTTGTGTTGCTATATTAGAGCAGCACGGCTTTAAAATAACTTGCGATAAAAAAAGAAAACCTCTATCTGGCACGAAAATAAAAATTTTATTAAGTCGTGTCTCAAATTTTAATATATAGTGTATAAATTAATAACGGCATGATAGATTCAATTTTATTAGTAGACGACGAAAATTTATTTCATTTAGTATTTGAAGATGCTTGCAGTCTTTTAGATATAACCTTGAACCTTAAAGCTATCAATAGTGCCGATGAAGCTGAAAATTATTTTGCTGATCTTGTCAAAAAAAACAAAATTAAACCAGATTGCATTTTTGTGGATCTGAATATTATTGGGTCTAGCTTTGATGGGATAGAGCTAGTAAGAAGAATAAACTTCGAACACGGTGATGGGGTGGTGATCGGTATCATATCTAGCTCAGACGACGAGCAAGAACAAGCTAAAGCTTTAAAAGCTGGCGCTCAATTTTGGATTATAAAATCAGACGAAATCGAACCTAGATTAGAAGATTTTGTTAAAGATTTTGACGGATACAAAGCGAGAACTAGCTCTTTTAAGGTTTATAAATGATCTCTTTCAATAATGATCTAAAAAAAGAATTAACAAGATTAGCTTCTGAAAAAAATATTTTTTTAGAGGGCAATATTCTTAAAGTTATTGATTGTGAAGGGGACGAAGAATTTAGCAATTACATTCAAATTTCTATTAATAAGGATAAAGAAAGCCGAAGAAAAAGACTTGAAATCACCAAGACAATTCAACAACAAAATAAAGAGCTTACAGAGTGGAAAGCTCATAATGAACAACTAAACATAGACCTTCAAGAAGCGTTAGCTGTTTCGGAAAAAGCTAAACAATTAGCCGAAAATGATTTAGACGTTTTACAAAAAAGAACTCAATACGAACTCGTTGGATCTATTGTTAAAGTCGCCCTATGGGTAATCTGCGGCGTAGGAATAATTACTTCTATGCTTTTTTCTATTACCCTGTTTATGGATATAGAAAATAAAACTGTAGAATCCTCTTGGAGCAACATGTTTAGTATTCTTCTTACTAATAGTTTTAGCATTGTTGGAACTATTATGGGAGTTAAGTACGCTTCTGATAAAAAAGGTCGGGGCAAATGCAAATGCGACGATTAAAAAAGCGGCCCCCGCTATGCAGTGACCGCTTTATGGTTTTATTGCTTCTTTCTAATTAGAAATGCCACCTAACTCCAGCAGAGGCGGCAATATCGCCAGTAAACTCTTCAACAGCGAAATTGTAATTAGTAACATCAAAATTATTATCAAACCAACCAACTGTGCCAAAAATCTCTAACTTTTCCCAAAAAGTTCTAGAAACGTCAAGTTTTGCGCCTAAAACGTCATAGTCGGTCATTTTTCCATATTCAATAGATGGAGTGATTGTAAAAAATCCATCAATATCAAACGATTTTTTAATCCCTACGATATAACCTTTTTGCAAATAACCTGCACCAGCAATATCTAGATCATATGTGCCGACAACATAAGGTGTTACGTATTTGTTATCCAAAGAAAGAGAAAGTCTCCCTTCAGTAGAGCTTGCTCCTTGTGCCACCTGATGTTGAAAGATTTGAGCGTCACCCCTTAGAGAAAAGCCGTCAAAAATATTGAGAGATTTTCCGATGCCCACATTGCCATGCAATTCATCGAGTCCTTGCCCAGCGTTGAGGGTAACAGCTCCAACGTAAGTGTCAATACCGTAATACTTAGTGCTAATGTCAACTCCAGCAAAAGCCTGAGAACCAGTCTTTGCCAAACCATTAACAATGTAGTTCGACGTATATCCAGCATTTACGCTTGCCTTGAGCTTTGATTCGCCTTCCGCAACAATATTAACTGAAACAACAATACTTAGTAATGATAGAATAAACTTATTCATATGTCTTATATCATACACTTAAAGCGATAAAAATCAAATTTTTTCTTGAAACGTTGTTTTGTTTAGCATATATTCAGAGAAAATGTCTGGGAATATAGATAAAATAACAACTTTACTATTAGATGCTGCCTTTTTGCCTCATTGCTTTTTAACTGGCAAAACAGCTTTCCTTCATTTATTAAAGGATTCTGTTAAATGTTTTGACGCTAAAGATAATTTAATAGAAAACAATTATGAATGGTTTAAAAACGAAGGGGTTAATTTTTATAAAGACCAACCATATTTAACTTCAAAAGATAAAATTTGGTTTATACCCACAATAGCGGTACTCAAAAAGAGAACATTTTTTAATTTAAAAACAAAAACCCCTAGAACAATAAGCTTAAAAAGATTAGCCTTACTATTTAATAATACTTGTCAAATTTGTTTTGAGAAATATGACAAGCAAGAATTAACTATAGAGCATATTTATCCTAAATCTAAAGGTGGGATTAAAGAAATAGATAATATTACTTTATCATGCAGGTATTGCAACCAAAAAAAGAAAGATATATACCCATTTTTAAGTGTAAAAAATACCAAAATCAAAGCGGCCACACTTCCTTTACCAGTCTTACCCGATAAAGCAATAAAAATTAGGAAAGAATGGGATAAATTTTTTATATATAAAAGACTATGAATATATCCGAATTCGAAAGAGCAAAACCAACACAAACATATAAACTGATATGTGACTCATTGAAAAAGTATAAAAAAATAATTGATGACAAATATCCACCCATGGACAGTGAAGACGATGCTCAAATTAGCTTATGCGAAGACTTTTTAGCTGATCTGACCAAAATTAAAAATAAATTTATAGAAGGTAAATAATGGCGCAGTTAAATGCAAACACTCCTTATATTCAATGTTTCATAAGAAACAAATATATATTCGGCCCCGAAGACGGAGGTTTAACTGAAGGGTATATATTCGGATGCAAGTCAATGATCAATCGACCCATGCATTTTCATTTCCAGTGTAATTTTGGAGCTATTTTTTGGATGATGCCTATTTCTGCTTTTTGTGATGGAGATCATTACGATAAGCTTTCAGAAGACGAGCAAACTAGATTATCATTACTTCAAACTTGGGACTGCCAATCAAATAATATAGCAGTTACCACCTTCGGATTTCTTCAAAATAAAAAAGTAGATGTTTTGTGTCGAGATAAGAAGTGGAGAAGTGGTAAATATTTATTCACCATAGACGATTACGAAGGCGATTTAAATGAATTGAATATAGGCTATTCAAATGATCAAGATAGTAAATGCTACCACTTTTTAAACATGGATGATGGAAATTTTATGATCCCTCCAAATAATTTATTAAGGTGGCATAATCCTGATTTTATTGTTCCTTATCCAAAAGATGATATCCCTAAAATAAAACTCTTGACAGACCAAATGAGCTCAGAGTATATTGACCGCACCTATGGTAATAAGCCTTACTTCTTCTACAACGATGATTCAGAAGAAAAAATCTCTTGACATTGAAATAGATTAAGCTATAGTGACTCTATATGGAAGTTGTATATCTTATTGCCATAATAATATCAGCGGCATCCTTAGTACTAAGAGACAAATATTATGAGTGAAATCAAGCAAAATGAGTGGAAAGAGCGTGAAGTTGGAGCTCTTTGGAAAAAAGTCGGTAACGCTAATAAAGCTAATTACTGTACTGGTTACATCGTTTCGGATGAATTAGGAAACAAAATTAGGCAAAGAGTGATTATGTTTGCTAATAAAAACAAGTCAAACGAAAAATCACCTGATTTTATTATTTATACATCCAATAACATAACCAGCGAAGCTTCTCCAGCACCTCACGCTAATGTACCAAAATCAGCAATGGAAACTGAAGTGCAAACTAAATCGACCTCAAATAAGCAGCCTAAAAACGCTTTTGAGGAAGATGATGTACCTTCAATGTAATTGAAGTTTAAAAACGTCACGAAACCCCTACAATTATGTAGGGGTTTTTATGTTAAAAATAGAACAATATAAACTTTTCCATAACTCTAAAGATTTTGAGATTTTATTTAGGAAGTCGGAAAAATATTTAATAGATTTTTTTACTAATCCCGGTAAATTTTACCAAGTGACTGTTAAACCAGCAATTAATAAAAAAACTATTTATATATATTATAAAAATAATACGCCTATCGGTTTTGCAATATTCACTATAAAAGGAGGTAAAGCATTTTGGGATTTTGATTTTATCGTAGAAGATAAACAATACAGAAAATATGTAAGAATTTTTAGAACTTTCATTTTAATGGAAATAAGGAAACACACAGATAAGCTAGAATTTATGATTTTTAAAAAAAACATTAAATCTTTAAATTCCATGTTTAAACTCCCTAAGTATTTAAAAGTTGACATAAAAAAAGAAGAAAAAATCTTTAACAACCGCAAAGCATTTTATTTCTTTTTCGACTTAAAGCAGCTTGACAACTTCGACAAATGTGATACTTTGAATGAATATGAAATTAGGTCTCGTTTGCATTTCGGAACTTTTGCGCGACAAATCACCGGAACTTAAGTTCCAGACAATGACCCGCGCACAGTTTAATAAAAAAAGCAGAGAAGAATCTATTGAGATTCTATCTAGTCGCGTTGCTCATAATCTAAAAGTAACAATAGAAACAATAAAACACTGTAAAGAAGTTGGTATTAAACATTACAGGCTTTCTTGTAAGTTATTTCCATTAATAACTGACCCGACGCTTAATCTTCAAGTAGAACATTTTCCAAATTATGATATCATTATTCACCGTCTGCAAGAAATAGGAAAAACAGCTCAGCGACTTCAAATTAGTTTGTCAATTCATCCAGATCAATTTGTTGTCCTTGGGTCTAACTCCGATGATGTTTGCGCCAAATCAATTATTGAGTTAAATTTTCATGCTTGGGTTTTAGATACGTGCGGAATGCCTAGAGATTATACATGTCCTATTAATATTCACCCAAGTCTTTCTAAGTTTGATTCTGTTGAAGCGTTTATGGATAAGCTCATTAATAATTATTTTAAATGTGACGCAGGTGTTAGAACTAGATTAGTATTTGAAAATGAAGATAAAGGGTTTTGGAACTGCTCTAATCTATACGAATATTTTCATAATTACACAAAGCATAAATATAATTTTGCGTTTCCTTTGACTTACGATAATCTCCACGATCAAGCTAATCCAAGTTTAAACTCTGATGATAAAAAAATTGATATGAGAGACTGGGTTATGAAATTTTATCACACTTGGAACGTAGAACCCATTTTTCACTGGTCAGAAGCAGCAGAAGGCACAGTTAGAAATCATGCTCGCATATTAACTACGTCTCCTAAAGATTTTGGGTTTGATATCACTTGGGAAGTAGAAGTAAAAGGTAAAGATAAAGGCTTCGAACATTTATTGAACAAAAGCTTGAATTATCAAATCAACTGATTATAATAAATTTAATGAAGCAGATTACCATTGAAATTGGAGAAGACGATATTCAAACTTTAGAAGAAATCTTCAAGAACGAATCAAATTTTGAACCAGTCGTTAAACAAGACAGAGTAATTGTTGCTGTCTTAAAAGAAGTTTTAAATAAATCAAAAGTGTCTAAAAATTAATGAAAGCTGTCCTTTATATAGAAGGCACAAACAACGGTGCAAGTTTTTTGTCAGATTATGCTGAGCAAGAAGTCAATATAGAAAGTCTATATAAAAATATAGATGTTAATTCTCCTCCTTTAGCTAATTTGACAACATCAGACCGCAAAACCCACAGCATTCAAATGATAGATGTTAGATTTGTGGATAATTTTATTTTCATTCATTGTTACATCACTGACAAAGATGGCAATGGAGGGAAAGCCTTAGTTAGATTAAAACCTATTAATTAATAATATGTCTGAAATAAATACGCAGGTAATGGTAAAAACCGTCACTCCAGCTGCATTGCTATCAGCTATTGGCAGCGCAACCCCAGAGCAAATTGACACTTTATGGTCAATTCTAAAGTATAAGGAAATCGGAATCTATAGAAAAGTTAAGTGTATGGCTTCTGTGTTAGGGCTTAATTTTGAAAAGATTGTAACTGATCTTCCTAAAGATGATAGTGGACGAATTCTTGATTATAAAACTCGCCACATGATTCATGACACGCTAATCGAAAATTCTTAATATGAATATTAAATATATTGTTAAAGATCGTAAAGGCGAATATCAATCAGCTTATAATCTAAAGCTAGGAAAACAAAAAGCTTTCGATTGGGCTGTCCAGTGCGCCAAATCTGTCAATGGTGTTGTTTATCTCGTAGATGAAGATAAAAAAACCGAAGAAGAAGTTTTTCGCGTAGCATCTTAATTTAATAGCTATAGTAAAGTATAAGTAATTTATAATTCATCTCGTTAATACACTAGATGTATTTCAGAACATCATTATAGTTATTTATTTTATTATAGCTATATTTTTTTATGAAGTTATTTGTTCCGCTAATATGTTATAATCGGACATGTCATACGGATTATATGTGGTCTGTATTTCGATTCGTTAATTATTGTGCGCAACAAAAACTAGATGCCACTTTTTATCCTATTTTTTGGGATAGCTTAATAAGCAGAGCAAGAAACGCTGCAGCAGCTGAATTTTTAAATAGTGATGCCACTCATTTATTATTTATTGATGCAGATATTTCTTTTGAGCCAGAAGATGTAGTAAAACTGATTCAAAGCAATAAAGATGTTATATGCTCTCCATACCCTAAAAAATACATAAAAGAAAATCTACATGATGGGCGTCCATTTGAGCCCGTAGATTTCGCAGTTTCTGGAACTTTAACTAGAGTTTCTGAAAATCTATATGAGATCCAAAGTGTAGCGACAGGATTTTTATTGATTAAAAAAGAAGTTTTTAAAAAGCTTATTGACAATTACCCTGAAATAGAGTACATTAACGATATTGATGGATACGGGTTAGGTAAAACAATGTATGATTTTTTCAAGGTTCATATAAACCCTAAAACTAAAATATATGAAAGTGAAGATTGGGGTTTTTGTACGCTTTGGAGAAACATGGGAGGAAAAGTTTTTGCTAGAAATGATATAAGTTTAGGTCACTGGGGATGGAAAGAATATAAAGGTAATTTTGATAATTGGATAAAAACTATAAAAACTATAAACACTAAATAAATTATGCCAAATTGGAGTTTTAATATACTAAGCGCCTCGGATGAGGTTTTGAAACAAATCGTAAACGAAAACGGAGAAATTGATTTCAACAAAGTTAAGCCTATGCCCGAGGAACTTGTTGAGACTGTTTCTCCGACACCACAAGATGCGGATGAAAAGCAAATTGAATATCTTTTAGAGAAATATGGTAGTTCGAATTGGTATGATTGGTGTCTTCAGAATTGGGGATGCAAATGGAATGGGGCTACAGATGATCCATACGAGGAGGGTGACGGAATCATTCATTTTAGGACGGCATGGAGTTATCCAGACGCTTTTATTATTTCGTTAAGTCAAAAATTCCCAGATGAAGAGTTTGAATTTGAATGGGAAGAAGAGCAGGGGTTCGGTCAAGTTTTCACTATTAAAAACGGCGACATAAACGTTCACGAAGAATGGGATCTTCCTGAGTGGGGAGAAGAACACGAAGTTGAGGGTTGCACAATCCAAGAATGCCTTGCAAGTGGAGGCAGGTATGATGAAAACATTCCTAAATGGAATAAAGGAAAATTTTACGTTGACCAAGATGAGAATCAAGAATATGATAGTCTTGATGAAGCTAAGGCGGTAGTGAATACAATGAATAAATATTAACTAACTAATATTATTGCTAGTATATATAGAACGGTATCTTGGTTAACAACGAATTATGAATCATTTTTTAGACGCAATAAAAACTTACTCTTTTAAAGAGTGAGATAATGAGCATGAGGAATAAAAATGTTAAAAAATTTATGGTTAATTTGGTGCAGAACTGTTGATCATAGAATAGGCAAAACAGATAGTGATGAACCAAACATTCCAATATTGTCTTTAAAGCAAGCCCAAGTCAGTTTAGTTCTGCGTAGTTTCATAATTTTAGTTAATTTAATTACTTGTTTTTTTATTATTGCTAATATAATACATAAGTGGTAAACATTATGACATATCAACAAGCATTATATGTAAAAAAGCTATTAGAAGAAAATTTGCCTTTATCTCAAATTGCTGAAAAATATTACCGTAAATATGGTTCATCAGATATTTGCCAAGGGCCTGATGTATATACTTACGAAAAAGGTAAAAAGAAATACACCTTTTCTAATTTACAGGGTAATGATATTAAATCTATTGCTTCATTAATATTAAGAGAGAAGCTGTAATGAATATTAAAAATTTCGACAATAAAGAAGTAGAAATTATTTACGCAAAAATTCCGATAAAATATAACGCAGAAGGTCTTTGCTATGATCCAGATAAATGTAAAAATCCTTTAATTATAGTAGACCCTGAATTAAAACCTCGCAGACAATTAAATGTTTTAATAGAAGAAGTTTTTCATGCATACTTTTTTGATTTACCAGAATGGAAAGCCAGAAAGTTCGCTGCTAATTTGGGAAAAGCTATATACAATAAATTTCTAAAAAAATAAATAATTTCACATTTTTATTTTTGTTATGTACATTGTAAGTATGAAAAAATGTTTATATTGTGGAGACGACATAAATAATAATGATGATTACGAAAAACTAGGCAGAAAATATATTTGCATGTTTTGTTATGAAGATGAATATTTAATAGATTCATACGATAAATCTGATTATTACATTGAAGAAGACGATTCTGAGTGTAATATATATTAGCGCAATTGTACTGGATATCTTTTCCCACCAAATAAAATCCAGTAAGACCCCTTAGCGCATAAAAAAATCCAAGTTTTTTTTTAAGGGGTCTTTTTACTTTCTAATAAAAAATATTTGACATCTCCCTAATTTTCTATTATAGTGTATACCGTATGAATAATATGCCTAAGAAAGGTCGTGGTCGCCCAAAAGGTGCGACGAGTACTGTTGAAATCACGCTTGACAGCCTCTTTAAAGAGCTTAATGGCGATATGAAAGCTGTTGTGTCTGTCGGTCGAGTTTGGCTGGCTAAACGCACTCCTGCCTCATCAGAGCCTAAGCTAGGAGCTCAAGAAATCCTCAAAGCGGATGTGGAACCTAAAATTGAGTTCACAATCAGCTGATTCAATGGGGGGGTGATCAATCCCCCCCACTTTTTACTTGACTTTGACTCAATAAATATTAAATTTACTGCTGAAAGTAATAAATATTATGCCATTTGAAAAATTAGTTGGACAAAAACAAATCAAAAGCAAGCTTAACTTCTACATTGATGTTCATAAGAAAACAGGAACTGTTCCTTTTCTTAATTTTATTGGTGCTAGAGGTTTAGGTAAAACCGCTTACGCCAGAGAGTTTGCTAAGAACCTTAAGAGCAAAAATGGGACAGAGAAAAAATTTATTGAAATTAATAGTTCTACCATTAAGTCTGTTACTCAATTTCTTGAGCAAGTCTTTATACCGCATATTCAAGATAAAGAAGTAACGGTTTTCTTTGACGAGTGCCATGCTTTACCCGATAGCTTAGTATATAGTCTTCTTACTATATTAAATACAGAAGAGAGCCCTAAACGAATTTATAGGGCTGGTGATGAAATTTATGAATTCGATTTTAGTAAACATCATTTTTTATTCGCCACTACTGAAAGTCATGATCTTTTTCCTCCACTCAAAGATAGACTGACTGTTGTTGAGTTTTCTGATTACAGTGTTGACGACCTTAAAGGTATTTTTAAATCATATCTCCCAGAATATAAATTTTGTGAAGATGCTCTTCAAGTGATAGCTGAAACATCTAGAGGCAATGCTAGGTCTTGTATACTTACAGCGAAAGATATTAAAAATTACTGCAAAGCCTATAAAATCAATCATGTCAGCAAAGAGCATGCTTTAAAATTATTTAGCATTCTTGGTATTTTACCTCAAGGGTTAAATCGTATTGAATGGCAGATATTAAATATTCTAAAGAAGCATGGATCTTGCTCTTTAGCTTCGCTTGCAGCGAAAACCGGATTGTCCAGAAGTAGCATTCAAAGAGATCATGAAATGTTTCTCCTCCGTAAAGGTTTCATTACAATCGAAGGATTGAGAAAGATCACATATGATGGAGTTAAAGTTATTGAGAAACAGTTTAACTAAGTTATAATACTTTACGACTGCTCTCGTAGCTCAGTTGGATAGAGCAACTGCCTTCTAAGCAGTGGGTCGCACGTTCGAGTCGTGCCGGGAGCGCCATAAAACTAGTGTAACAATTTTTATATGGCTAATATCGCTGATAATTTTAAGGGCCTACCAATAGAAGATTTGATTGTTTCCCCTCTTGTTGGTATGGCGAAAGGACAAGCAAAGCTTAATGATATCACTTGGAAGTATATCAAAGAAGTAGCATTCGACGAAAAAGGAAACACGAATGCAATCGACGTTAACATCCTTCGTTATGTAAAACCATCAGATGGCGGAACACCAGAAGCTCAGACTTTAAAAGCGAAAGTCCCAATGCTTCCATTAGTACCTCTTCCTGCCTTAGCAATCAAAACTGCTGACATTGAATTCACGATGGAGGTTCAACAGTCTGATAAAAGCGAAGATGAAAGTTCCTCAGAAGCTTCAACTAGTGCTAATGTTAGTTACAAATCCTTTTGGGGATTGAAGGTTAGCGCAAGCGTTAGCGGTAAGGTAGCCTCTAAGTCCACAAACACACGTAGCACTGACAATAGCGCCAAGTATGATGTCAAGGTACACGCTGAACAGCTGCCTCCTACAGAAGGCATGCTTAAGCTTTCTGATGCATTAAACATGATGCTAGACCCTGTTGTTCTTAATGACAGCAGCAGTAAAGATTAAATAATATATGGCGAGTAAATTAAAATTACAAAAATTAATAGCTTCACTAAATCACGCTGTATCTAATTCAGTAGATTTTTTAGAAAAACAACATGTAAATAATTTACTCAAATACTTCGATAAAGACGGGAACCCTGTCACTTCTGATTTCCAAGTAGGAGAAGAGGTGATGAGGGTTCCCTTGTTTTGTCTAGCTAACCACCAATCGCTTTCTTTAAAAGAAATAGAATTAGAGTTTGCTGTATCGCTTGCTGACACTGAGAACATAGAAACAGATCAGGACAACATTCATATTGATTTGCATCACACAGAAAAAAAACGCAAGATGCATGTTAAAATAAAAATGGAAAATAATGGAACTCCTGAAGCAGTCAATCGTTTAAATGACGAGTTGATACAAAAAATACAACAGATTAAAAAATGATTGGCGGCGGTTTTGTTTGTCCTTCCTGCAGAACTCCTCTTGGTATCGACTTGGGGTTTATCATAGATAACCCAGTTTGTCAATGCCCATCTTGTGAAGCGATAATGAGTTTTCAATATAACGAAGAAATCGCAAAAGAATATAGAAAAGCTCTAAAAGAAATAGAAAATATAAAGAAGAGTATTTCTATATGAAAATAGCAATAGTAAGCGGCGGCTTTGATCCGCTACACGTTGGGCATGTTGAACTGATGCAGAAAGCTAGGTGTTTAGCTGATGCGTTAATTGTTATTGTGAATGATGATGATTTTTTAACAAGAAAAAAAGGTAAACCATTTATGCCTTTTGAAGAAAGAAAAAAGATTGTAGAAAATATTCGTTATGTTGATATGGCTGTAAAATGTATTGACAAAGATCAAACTGTTTGTGAAACTTTAAAAGGTTTAGCTTCCTGTAGGACTCTTCTTGCTGGTCAACCTTACGAAAAGCTTATGTTTTGTAACGGAGGAGATAGAACTTCCGGTGAAAATACGCCTGAGCATTTAGTTTGTTCAGAATTAGGTATTGAATCGGTTTATGGTCTTGGAGCTAAAATTCAAAGTAGTAGCTGGCTAACTAACAAATAATTTGCGAGTTATATGTAATTCACCACGTTAATATACTAGATATATTTCAGTTCTTCATTACAATAACACGCGACCCCGGGTTACCGGGGTTTTTTTGCAATTAATGCTTGACATTATAACGCTAATTGTTATCATAACGGAAATATGAATAGTACATATTTCAAAAGATTAGGTGACAATAAAGTTATTGTTATTGATTTAGGCAAAAATAGCGCCACATATTATAATGCGTTGACGAAAGAATTGACGAGTACTTCGCATAGAGATGTTTTAAATTTGCCGTCAAAATACAATGGGTATCTTTTTATATCTGAAGACGCCCATTTAGGAACTCCACAAAGAGGCAAATCTTTAGCTCAAAGTTTTTCTGAAAAAGATATTCTTAAGTTTTTAGCTTCATCTAAAGAAAATGATAATCTAGTTTATTTTTTTCCCCAAAAACTAACATATAGAGCTTTGGTTTATAGCAACATGGAAAAATCGGATAGTAATGATCCAATTGCTATTTTTAATTTTTTAAAAAATCATCATCAAACAAAATTAAAGAATCCACCAACTTCTTTTAAACTCTCTAAAGCAAGAGAAGAAGGTTATAGATTTTTAAAAGATTGTAATAAAAAAAACAATTCAACAAGATTTGGAGATGGAAATGGTAATATTTATTCAGGTGATCCTATTTCTTCTTATGTTTTTAGCCATTTGGATCAATTAGAAAAAGTTTTAAGTGAAGAAGCTAAATTTGCTTTTGGCCTTACTTGGAAAAATTCTAAAGGAGAGTTTAAATCTAGTAGATACAACGGAAAACGATACGGTGAAAAAAATAGAACTTGGCAATTTAAAAAAATTAAAATAAAACAATTATGCACTATTATTTCTCCAATGAAAGGCATTATTGCATGGGACCCTGAAACTGAAACGTATAAATTTATTGACGGATTGGATAAAAGAGAAGGCACCGGAGAAATTCCTTCGTGGAAGTTTGCTAAAAAATATATTTTTAGATTTTCTCCTTTCCATCAAAATGGAGGTGTTGCCAGAAGTAATCTTTTTCATCATGGCCTTAGAAGTTACGCCACAAAAGAAGCTAAGAATGAAGGGTTTAATTTTAAAAGAAAAAAGCTAAACTCTGAAGGAAAAAAAGTAAATATATCTATGGGAGATTTTACTCCTCAAGAATTAAAGTGTCACACAAAGCTTCGAAAAAATTATTGCTGTTATATCAAAGAAACATATAACGCATTCAGAGAAATGCTGCTAGCAGAACAATAACCATTTTATTTTTTAATACATATAAAAACGCAGAAATAGTGTAATATAATATATATGAGCAAGTTCGACGATGTAAGAATACCATTATCTAACTTTAAAAACATAGTTAGTCAAGAGCAATATAAAATATTAAAATACGCCGAAAGAACAGATGCTTTTTTCCAAACTAGGTGTTTAGACGGGAAAGGAGAAACTTATAAAATCAATAGAAAGAGACTTTACAAGCAGCGAAAAGGTGGCATTTTGGACAAACTGTATCTAACTGATACCATTGTTGTTTATAACAGCATTAAACATTCAAATGGCAATCGCTACTCTTTTGAGTTTAATATCAGAATCGTTGATGGTATTTTAGAAGACATTAGACTTTACAATTTTGGTCAAGAAACGAAAGAAGATATTGAAGAAAACGAAATTGTTCCTAAAAATAGTATTCTAGAAAGAATTTTTAATTTCTTTAATAATTTGTTCAAATAAATTTTGACTTTTACGACCCATTGAGTGATGGGAGCGATAAAATAAACCTAAATAATAATAAATAATACATAATATAAGATAAAAAGAAAAGCGTTACCCAATAAAGTGTATAAGAGGGACATGTGCGTGTCCCTCTTATTTATTTCGTGATTAATATTCAAAAAGTATGATATTCATTATGAAAACCCGTGTAATTCTAGAAAAGACGCTAATCTTTTTAATTTTAATATTTATGTTTAGGTTTATACCAGAATATGGATTATTGCCTATTTTTACTGCATCATCTGCAATTTTTTGCGTTCATATTTTTTTAATGAAAAGTTGACAGAAACATATGGTATAGTATAATAAATAAATGCTAAAAGCAAATTATAATAACTGTACAAGAAAGTTAAATTCTATTATTGATCTTTTGGATTCAATAAAGGATGATGCAGAAAAATACGGTGGATTTCAAACAGAAACATTAGAAGAAGAATTTTGGGATAATATAGAAAGTGCAGTAATAAATATCCAAGATTGCATCGAAAACCTAGAAGCTGACGAAGCTGTTGCTTTATTAAAAAATTAAAACGATGAGCGTTTTAAAATCAATTTGAAAGAAAAACTATTATGAAGATAAAATTATTATTAATTATAGGAGTGCTAGCAATTATTACTGCTCAAGCAGAAAAATACACTATCTTTTGGGATCGGGATGAAAATATTGAAAAATATTCCGTAGATGTATCATGCGTTGAAACAGGATTTGGCACAATGAATAGAGTAGGTAATGCGTTATATCCTGAATTTACCGTTGATTTAATGGATGGTTTTAACTACACTATCAAAGTAATTGCATATGATAAACAAGGAAGGTATGCAGTTTCGAATACACTTAAGATTAAAACTAGACCTAATAATAAAAACATACAAGTAAAACCGCCGATTATTAGAATAAAAGACAAAAAATAAATATTTCCATATGAAAATTAATCTTATTAAAACAGAAGAATATGATATTGATGGGTCCCCAATTTATAATGCCCTATCTGAAAAATTACAAGCTCAATTTTCAGATCTAAAAAATGAGTTAAACGCTAAAGATTCAAACCAAAATAATAATATTTCCAATAACAGGGGTTTGATTGAATCATTTGAAAGCAGAATTGATACTCTTAATGATAAAATTAAAGAGCTTGAATCATTAAATAAGATTTCTCACCAAACTACATCAACTTTTGAACCTGCTAAATTTGAATTTGTTTTAGGAGTAGACGCAGATGGTCATTACTCAGATGAATCTTGGGAAGAAATAATTAAAATGTTAAAGATCAAAACCAAAATAAAATATTTCTAATAATAGGGATATAATTGAATCATTTGAAAGCAGAATTGATACTCTTAATGATAAAATTAAAGAACTCGAAT
>Ga0181590_10002565_pt1 | contig 15335 bp, 22 predicted proteins | sample 071ome_34_FD_132446 | JGI IMG/M metagenome (GOLD analysis project Ga0181590, IMG submission 132446) | Coastal salt marsh microbial communities from the Groves Creek Marsh, Skidaway Island, Georgia - 071411BT metaG (megahit assembly) | ecosystem: Environmental > Aquatic > Marine > Intertidal... | reverse complement strand
TATACCCAATCAAGACGGCATATGAGCAACAGGCACCAGAGAGATTTGGAATCAAGATAGGAGCAATCAGATAATGGCACAGGACATCTACGGTTTAACAAGCACATCATTCACGGACTCATCAGGCAAGACCATTTCATTACCGGTCCACAGGGACTATGACATGTATATCAACCACTGGAAGTTCCTCAAGCGATCATACCTGGGTGGTGCTGAATACAAGAGGGGCATGTATCTAAAGAGATACCAATACGAGAACGAGGGCGAATACCTAACCAGACTATCACACGCGGCTGAAGACAATCACTGCCGATCTATAATACACACATACAACTCATTCCTATACAGGCAATCACCCAAGCGGGAATTCGGCAACCTAGAAGACACACCAGAACTGGAGCAGTTCATGAAGGACTGTGACATGGATGGCAGGAGTTGGGACTCATTCATGCGTGAGGTCAACATACAGAGCTCGATCTACGGACATGTCTGCATCTTAGTGGATCGTCCAGAGACAGTGGTGGGCACCAGGGCGGAAGAACTGGCACAGGGCATTAGGCCTTACGTGACCATATACACGCCAGAGAACATCCTCAACTGGAGATTCATCAGACAACCCAATGGACACTACGAGTTGGCGGAACTGATGCTGTTGGAACAGGACGAGAGACCTTACCAGAGACAGGGTGAGTTCTACATCCGTAAGTGGACGCCAGACGCCATAGAACTATATTCATACAACGGCAATGACGCCAAGGAGCCAATGAAGATCGTTGAGTCCAAACCCAACCTACTGGGCAAGGTTCCAGCGGTGTGGGCCTACGCCAACCGTGGACCCATCAAGGGCATCGGTGTGTCAGACATCGACTCCATAGCACAGGCACAGAGGTTCCTGGGCAACTGTTATTCAGAAGCGGAACAACTGATTTCACTGACCAATCATCCAAGCCTGGTCAAGACAAGATCAGTGTCAGCACAGGCGGGAGCCGGTGCCATAATCGACATGCCAGAGGAACTGGACCCCCAACTCCGTCCATATCTTTTGCAACCATCAGGTGGTAATCTTGAGGCCATATTAAGGACCATGGAAGAGACCGTGAAGTCAATCGACAGGATGGCTCACATGGGTTCAATCAGGGCCATCGAGACCAGACAGATGTCAGGTGTGGCCATGCAATCAGAGTTCCTGATGCTGGACGCCAAACTGTCAGAGAAGGCCAAGAACCTGGAACTGGCGGAAGAACAGATATTCAGATTATTCGGTCTATGGCAGGGACAACCTTGGGATGGAGAGATCAAGTATCCAATGGCTTTCCACATCAGGGACAAGAACCTGGACATGGACATCATAAGCAAGGCCGCGAGTGCCCAGAGGGACTCGGCACAGGCCACTCCAAGTGTGAAATCAATTATTGATCAGAAGACGATAGAGATACTAGCGAAGGATGAGGACGAACTGGAAGAGATGAATCAGAATCGTGTTCCGATGTCACATCCTACTACCACACCGGTCAATAGGACCACACACATACAGGAAATGATCATGCAGGGCTACACGGACCAACAGATGTTGGACCTACATCCTGAGATATCGCAGGCGGACATCGACTCGGCCAAACAGCAACTACTAAACGTGGGTGACAACGATGCCGGTTCGCAAGGTTAAGGGCGGATATCGCTGGGGCCAATCAGGCAAGATCTACAGCACACGAGAACAGGCGGAACGACAGGGGCGTGCCATACGTGCCACGGGATATCGCAAGAGTGGTAGGAGGAGATAATGGATAGGTGGCTTGAAAGGTTCTTCAACGCGTGTGACAGGTTGGCCGAGTGGATAGAACGGCAATTGAAAAAAATATTCAATTAGATTCAGTCAATTAAGTAATCGTGTATGTTCCCATATATAGGCGGTAAAAGCCATCACGTGCGATGGATAGATTCAATCCTACCCAACGGATTCAGCAGATACGTGGAGGTGTTTGGTGGTGCTGGTTGGATGATGTTGAAATCAAAACGAGTGGCCAGTAGCCAACAACGCGTCTACAATGACTTCAATCCCTTGTTGGCCAACTTCTATCAGTGTGCCGTCCAGGACGCCCGCAGGCTGTTGCGATTGTTGGAAGCAACACCGGGCAGTGATACAGATAGATTCCGCGAATACCAGCGGGAACTGTTCACGGACCAACCAGTGTTCCGGGCACCTGACTTTGATCTAGCACTCAAATACATCTACCTACAGACGCAGGTGTTCGCGGGCACACCACTGTCCGCCAAGTGTGTGCCCTACTTCGTTGATGTCAATACCCGTGGTCGCTATCCATCCAAGTATGACACCATCATTAAGAAACTTCGAGATCCTAAGGTGATCGACAGGCTCTCCAACATAACTGAAGTCACACAACAGGATTGTATTGACGTGATAGACAGATGGGACTCAGAGGACACCCTGTTCTATGTTGATCCGCCATATCACGACAAGGAGTTCTACTACTCACAGGCTTTCCCAAAACACAAACACGAGCAGTTGGCGGATAGATTGCGTGACATCCGAGGCAGATTCGCACTCAGTTATTATGACTTCGATGACCTACACCAGTTCTATCACAAGGATAGATTCCACTGGCACCAACGCGAAGTCTACAGGGCCGCGGCAACCAGGACCAGTCATCGGGATAATTACAGAGAGAGATCTAGGGCAGTCGAGATCCTGATAACAAATTATGGAGGCCGACCATGGCAGGAATCAAGACCCGCAAGGGACAGCAGACACATCACCAGAAATATTACGCCAGAGGTCAGGAGTGGAGGCCCTGTAAGGTGATACAGAAGAAGAGATCAGGCAACGGCACTAGGACATTCATGGCCGCACAATCAGTCCAGACCGGAGAGATATACAAGAACGCACACGGACTCACGGCACCTTGGCACAGCATACATTTCACACCCACCAATGATTAGGAAACTATACAGATTACCAGAGGAGACCGCCAGGCACAGGCAGATGAAGCAGTTGTGCCTCGACTACTTCACCCACTACGACAAATTGATGAAGCACCCCAGCAAGACCAACGCCGCCAGGGCCAGGAAGGCCTGTGTGCTGTTGAAACGAGTGGCACACGCCAGGGGGGTTGAACTGTTGGACCTATACGCTCCATCAAGGAACGAGGGCAGACCCGAGAAGTTCCCAACCAAGCACAGGAAAAAGGAGGACCAAGATGCCAGGACCTAAGAGAAGCGGTAGAAGGAAACCGATGTCATCCGGTAGAAGGAAGCCTAGTAAACCAAGTGGCAGACGAAGGTAAGGACATTGAGAAGTGGATTAGACAGGTTGTTGCTAAAACTCATAAGGCGAGTGGAGCGGCAATCTGTCCGTTTGCGAAAAGAACACTTGAGGATCGTAAGATACAGATCACGCCTGCGAAGACAGATGTGCTGGATCAGATTGATCAGTGTTGCGGTCTTTTTGTTAGCCTTGGCCTGGACATTGTCATCCTATATTTCACTGACGAGATAACCGAACGAAAACTCGCCAACCTGTGTAGGCGGGCACACAAGAACAATCCTGACTACGCCATAATGTATGACCACCCAGACAACGACGGACTACATAAGGGTGTGTCATTCAGTTATGGCCGACGGCCATTGGTGATGATACAGGATATGGCGAAACTGAAACAAGCACAAAAAAAGTTGAAACAATCTGGATACTACGAGAAGTGGTCTATAGATTCGTTTGACCAGTTTTACTAATAAATATCAACACATTGTGGTATATCCTGCCACGCACAACAAAAGGAGGACTACGATGAGTCAAGAACAAACATCGCAAGACGTTCAGACTGCCACTGGGGCGGCTGACACAGTCTCTAACACGAACCAGGCTACAGCGGACAATCAACCCGCGAAAGTCTATACGCAGGCGGAACTCGATGCCGTGGCGGCTGAAGTAAGAAGAAAAGCCGAAGCCAAACTGGCCAAGAGATTCGAGGGCATAGACGTTGAGAAATACCAGACTTTAATGCAGAAGGAGGAAGAACTAAAGATCTCCCAAGCAAAGGAGAAGTCAGAGTTTGAGAAACTGTTGAAGGAGAACGCAGAGAAGTTCAATTCAAAGATTTCAACACTGACATCTGAACTGACAAAGATCAAGGTGGATGGTGCATTGATAAATGCCGCATCGACCAAGAAAGCGGTGAACCCAGAACAGGTCGCGAGGCTCGTGAGGGACAACATCAAGATGTCAGAGACAGGTGAGGTTGAGGTCATTGATCCCAAGACGGGTCAGACGAGATACACTGACAATGGTGATCCCTTGACGGTAGATGGGTTGGTAGGAGAATTCTTACAATCAAATCCACACTTCGTTTCAGCGGGACAACCGGGAGGTGGTTCTAAATCAAACACTGGCACACAAGGTGTTTCCCAAGTTGATGTTAATAAACTGGACATGACAAATCCAGAACACAGGAAGGTCTACGCCGAGTATCGCAAGAAACAAGGCTTCTAGGACTTCCAAATTAACAACTAAAAGGAGATTAGCAAAATGGCTAATGAAACAACTACTACAAGTTTGAATGATCTGATAGCACCCATCGTGCAAGAAGCGATGTTCGTTGCATCAGAGACTTCAATCATGCCTGGTCTTGTGAAACAATTCACAGTTCCAGCAAACGCAGGGAAGGTCTTGCAAATACCACTTTACCCTGTTTCCACGATCGCATCTGACGCCGGTGAGAACTCAGACCTATCAAACACTGAGATCTCAACTGGTGTTGCGAACATCACATTGACTGAAGCAGGTATCATGACTACACTGACTGACATGGCTAGAAACCATTCAGTATCAAACGTTGTTGCTGACCTAGGTAAGTTATTTGGTGAGGCAATTGCGAAAAGACACGACAGAGCTTTAACTGGCCTGTTCTCATCTTTCACATCACAAATCGGTGCGGCAGGTGACGAGCTAGAAGTGAAAGACCTGTTCGAAGCATACGCAACATTGAAAGCGAATGCGGTTCCAGGACCATACTTCGGTGTGTTCAATCCAAAAGCGATCTACAACATCAAGAAAACATTGACTAACACTTTCGTTAATCCAAATGCTTCTGCTGTTGTTAACCAAGCGATGTCAGAAGGCTACATCGGCAGAATAGCCGGCATTGACATCTTTGAAAGCTCAAACGTTGTTGAAGATTCAGCGACAGGCGTGACCAACGGTATCTTCTCAAGAGATGCATTAGGTCTTGCAGTTGCTCAAAACATCAACATCGAGACTCAAAGAGATGCTTCACTAAGAGCTGAAGAAGTTGTTGCTTCTACAAGATACGGTGTATCTGTATTACACAACTCTTACGGTATCAAAGTGTTAGGAGACAACCAAATCAACTAATTGATTTGATTCCTCCAGGATTATGGAAAGGGCCTTCGGGCCCTTTCTTTTTATATGCTTATTTGGTTCAACGGTCCATCACAGAGCAAACTAGCAGACACACTGCCACGACAACCTATTGAGCTAGGTTGCAACTACATTGAAACAATAAGGCCCGTTGACGCCGTTTGTGCGTTCGACATCGAAGTGGTCAAACAACTCAAGATCAACCCCAACACCAGATACTACACCAGGGCCGACGCCAGGATAGACGGATGGCGATTGGTTGATAATCACATAGTGAGTGGTGCCAACTCCGGCATACTGGCCTGCTGGGTGGCCGTGAATGAATTCAACTATCAAGGTGACATCTACATCATGGGTTGCGACTGGGGACTCACAGACCACAGCAGTTTCGATCACATATACGGTAAGGGAGCCACCAGGAAATACACCAACCATGGCAAGAAGAAGATGCAGAGCATATTCAAGCACCATTCCGTGTGGGTGGTCAATGATCAAACACCTGACGTGCCATTGCCCGTCATCTCGGAAAAACAATTCATTGAAAAGATCCAATAAATAACTCTATCACAAGGAAGGACCTTGTAGAACGAAAAGAAGGACTTTTGACCATGGCGCAATTCGCTACCGACACAGACCTATTGGAATACGTTCCCGACATCAAGAAATATGGGATACAGGAATTCCTAACAGAACACGAAAAGACATACGATGACATCATCAGACTACTCAACGTAAGATGGTGGCCCACAACTGGATTCGCGAGATACGACGTATCCGTGCTAGGAGGTAGCCCAAAACTATCACCCAGCAGGCTGAACTCTGACCAGTTCACCAGGGCCGCGGTTTATCACGTGTTGGCCTACTACATCTATCCAAAACTTTCAACATTTGAACCTGACGGAGACTCATTCAGGGAACAGATGACTTTCTACAAGAACAAATTCGATGAAGAGTTTGACCTTATACTGAAGGACGGGGTCCACTATGACCTGGATAGCTCGGGCTCATACACAGACAGTGAGAAACAATCATTTTACAAGGGTAGGTTGATCAGATAATGTCAGCGAGAGAGAACATAGCAATCAACATAGTCGAACAGTTGGAGAACATGACCAACCCAGCACCAGGCAAGGTGTCTAGGGTTTTCTTCGATGTCAGCAAACTGGCCATAACGCAGTTCCCGGCCATATTGGTGGTGACGTCAAACGAGACCAGGGAGGACATATCAACCGACCTGAGACAGGGCACCATACAGTATGAACTGAGATGCTACGTCAGGGGCACGGAGATAGACACGCTCAGGAACGAGATAGTGGAGCGTGTGGAAGAGACACTGGAGATATCCAGGGACAGGGACATCACCCTGTCATCGGCCAACATACACAACGTGACAACCAGGGTGGCCAACGTGGACGTGATCGAGAGAGAACTGCCACTGGGCGAAGTGGTGATCAGGGTTGACGTGTTATACAGATACAGGAAAGGAGTTCTATAATGGCGGTCAAGATGTATAAAGGAAAGAATTCAATAATGGTGCGTGGAATGGACGTCCAGGCACGATTGGATGGGGGTTGGACCTACGAACCCTCTACTACAACAACCAAAACCACCTTAAGGCCCAGAAGGACCAAAAGTCCCGAAGTGAGCCAAGAGGATGGACAAGATCAGTCAGGTCCGACCGATCTAAACAAAGAGGAGACAACAAATGGCGACTAATACAGCGACATACACAGGCGAATCTGGTGTTGTTAAGTTCTCTGGTGATGCTTCCGCGGTAGTGGCAGTGGCGAGTGTGAGATCATTCACGATCGATCAAGAAACACAGACCATCGAATCTACTGTGATGGGGACAGGAGCTAGGACTTACCTACCAGGACTAAAACAGTTCTCTGGCACTATGGACGTATTCTTCAGGGATGACAACGAAGGACAAGTTCAATTGTTCGATGCCATCGGCGGAGCAAACGGTTCAACTGCGATTGAACTATACCCATCAGGTGAGACAACTGGTGTGAAACTATCTGGAAATGTAATCATAACTGGTCACTCGATCACTGCCAATTTCGACGGCATGACCGAGGCCACGATCCAATTCCAAGGTGATGGAGCGTTGACAAGCACAGATCTATAATGCTGAGCGTGACGATCCAATTTAACGGCACAAAGGTGGCGGCTGATCTCAATAGGGAATTAGATCAAACCGTTCGCCTGATATCCCAGGACTACTTTGATCTTGTCAAGGACAAGACACCGGTCAAGAGTGGTCGTGCTAAACGTGGATGGAGACTGAAGAAGCAGAGGCAATTCGCTTACGAGGTCAGGAACCAGGTTCCATACATCTCGCGTCTAGATGAGGGATATTCGAAACAGGCACCGCGTGGTATGACACGACCAGCCGCACGGGAAGTCCTTACAACAACGAGAAGGAGAATAAGATAATGTCAATTACAGACAAGATCTCAAAACACTACCAATCAGCGATCGGTGGTGAACTACAGAAATATCATTGTGACGAGTGGGACACTGATATCTATTTTAGGGGAACATACCCACTCAAGGACGAGAGCAAGATACTTGAACTGCAATCACAGGGCAAGACCGTTGAAGCACTCGTTGAGAGCATCGTGACCAAGGCCAGGGACAAGGACGGCAAGAGATTGTTCATGGACGCGGACAGGGTGAAACTGATGAACGAGGCCGATCCAATGACCGTGGTCAAGGTCGCTTCAGCCATCAACAATGGTAGGATAACCGCCACACAGGACCAAGCCGCAAAGGAATAGCGGCCAGTGTTGAATTGAGGTTCGTCCTGATGCTGGCTGACAGATTGAAGAAATCCGTCAGTGAGATATTAGAGATGTCAACGCTGGAGTTTGAACTGTGGTCGGGTTATTTTATGTATGAGGACAAGGAGAACAGGAAGACCATGATGAAAGCCAAACAACAACCGAAGGGTAGGAGATAATGGCCCAGGGCAATCTACTTCTAAACATAGCTGTCAAGAACCAGCAGGCCCTAGGACAGGTCAACAACCAACTCACGGCCCTACAGGGTAGCAGTATCAAACTATCCACCCTGTTGAAGGGTGCCGGTTCGGCGTTGGCGGCCATCGGAGCCACCAAGCTCATAGGTAGCATAGTGTCAACCACGGCCAGGTTCGAGGACCTGGGAGATGCGTTGGCATCTGTGACGGGATCCGCACAGGCGGGTGCCGAGGCGTTCGACTTCGTCAGCAACTTCGCCACCAAGACGCAGTTCGGGGTGGAGGACCTAACAGAGACATTCATCAAACTGAAGGCATCGGGAATAGAGCCCACGGAGGACCTATTAACACTGTTCACGGACACGGCGGCGATAACGACGGACCAGTTAGGTTCATTACAGGCCATTACTGACCTATTCGCGAGGACTACATCGGGTGGATTGGGTCTCGAAGAACTAAACAGATTGGCTGACAGGGGTGTCCCGGTATTCAGGATACTTGAAGAGCAGTTAGGAATAACAAGATTACAGATTTCAGAAGTTGGTAAGACGGCAGAAGGTGCCAAGAAGATCCTTAACGCATTATCAACAGGTATAAGACAGGACTTCGGTGGAGCAACGGCCAGGGTCACAGACAACTTATCAACACAATTTTCAAACTTCAGCATCGCGTTGAAGAACACTGCCAACACGTTTGGACAGGGACTATCACCGGTATTGAAGGACGTCACACTTGACTTGACAACGTTCATCGAGGAGAATGATGAACTGGTCAAGACACTGGGCGAGGCAGTTGGAGGTGTGCTCAAGATACTGATCACCACGCTGGGCAGGATAGCCAAGGCATTCATGGAGATCGTGTCAGCGGTCACCACCAGCATAGACAAGGTCAAGGAATTCACTGGCGCGGCCAGGGACCTCATACCATGGTTGAGGAAGACCGAGAGCGGCATAGATGGTAGCACCAAGGCGCTGTTCACCAGCAATGAAGCCTATTCACAGGCGGTGGTCATATCCAATGATTACACCGATGCCATAAGACGTGTCAAACACCAGGCCGAGGATGGTGCTAGGACATTCAGATTCTACGATGACGCCATAATGCGGGGCAAGAGATCACAGGACGCGGCCACGAGATCGGCCAAGGAGTTCGAGGACGCCATAGCGGACAACGTGGTGCTACAGGCACTGAGAGAGACCATAGGCGAGGGGTTTGACCCTTTACAGGCCAAGATAGCGGCGGTGGCCTCTGGCATGGAGGCATTCAGGAGCACGGCATCCAGCTCACTGACCGACGTCATAATGGGCACCAAGTCATTGAATGACGCACTGGGCGAGATAGTGAACGCCACGCTCAAGGCCCTGATACAGGGATTCATAAATCTAGGCATAACCATATTCGTGTTGGAACCGCTTGAGAGGTTCCTGAGGAACGTGGCCAACAGGCAACGTCAGATCAACGGCGAGCTGAGACAGGAACTGGCATTGAGGACCGCCATAGCGGCATTCAGTGCTTTCACCGGTGGCGTAGGTGGATTCTTTGGAGGATTCTTCGCCAATGGTGGGAACGTGGCCGGCAACACGCCGATCGTGGTGGGCGAGCGTGGACCAGAGCTGTTCATACCCAACACCGCGGGCAAGGTCATCCCCAACAACGAGATGGCGGGCTACGGCTCGGGTGGCATGGGCGGAGGGGGTGACAACATAGAGGTCACTTTCAACATCAACACCATCGACGCCACGGATTTCGATCAACTACTAACAACCAGGCAGGACCTGATCATAGGTCTGATCAACAGGGGTCTTGCTGAAAGAGGCAAAAGGAGTCTAACAGCATAATGAGTGGCACATTTCCAATATCAGCGGGTTTCCAGACACTGGATTTCCAATCTAACACCAACAGCCGGGTCACGAGGAGCGTTTCTGGCAAGACACAGCGGATCAAGACCGGGGCACAGTATTGGAGTTTCAAACTCAAGTCCCCGGCCATGACCCGTGCGGAACTGATGGCGGACTACTCGTTCATCGTCAGCCAGGATGGGCAGGTGGGATCATTCACCATAGTGCCACCAGAGGTAGCATCAACAAGGGGAACGATGACAGGAACTATGACTGTATCAACCACGGTATCAACAGATCCAGCGATGAACACAGCCGCGGGATCAAGTGCGGTGGGAATAGTCGAGGACAGCACGGCGAGTGGCACACTGAAGAAAGGTGATCTCATCAAGTTCAGCAACCACGACAAGGTTTATATGATAACGGAAGATTTCAATCTACAGAATGACAGTTCGGTCCAACCATTGAAGTTCTATCCACCACTGACAACAGCAGTCACAGGTTCAACCACTGTGACCTACACCAACGTGCCCATCAAGGTGTATCTTGACAGAGACGAACAGAAATACATCACGCAGGCCGATGGCACGTTCCAATATGAAATAGTAATGAATGAGGAGATATAATGGCCAGGGATCTTGCGAGTTCACTACAGACCAAACTGGCCGCTAGGACGGTATTCGCCGCGGACCTCATAGAACTACACCTGGCCACGCCACTGTATTTCACATCAACCAACATAGACATAGATTTCGATTCCACCACGGCGCCCGACGCGGGCACCAACACATACCTGGCACAGGGGCAGTTCCTGGAGTTCAGCAACATCGTGGAGTCATCAGACATCAGGGTGGGACAACTGGACATGACCTTCACCGCCGTTGACACCACGACGGTGGCACTGTTGATCAACAACGAATACATGAACAAGCGTGTGGTGATATACCGTGCGGTGCTGGCGGATGACTACACCTTCACCAGCGATGACGTGTTCACGGTGTTCGACGGCATCATAATGGGCTACAGCATACAGGAATCACAGGACACGGCCACGGTGACCATAACGGTGGCCACCCAGTTCGCCGACTTCGAGAGGACGTCAGGCAGGAAGACCAACACCGCGTCACAGCAGGTGCACTTCCCGTCGGACCTGGGCATGGACTTCTCCGCACAGATAGTCAAGGACCTCAAATGGGGGAGGGCATAATGACCAACCTGAGATTCTTGGACTTCAACATCAGGCACTTCGCGGATTTCGAGCGATTGGCCTACAAGGCCGTGTTCGAGCGTGGATACGTGGACGTGGACTTCAACAAGCAACACTGGAACCTACACCTCAAGAACTTGGTCAGCCTCAACAGCAACGTGATCAGGCTGATCTACGATGCACAGGACATGGTGGGATTCTACATCATTCAACTGCACACACTGCCTTGGAACCACAGGACGCAGGCCTTGTTCCAGTTGATGCACCTACAGCCGGACCACAGGAACACCGAGATCTACAACGCCATGTTCAGGGACGCGGAGCAGATCTGCCAGGTCAACAACGTGGAACGCATACAGACCACGGACACGGCGATACAGATGGAGGAGGGCGAGCGACTGTCACTATTACACAACTACAATTACCACCACATAGACGGTGTTTGGGAGGTCAAGAGAGATGTTTGAACCAACATACGTGAAAGACCTTAACCAGCAATATACAGGCGTCTCTGTGCGTTTAAACACCATCAAAACGGTGACGGACAGGCTGATAGGGTTCTACAGGACGTTCGATCGCTACCAGGATGGCACATACGAGGAATTATACCAACACATCTCACCTTCGGTCAGGAACAACACCTACAAGATATTCGAGGAATCGGGCCAGATATACGGTTTCATGAACTGGGCCTTCGTGAACAACAAGGTCCTGGACAGGTTCATGGAGACCGGTGAACTGGGCACCTTGGACTGGCAGTCGGGATTCAAGATGGTGTGGGTGGACGCACTGGCCAAACGCGACATAGACCAAATGGCCAAGTGGTTACGAGATTACACGGTCAACCTACTGGGCGAGAACGTCAGGGTGTATTGGTTGAAGATCAATGGCGAGCAGATACGCGCCAAGGTCAAGATGAGGACCAAGAACAGTTGGAGGATCAATGAGTAAGGCGTGGAAAGCGGCCAAGAAAGCGGTCAAGGCCGTGGTCAAGGTGGTCAGCAAGGTGGTCAGTGGCCTCGTGTCAGCGGTGACTTCACCATTCGGCATGAACATCGACGTGCCTGACTATGACATAGGACAGGACCAATCACAGGCCATACAGGGCGTCCTGCTCAACAAGGACTCCGCGATCTCGCACATACCAGTGGTGTATGGCACCAGGCAGGTGGGTGGAACCCGCGTGTTCGTGTCCACCAATGGTAGCAACAACAAGTATCTATATGTGGCGTTCGTGATGGCCGAGGGCCAGATCAACGCATTCACCGCACTCAGCATCGATGACAATGACGTGCCCTTGGTGTCATACGCACACGGGGTGCAGTCCAACGCCAGCTCTGGCAACTACAAGGACAAGATCCTGGTGCAGTTCTTCGATGGCAGGGACTCGCAGTCAGCATCCAGCCTCCTGCAGGAGGCACCGGGATGGACCAGTGACCACAGGTTGGGTGGCCTGGCATACCTGGCGCTGAGATTCGAGTGGGCCGGCTTCAACACCGAGGACAACCCCAACAACAACCCTTACAATGGCGGCATACCCAACATCAAGGCCACCATACAGGGCAGGAAGGTCCTGGACCTGACCGGCATAACGCCAGCCACCTACAACACCGCATATGGGTCAGACACCATCACATATTCCAACAACCCGGTCAACGTGCTGGCCGACTACCTACGTAATTCGCGTTATGGCAAGGCGCTGACCAATGACAAGTTCCACTGGAGCTCTTGGAAGACCGCGGCCGAACTGTGCGATCAGACCGTGACCTACGCCAATGGCACCACGTCAAAGGCCTTCACCTGCGACGCGGTCATAGACACCGCCAACAGCCTGCTGGTCAACAGCAAGATCATACTGGCCGGTTTCCGGGGCCTGATGCCCTACATGGGCGGACAATACAGGATGAAGATAGAGCATGGCGGTGATGACACCGACATAGCGGCCACCCCGACCGATCCAACCACAGTATTCACCGTGACGGCGGACCACATCCTAGGTGGCGTGTCCTTGGAGGGTGAGTCCAAGCAACACAAGTGTAATAGGTGCGTGGTCACATACGTGGACCCAGAGGCCGACTACCAACCCAATGACGTCACATACCCAGAGGAGGGATCAGCGGATGACATCGCGTTCCTGGCCGCCGACAATGGCATAAGATTGGAGAAACAGGTCACACTGCCCACCATCGCCAACAGGAAGATAGCCGAGCAGTTCGCACAGGTGTTCGTCAAGCGTTCGAGGACGCAGAAATTCATAGTTTTCAACACCAACCTGGCCACCACCAACACCAGCGTTGGGGACCTGATCCGTGTGCAGAGCGACACACTGGGCCTGGACGGCATATTCAGGATCATGGACATCAAGATCAACTCACTGGGCGACATCGAGATATCAGGCATGGAGCACCAGGCGTCGACCTACGCCATAGGCGCGTCGGGCACTGACTACATACGACCTTCGATAAACCTACCGGATCCACAGCAGGTGATAGCACCGACCAACCTGACCTTGAATTCCGGTGCTGAATACAACCTGGTGGACAGCAACAGCAACACCGTGAGGCGGATCAGGGTGGACTGGACAGCATCCACCGACCCATTCATCACGGACTACGTGGTGCAGTTCAAGAAATCTTCAGACGCTGACTACATCACCTACACGCAGACTTCAAACACCTACACCTACATCTCGCCAGTGGCCTTGGGCGAGAGCTATGACGTCAGGGTCTTGGCCAGGAACGAACTCAACAGGCGTTCCGCTTTCATCACGGTGAATTCACACACGGTGACGGAGACCTACGACCCGGCATCAGGCGTCAGCAGTTCGGTGGAGGGTGGATCAATAACGACCATAGCGGGAGCAGGAGGATTCAATGGCTAGGACCGGATTCTACGACGGCACACAGGACCTATACCTGCCCAAGGACTCGAACACATGGGCCGACCTGACGGGCGGCTGGGACACCTACACCGGTTGGTATCAGAACCTCAGTGCCAGCACGGAACTGGAGTGGACCAGCAACATCATCGACTTCGGCTACCAGCACAAGGTATACCCGGTGATCCTGATCACCACCAGGAGGGATGGTGCCACGACCACGGCGGGCAACTATGGCGCGGACTTCCCCAAGATAACCATAGAGGCGGGCAACGCCAGTGACCTGTCAGACGCCACCAGCATCGTGATGACCAGGACGTCAAACCCCACCTACACTGGACTGGGCGCCAAGAGATACTACAGGGTCACCATAACCATCAACTCCGGCACCAACTCACAGCCACAGGGCCTGAGGGGCATCGAGATCAGGTTGCTTACGGACGCCATAACGGAGACCATAGAGCAGTTCGACTCCAGCACCGTGGATGACGGATCAACCACCAGCAGGGTCATACCCACCAACAGCACCTACTCGGACATCAGTTTCGTGGGCGTGACGCCGACCACACTGGTGGAGGACACGGTCGTGACGGGCGTGAGCTCGGACGGGTCCAGCCTGATCCTATACGTGGCCACCGGCTACGTCAACACCGGATACTTCGTGGGCGACGTGGGATCCAGCACGGTGACCACCTCCAACATCAGCATACCACCCTTGGTGCAACTGGTCGCGACCAGCACGGACTCGTTCACCATACGCATATTCAAACCCAACACCGCGGCGGACACCAACTGCACCTTTGACGCATTCGTGTCAGGGCTACCACCGGTGGCCATGGATGTCAACGGCAACCTGATAAGGACCGCGTAAATAAACCAAAAGGAGAAAAACAATGGCTTGGCCAACAAATGACTCAAACATAGTGACAACCAACCTGGACAGTGGCACGGACTCACCGGCCGCCGCGAGACCAGACCTCAAGGCCGCCCTGGATGAACTGGCCAACGTGATCAACGGACGTAACCAGGCATCG
>Ga0181590_10002551_pt1 | contig 15385 bp, 11 predicted proteins | sample 071ome_34_FD_132446 | JGI IMG/M metagenome (GOLD analysis project Ga0181590, IMG submission 132446) | Coastal salt marsh microbial communities from the Groves Creek Marsh, Skidaway Island, Georgia - 071411BT metaG (megahit assembly) | ecosystem: Environmental > Aquatic > Marine > Intertidal... | reverse complement strand
GCTGGCGGCTATGCAGCGACGACTTTGGAGTACTATGAAAAAATTCGCCCGCTGTTGGTGGACGAAGAGGCCAAGGCTGAGAAAGAGGCACTTAAGGAAAAACGCTTAGAAGGCCGTTTTGTGACCTTTCCGACGGATCGCCCGCAACCAGATTTTTGGGTTAAAAAGCTAACTTTTACCATGAGCCTGCCTCAGTTTAAGGGGCAACCTTCACTAGGTCAGGTGGCCGTTAACGTAACGGACATTAGCCACCAACAGGATGTAGTCGGTCAGCCAACCCGTTTATTCGCTAATGGTGTTAACCTTAAAAATATTCAAAGCCTAAAAGTTACCGGTGTTATGGATCATCGTCAATCTCCGGGTAAAGATGTGTTCGACCTGCAAATGGAAAAATGGGATTTGGACAAAGTTAAGTTGGGTTTGGCGGGTTTATATATGGATGAAGCCAGTGCCTACGCCCAGGGTGGTGTGACCTTTAGTCAGGGTAAGATGGACTTAAGTTCGAACATTTTATTTAAAGACACCACGTTCTCAACGAAAGACCGCACCATGTTAGCGAAAGAAATGGACGCTGCCTTAGATAAAGTCAGTCGGTTCAATGTGGAAGTGAGTGCTGATGGTAAGGTCACCAGTCCGAGCATGAACATTCGCAGTGATCTAGATAAGCAACTTCAATCGGCCTTTAACGATCGTATTGATGAAAAACAAAAAGAACTGGAAGCCGATCTGAAGAAAAAGCTGAATGAAAAACTGCTAGGTTACGCCGGCAATTATGAATCGCAATTGAAGGATATGAATCTAGCGGAAGGCAATTTATCGGATGCGACTAAGAAATTAGAATCCTTGGCGAAGTCAGAGATGTCTAGCTATGAAGACCAGTTAAAAGCAGAAGCGAAAGCCAAGGCGGATAAAGAAGCGGCCGAAGCTAAAGCCAAAGCCAAGGCGGAAGCGGATAAGAAAAAGAAAGAGCTAGAAAAGAAAGCCAAAGAAAAACTGAAAAGCTTATTTTAACCGCACGATTAGACTTTAATAACAAAGAAACCCTGAGTGTAAGCTTGGGGTTTTTTGTTTATCCCCCTCGTTTTTCGTTCACAAGTTGCAATATATGTGCAGCTGCTTTTGCGTCATCCAGCGCTCGGTGATGGTTTTCTAGCTCGATCTCTAGGGCGCGGCAGAGTTTTCCCAGTGAATAGGAGTCATGGCCTGGAAGGTGTTTACGAGACAGCTGTACGGTGCAGAGCTTGGGCCGTTTGTATTCGCGCCCAAAACGTTCAAACTCTAATTTGAAAAAGCCATAGTCAAAATTCACATTGTGGGCGACGAATATGCACCCTTCGGTGAAGGCCTCGATCTCGTCCATGACATCATTGAATACGGGAGCGTCTTTTACCATGTCATTACTGATGCCCGTTAATTGGGTGATGTTGGCAGGAATATGACGTAGAGGGTTAATCAAGCTTTGCCAAGTGTCTGTGATTTCACCATTCACCAGTTTTACCATACCCACTTCGGTGATCCTATGATGGCCTTTTGCTCCCCCTGTGGTTTCAATGTCCACCACGACGTAGGGTTGGTCTGGGTTGAGTTCCCAGTGAGTGGTTTGCACCGAGACGGATATACCAGCCTGCTGCAGACGAAGGATAGAAGCCAGTTGGTTGCGCCTCAGTTGGTCGCCCGGTGCCTTAATTTCTTCAAAACGAATGGTTTGGTTTTCGATCACACATAAATCTGGGTAACCATCTAACGCATGGCGTGTGTCCTTGGCCATGGCCAAAAGCACCTGAGTTAAAGAGTCGGTAGGCGTGAAATCCACCAAAGTATGCAGTTGTGTTAAAAGCTCGCTATGCCAATAGAAGATGCCATTGCCTTTTCCGTAGTGACGGGTGTACTGCTGCGTCAGGTGACGCTTAAAGGTGGCAGAGTCTGTTAAGGTGTTTAATCGAGTATGGATCTCGTCTTCTAACGTGGAATAAAAACCGTGGTTTTGAATCAGTTGCGGTCGATAGTCAAATTCGTTGCACACCCCACTGCTGGGGTGCTCGAATAATTCAGGCCAAAAGGTAATGGTAAATAACGCTCGCCAAAGATGATTTTCACAGATAAACGCCGTGTGGCCTTGGCGTCGATAATGATTCACTACGCCGGACTCCACTTGACCCAAAAACGCTTCGTCTAACGGTATGCTCGGTGGGCTGTTACGCAGTACATCGGTGAGGACACTGGTGCGCTTTTTATTAAATTTTCGTTGGTAAAAATCTTCGGCAAAAATGCAAAGGTGCTCGTTCTCGGGTGAGGCAAGAATCGCATCCAGTTCTGCTTCAACTGAAGCTATGTCCCCTAATTTGTAACGCTCGCGGATGCGCTTCTCAATGGCCGGTGCGTGTTGGCTTTGATCATAGAGCGCCAACGCGAGACTGTGATCGTGTTCTTCTATTCGTTTCCCTAGCTTGTAAAGGTACTCGTCTTTTAATGCTTGTGATTGTCCACAGGGGGCTGGGTCGAGTGCTAGTGCGCCCTCGGCTTCGCTGGTGCATTGCTCAAGGGAAAGTGTGCGAACGGCTTTTAAATATCTTAGGTAACGAAAACAGTGAAGCGCAGACGCTCTATGCTCGAAGCGAGCGTTGGGGGATACATGGTTGGATCGCGTGGCCATGATGCCCAAGTCTCTTAATGAAAACTGATTCAGCTTACCGCTTAGGTGACCAAAAAATAAAAATAACAGGTAGTCGAGCGTCTCTGGAGAGTGCTGTGCCACATAGTCCGAGGCGATCGCATGGCTTGCAAGAACCTTAGGGTGGCTGTGATCAATGTGCCACTGCAACCAGGTATTTTTATTGGCCGACTTTTTAGGCGCGGGTGCGGCAAGGTCGGCATGACTGGCGAGGAGCGTGATCAATTCATCTTTTTTTAAATAAGGCAACCATTCATGGATGTGGCGCTCGTCAATGGCTTCAACGAAGTTGTGCTGAAAGAGTTCTTCGAGCCGAGCGGACGAATTGGGTATTTCATCGTAGTGTAGTGTCGATCTTAAAACGTATGGGCCCTTGCGATTAAATATGCGCACTAATAAGCATTGTGCGCCTTGGGTGAGGGTGCGATAACGCTGTAAATATTCGGCATGCTCGTCCAGTAAAAGGTGCGGGCACTGGGTATCAATGAACTGCAAGAATTCGTGGAAGTGGTCCAAATAATAAGTGGGGGGCAGTTCGTTTTTCACGCGGTTACTGATACTGGTTAAAAATACAGTATTTTAGTGCACTGGAAGGGTTTGTCAATGGAGCCCGCAATGAACTTAGATAGGGTCGAACAGGTTGCCCCTAGCTAAGAAGGCTAGGGGCGGGGACTGCGCCTATGGCGCAAGAGGGTTATGGTACGAGTTATCGGTGTTGGCTTCAGCCCGTTCCCACATTTGTAGGTAGGCCTCAGCGGAATTCATTACCGCCTCATAAACTCGGTTGGAGGTTTGCTCGCGAATATCTTGCAGGTGGTCGGCCACCAAACCGTAATGGGCGATGCCATCTTGGTTTAAATCGAATACACGATTACCGGATACCTGCTTATCGAAGGTGAGCCCAAACTCAGAGGTAAATGGGTATTCCAATGGCTTGGTGTCTGAATCCCATCGTGGCCCAGCTTGGCCTCCTAAGCCGCTCATGTCGGTACCGAAAGCCACCCCGTTGAGGTACGGAGTTTGTTCCACAATGTCGAGATAACGGCTGATGCTACCGCCAATGGAATTGGCGTTCGAGTTGTACGGCGCGGTGAAACCACCGGCTTCGATCAAGCGACGAGTGTTTTTGTGAACTTCGCCGTTTTTACCGTCGCGCATCCAGCTGTGCGAGGTGATCACACCTGAGTAGTTGCGTGCTTCTACGATGTCCATGGTGGCCGTGGCGGTGTAGTTGCTCATGTGATCCAGTTCGATGAGCATTTTCTTATCGATCATACGGTTCACAAGATACACGCCTAACTCGGTGATACCGTGTTGGTTACAGTGTTCTATGGATTCGTCGTACACAGGGTTGAGGTTGGCGCTGTCGAGAATTTGCTTAATGACAGGCACGTCACCAATGAGCGGGAAACCGGATTTGAAATGGCGTCCATGGGTATGAGCGTCACACTCTTCCGTTTCGAAGAAGCGACCAGAGGACAACCATTGACCGAGGTTAATGAAGCCGTCTTCGACCGCAGAGCCAGCCAGCTTGTTGTCGAACTTATGGCTTGGATAAATGGTGCGAATGCCAAGATCGTACAACTCGTTTAGTTGCACCTCTATGGATTCTTTTGTACAGGCGTCTTTTAATCCACAGTTAAAGGTTTCAGATGCTTCAACACCCATCACTACTGCTAATTGGCCATTGGCGATCACTTGTCTGGCTTGAGCAGGGGAGGTAACCAAACGGAAGAACCCTTTGCCTGGCCCACCCATTTGTGCGTCGATGTAGGCCTCCATTTCACGCAGACGTTTGGCTTGTAAACGAATGCTGTCCATGGTGTTACAGCTGTTTGGATTAATCCAGCTGGCTGGGTTCACGGTTTTTTGTACGTTACACAATACTTCGTTTTCAACGAGGTCGGTGACCATCATACGCATGCCACTTAACCAAGCCCGTTCGATCCACTTGTAGTAATAACCACTGTGGCTCATTTGCTTGTGGTTTGGCCACCATGGAAAGTCTGGCCAGCCGCGGGTGTCGTAGCGCATGTTAGGGTCTTCGAAGGTGTAAAGGTTGCCGATGAGGTCCAACGAACCGTTCGGCCCATGAATGTCTTTAGAATCTTTTAGCGCTTCCTCTACGCCCCAGCGATGGAACGGTTTGCCTGCCATCATTTTACCGCCCATGAACTCGTAAGAGGTGATGTGCGTATGGGGGTCTACAAAACCTCGCACGGCTTCGTTGACGTCTCCCTTAAGGTTGGCAGGGTTACCTGTCACGTTGGTGGTCACTTCTGGGAACGGTTTACAGTTGGTTTGTGGCACCAGCTTAAACGTGTTTTCACTGTTGAAGTTAAACGGGTTTAATAAGTCGAAGAAATACAAGTTGCCATCGGTAAAGTGATGTCGCACTTTCATGTTTAACGCCGTGCCATGTAAGCTGTAGCGATCACCACCTTGTTTTTCGAGTGTCCATTCGGCGAACTCACCTGCGTATCGACCCGCGCTGATCTCCGCTGGTAAGTGGCTGGCAAAGTAGCGACCGTTACGATCGGTGAGTAAATATTTTCCGAAGCTGGTGGGCTTCATGAAGAAACGGGTGGCTTGATCTTTGGCGACGTTTTCAAAGCGATAGCTGAGTCCGTCATCCACTAACCCACCTTTAGAATATTTTTTCAAATAGTTTCCGGTTTCGGGTGACTGCACAGCAAAACACTGCTGAGCCATGCCATTCACATCGCCACTGTAGCCCACCGCTTGGGGCTGCTTAGGCGGCTCCGGCGGTGAAGACATGGCATTTACCCCTGCTGACATCAGGCTGGTACACACGAGCGCGGCACCGAATCGAGCTAATTTCATGATTAGGTCTCTTTGTTATTGGGTTAAGAATGTGCGAATCAATAAAAGCCATCAGGCCCACTGATAGACGCTACCGATAAGTAAAGGTAATGAATGGATATTCAACGATGTGCTATTTGGCCATTTTCGTAGCCGATGGGGACAAGTTTTTTGACACTGGCCTGAAAAGATATTTGCAATGGAATGATTGCGACAACTGAATTTTTGATGGCGTAAAAATGGAAGTCTTTGGCGCGAAAAAGCGATGGTCTTTAAAGGTAGGTCAGCGTTGTAGAGTTGAAACCTGACTCACAAGCGATGTTCGAAATGCCAGTCAGACTCATCGTGCCCTTTAGGTCTTTTCCGGCTAGGGGACGGTAAAAGCATGAAGGCTGCTAGGGAGCGATGCTTTTGTAAAAAAAGAAACGAGATGGATAAGGCCTTGAATACCTGCCTGTGCAGGTATCTCTGTAAAGGGCTACTACACAGGGTACACATTCATCGGCTGGCATTGAATGTGTGCATCTCCAGAGCTTACGAATACTTCACCGTCTTGAATGGTGACCGCAATTTCCATGGACTTGTCCGCCAGCATAGCAAGTGCCTCTGCGGTGTCTGTGGCAATGTGTTTCACAGTTAGGTTGTCATGACGCTGGAAGTGTTTTTCCATTTGTTGTTGCCAAGGCTGCGCCTGCTTATCGTTATAGGTGTAGATGATCACCTGTTCAGCCTTGCCACAGGCTTGGCGTAAACGCTTTTCTTCCACTTGACCTAGATCGATCCAAGCATTGATATGACCACTTAAGTCTTTTTGCCACAGATCTGGCTCATCTTGTGTGCTCAGGCCTTTGGTAAAAGTGAGGTCTTCATGGGCGTGCAGGGCAAACACCAGTACACGGATCATCATGCGAAGATCATTTTCGCTGGGGTGTTGAGCAATGGTGAGACTGTGAGTCTGGTAATAGTGGCGATCCATATCGCTGATGGAGAGCTCGCACTTAAATACAGTTGCTTTTAATGCCATGTTGGCCTCAATGGGTGAGTTTGGGGGGCATTATAGGGTAAAATGCTCGCCTGCTTAATGATTGCCTTGATTTGATGTTGTTGGGAGTGTCCTATGCCGGTTGCCAGTGCTTGCCATATATTGGTGAAAGACAAAGCCTTAGCTGAAGAGCTAAAGCAAAGATTGGCCAAAGGAGAAGATTTTGCTCAACTCGCCAAGAAGTATTCCACCTGCCCAAGTAAAAAGAATGGCGGTAATTTAGGCGAGTTCCATAAGGGTGACATGGTAAAAGCGTTTGATGATGTGGTGTTCAAGCGTCCTATCTTAAAAGTACATGGCCCCATCAAGACCCGTTTCGGCTACCACTTGATTAAGACTCTGTATCGTTCGTAGAACCGTGACTTGTCTCGCCGCAGGCAGTGACTTGTCTCGCCGCAGGCAGTGACTTGTCTCGCCGCAGGCAGTGACTTGTCTCGCCGCAGGCCGTTATTTTTGTCGGGTTAAAACCCGACCTACTTTAATGGCGGCTCTCTAGGTCTAGTTAAAACCCGACCTACTTTAATGGCGGCTCTCTAGGTCTAGTTGAACCCCGACCTACTTTAATGGCGGCTCTCTAGGTCTAGTTGAACCCCGGCCTATTTAATTGTGGAAGACGAGGCTAGGGTGAACCCCGACCTACTTTAACGACGGAAGTCTAACTCAGATTGATCCCAGATCTCATTCTCTTCTCTTGGAAACACTATGCTGGAATGGCTTAACGAATATCGCGCAATCTTACACCTTCTGCTCCATGTATGTGTGCCTGCTCTGGTCGCTTGGCTAGTGGTGGCGATCATGGCATTTCAAGGGCGATATGCTCAGTCAATTGGAGCAGCGGGTTTCTCGTGGCTAAAGGCTTTTTTGATATTGATCGGAACCATGGTGGTGGACGCTGATCATCTACTGGCCACTCCCATATATGCACCCGGTAGATGCAGTATATTCTTTCATCCATTGCATCAATTACTGCCGATTGTCTTGTATGGGTTGGCGACGGTATGGCCTTTTGGGGTTCGCTTTCTGTTAGGTCGGCCCTTGTCTTCACGAGACCATTGGATCGGCTGGATTGGTTTAGGCTTGTTGATTCACATGGGGCTGGATTGGAGTGATTGTGTGTGGATGCGAGCAACGGCGTGAATGAAGGCCTATTAAAAGCCCATATCACTTTTAAGATTACTAAGGCTCTGTAGGCTGGCCTTCACTTTCGCTTGAAGTACGCCAAATAGTTCACCGGTTCGGTCCAGTACGGGCACACTGATGGTGGCGCTTAGTACATCTGAGTTTGGGTTTAAGGACAGTTGGTCGATATAGGTTTGTTCGTCGGCCATCACGTAAACGAAGTGGGCTGAGTTCCCGATCCAAAATTGAGATGGAATGGGCCAGCCCGCCAGTGTTTCCCCCTGACTGCCGAAAAGCGTCATGGATATGAAGGGGCTGCCCGGTTGATCGATGATGTCTTGAAAGTAGTACTGAAGATGGTTGTTCAGTTGCTGGCTGGCCAGCTCTTTGGACCAAGTGTCATCCAATAGAGCCAATTCATCAATGGTGAGGACGCCATCTGCAGCCTTGGCCACCGATACCAAATCTGGTTGAGAGGCCAGCCATTCCATTTTTTTCACAGGCCCAATGAGCACCTCATTACCAATGGATACATCGGCAAGGCTAATGCAGGTGACGATAAGCAGGCTAAAGGCGGACTGACGTAGGTTCATACTTAAAATATAGAAGTGCATACCGCCCCTTACCAATCACAAATCGTTGAGATCTAGCGGGTTGTGGTTTAACCCTATGAAATATATAGAAAATTTGATTTTAAAATGGGCTGAGTTGGTCTTTCAGACTGAATTTCGCTGCGATTCCACTGCAAATCGCCTTCAGGCCAATGATTGCGGGTACTTTGCGCTTCTTCTGCTGTTTTTATGGCTAAAATTTCGCTAGAATTGCGCCCCAATTTTGAATATCGCCCCTAGCAAGTCGATACTGCTATGGGTCTAACCTTATCTGTTTGGAGAATCCCTTTGGAAGTCCAACCCATCGTCAACCTCATCAAAGATCTAAAGTCCCGTACCGATATGCTTAGGGGGTATCTTTGACTACGCCACTAAGGCGGAGCGTCTCCAAGAAGTCGAGCTAGAATTAGGTCAACCTGAAGTTTGGAATGAGCCAGAACGTGCCCAAGAACTGGGACGTGAGCGCTCGTCTCTGCAAGCGGTAGTGTCCACCATTGATGACATGGATGCGGGTCTTGGGGATTGCCAAGAGTTACTAGAAATGGCGGTGGCTGAGGATGATGCGGACAGCGTTGCGGATGTGGAATCGGAGCTAGACGGTCTGCGTCAAAAGCTAGAGACCCTAGAGTTTCGTCGTATGTTCTCAGGCGAAATGGACCCCAATAATGCTTATCTAGACATTCAATCTGGATCCGGCGGTACTGAGGCTCAAGACTGGGCTGAAATGATATTACGTATGTATCTGCGCTGGGGTGAAGCAAAAGGCTTTAAAGTGGAACTGATGGAAGCTTCAGCGGGTGAAGTGGCTGGTATCAAAAGCGCTACCGTTCGTTTCGAAGGGGAATACGCGTTTGGTTGGTTGAGAACCGAAACCGGTGTACATCGCTTAGTTCGCAAGTCGCCTTTCGACTCCAGTGGTCGTCGACATACGTCGTTCTCATCGGTATTTGTGTCACCTGAGATCGACGACAATATTGATATTGAAATCAACCCGGCGGACTTGAAAATCGACGTGTATCGAGCGTCAGGCGCAGGTGGTCAGCACGTTAACACTACCGAATCAGCGGTGCGTATCACTCACGTTCCGACGAACACGGTAACGCAATGTCAAAACCAGCGTTCTCAGCACAAAAACAAAGACCAGGCCATGAAGCAGTTGAAAGCCAAACTGTATGAGCTTGAGTTACAAAAACGTAATGCAGAAGCGCAAGCGTTGGAAGAAACGAAGAGTGATATTGGCTGGGGTAGTCAGATCCGCTCATACGTTCTGGATGACTCTCGCATTAAAGACTTACGAACGGGCGTTGAAAATCGAAACACTCAGGCGGTGTTGGATGGGGCATTAGATCCATTTATGGAAGCCAGTTTGAAGGCGGGCCTCTAAACTGAGTGTATTCGCTCAAAGATACCGCAATTCAGATTGCTGTTAGCACACAAATTACATTTTTAAAATTAGAAGCATCAGGCGCCGAATATCGGAATCTGACTTTAAAGTAAGGTAGAAACATGACAGACCAACAACAGGATGAGAACAAACTGATTGCCGAGCGTCGTGAGAAGCTAAACGCGCTTCGAGATGGCTGTAAAGCAAACGGTCATCGCAACGACTTTGATCGTAAGGATCTATCTGCAGATCTTCAGGCTAAGTTTGGCGAGCTATCAAAAGAAGAGCTAGAGGCTCAGGATAATCAGGTTGCTGTTGCTGGTCGTATTATGTTTCAGCGTGGCCCGTTCACTAAAATCACCGACGCTTCAGGTGGTATTCAGTATTACGTGCCTAAAGATATTCAAAAAGAAATCAACTATAAAACCCGATTCGACTTGGGTGATATCGTGGGTGTTCGTGGTGCCTTACATAAGTCAGGTAAGGGTGAGCTTTATGTGAATGTCGCCAGTGCAGATGACTTGGTGATTCTGACGAAAGCGCTGCGTCCATTACCGGACAAGTTCCACGGTCTAGCGGATCAGGAAACCAAATACCGTCAACGTTATGTAGACTTGATTATTAATCAGGAAACCCGTGATCTATTCTTGGTTCGTTCAAAAATTATTGAAGGCATTCGCAAATATTTAAGCGATCGCAACTTCATGGAAGTCGAAACGCCGATGCTGCAAACCATTCCTGGTGGTGCGACGGCTAAACCGTTTGAGACACATCATAATGCGTTGGATATTGGTATGTATCTACGTATTGCGCCTGAGCTTTACTTGAAGCGTTTGGTTGTGGGTGGTTTTGAGCGCGTATTCGAAATTAACCGTAACTTCCGAAACGAAGGTTTGTCTACTCGTCATAATCCAGAATTCACTATGATTGAATTCTATCAAGCGTATGCCACGTACCATGACTTGATGGATACCACAGAAGATATGTTGCGTACCATTGCGCAAGACGTATTGGGCACCACTGACGTTAAGAAAACCGATCGTGATGGTGAAGGCAATGTCGTGAATGAAACCGTATACGACTTTGCTAAGCCGTTCACCCGCATGACGATGGCGGAAGCGGCCATCAAGTACAACCCAGAAGCGGACCCTGCCATTTTCAATGATCCAGAGAATCATGTGGAAGAGCTCATCGCTCACGGTCGTAAAATTGGCATTCGTGAAGATGCCAAGCAAAAAGCCTGGGGGCCAGGTAAGTGGTTGTGTGAAATCTTCGAAGAAACAGCAGAAGAAAAACTGGATCAGCCGACGTTTATTACAGCGTATCCTTGGGAAGTATCCCCATTGGCGCGTCGTAACGACGAAAACCCGTTCATCACAGACCGTTTTGAGTTTTTCGTAGGTGGCCGTGAGTTAGCTAACGGCTTCTCTGAGCTAAATGACGCCGAAGACCAAGCGGCACGTTTCCGTAAGCAAGTGGAAGAGAAAGACGCGGGTGATGACGAGGCCATGCATTACGATGCGGATTATATTACGGCACTTGAATACGGTATGCCACCGACCGCAGGTGAAGGTATCGGTATCGACCGCTTGGTTATGTTGTTCACAGACAGCCCAACCATCAAAGATGTTATTTTGTTCCCGCACATGCGTCCGCGTGGCTAATAGAAGATAGCCTCCATGATGTTGAAAAAGCCCAGCTAGCCGCTGGGCTTTTTTGTTGGTATGACGAGTGTGCTTTTAGATTGTCATATTGACATGCTTTTAAGTAACCTGATTAAATGGGCCGGCTATTAACAAGGAATGAAGTAAAAGGAAAAAACATGTTCAAGAAAAGTGCGTTGCTTTTAACGCTGTCGATTGCCATGGTTGGTTGCTCCTCAGTTACCATTCAACCTAAAAAAATGCCGAAAATTCCATTTGAACCGACCTATCAAGAGTCTCGTTCGTTCTATTTTTGGGGTTTAGTGGGTGAACAGCGAGTAGACGTAAAAGCAGTGTGCCAAGGACGAGAAGTGCAGCAAATGCAGTCTCAGCAGACGTTTGCTGATGGTTTGTTAGGTGTGCTGACGCTGGGTATTTACGCTCCACATACGGTAAAAGTTTGGTGTAAATAAATTTAGGGATGAATGCAGAATGAAAAATATTTTAATTGTAGGGCTAATTCTTTTGTCCGGTTGTACCAGTATTCATTTTGACAATGGTCCTCAGACGGCGGTTGCTCAAGCGAATGAAAATAAATGGCACCATAACTTTTTATTTTCTCTTTATGAGGGTTCCGATGCGGTAGATCTGGAGGCAGAGTGTCAGCAGAAGGAATGGGTTTCGGTCAAAACCGAATTGACGGCGGCGAATATATTCTCGTCGGTAATTGTTAATTTTTTGGGCCCCATTTGGTATCCCAAAACGGTTGAAGTGACCTGCCAATAAGATTTTGATCTGGTCGAAAAAGCTCAGCTAACCGCTGGGCTTTTTTTTTGTTCGCAATTTAAGCAAATTCTCTCAGGGTTGTTTGAGAATTCAGAATAAAGTGGTAGTGTGTCGCAAAAATACATTCTTATAACATTAATAGTCATGCGCCTACTTCTTTTATTCTTTGTTTTGTGTTTTAGCGTATCGGTTGTTCAGGCTCGTCAAAGCTGTGACTGGCCGTTCAGAACAACAGCTACGCTGACAGAGCAATCCGGTTCAAATTTGGGCGACTATCAAGTTAAAGTTTCCATCTCAGCGAGTGATTTTCACAATGCCTATCGTTGGACGGTAGACGGTTTCGACTTGAGGGTGTTTGATTTCGACGATGTTACGCCATTAGAGTTTTGGATCGAAGAATGGGATCAAGCCAATGAATTGGCCGAAGTCTGGGTTCGCTTTCCTGTTAGTGCGCCGTTATTAGCGAATCAAGCAAGAACCATCTACTTCTATTATGGCAATGAAAATGCTTCTCCCCTAGCAACGGTGCCGTTTACCTTTATTGAGCCGGGTATTAAGTTTCACACGCGTCCAACATCCTTTAACCCAACCAGTAAAACCGCGGCGTTTAATGAATTTAATAGCATAGCCGACAACGGAGATAACACAGATGGATACGGCTGTACCTTTATCACCAATTTTACTGGGGTGACGAAAAATGCCACGTTTGGCGCGGGAGAAAACTTTGCAGCCTACAGCGAAAGCTATTTTGAAGTGGCATCGGGTGAAGCCGGTACGTGGTCATTTCGCTACGGAGCTGACTTTGGACGAGGCGGAGCCTTGTACGTTGATAATGTAGCCTTAGAAGAAGATTGGAATAACGACCTTTGGTGGAATAACAGCTGGACCAACGCAGATGTACTCCAAGGTTCGATCACGTTGACGGAGGGGTATCACAAACTAGAAGTCATTGGTTTTGAGGGGTGTTGCGATGGCGGTATTACGGTGCAATTTCGCAAGCCCGGAGGAAACTGGACGACGTTTACCGTGAATGACATCGATATCCGCAGTCGAGCTTGTCCCGTAGTGGAGCCGACCATTGTATTCTCAGGCCATGATGTTTGTGATCTCGTGGATTTAAGGATACGTGGTGGTGGAAGCTTGTCGATTCCCAATAGCTGGGAAATCGGAGTCTCGGCAGATATAAGCTTTCAGTTTCGAAACACCAGTCAGGGAACGGATGCAACGTCCAATCCGGCGGTGGCGACGATTCAGTTGCCCATTGGGTTTAATCTGGCAAATTATGCCGGTTCAAATTGGTCTTGCCTTCAAGCGGCTGACATTGTGACGTGTCAGTACTCTTCTTCTATAAATCGAAACCAAAACTCCACTGCGCTGAGTCTGACCTTGCTGCCGACTGAATCCGCGTCGCCTGGGAGCGATCAAATTATCATCTCAGCGAGTAATGATTTTTATGACGTGAATCCAAGTAATAATCAGGTGACGCAGGCCATCACCATCGTTGATTTGAATGCGTTTAGTGCCGTCCTACCCGAATGTGCAAGCCCCGCATCGGGAATATGGGCAAGGTACTTTAACATTGAAACGTACGCCGATAGCACGTTAGATGACGCCGCTGCTATGCAAGCCATTGTGGATAGCCGGGTGAATCAGACCTATGTGGATGGTCAAACAATTCTTAGTGAGATTAATGGCTCGATCAATCCTTTTGATGATCGAAACGATGAATACTACCTAACAGTGTTGCAAGGTTATCTAAATGTCCCAGAAACCGGTGACTACGAATTTGCTTTAGATGGCGACGATGCTTTGGAGTTTTGGATTGATGACCAAATCATCACAACCTTTTACGGTTTGCATGGTGCAAACGGTTCTGCTCAAAATTGGCAAACAGTGAGGTTGGCGGCGGGCTATCATAAGTTTGAGTATCGTATGCAGGAATATACAGGAAGTGCGTTGTATCAACTTTATTGGGATACGCCATTTACAAATGACCAACTGGTCCCGAGTGCTTATTTTTATCATTGTGCTGGGGAAATGAATATTACGATGACCCATTCCGTTGTTGTGAATAATGATCCAGTTAACGGAACCAACCTACCCAAGGCGATTCCTGGGGCTCAAGTATTAAAAATCGTTGACCTTGTAAATGAAGGTAAGTTGAGTACCGATGTTGGGAGTTTTACACTGGTTCAATCCATCCCATCTGATTTAGCGATGAACGTAAACAATTGGAGTGGTATGGGGCCTATTTTGATTCAGCAAGGTTCTGGGTTAGAGCAAAGCGGCGTCGGTTTTACCTTTACGACCTTAGCTGATACGGCAGATGGATTGGCGTTTAGCAATGATGGCGGTGTCAGCTTTAATTACATTCCTGTTGCAGATGCAGAAGGCTTCGATGCAAACATAACGGACTTTAGGTTGACGTTTAGTGGACACTTTTTACCGTCACTGACCACTCAACCGACATTGCAATATCAATATTTGGTTCGTATCGAATGATGTGCTGGCGGTTTGTCAGGCAACCCATGAATAGCCGTTAAACCAACCACCATAGCAGTATCGGCAGTAAAATGGCTGCGCTGATATTCAGCATGAAACCAGCTGACATCATGTCCCTCTGTTTTACTTCGCCACTGCCAAACACGACGGCATTGGGCGGCGTAGCCACGGGTAGCATGAATGCACAGGACGCGGCGAATCCAATGCCCAGTGCCAGTGCGGCATGATCCACTTGCATGGAGTGTGCAAGGCTAATGAACAATGGGACGAGTAACGCGGCAGTGGCGGTGTTGCTGGTAAGTTCGGTTAAGAAAATCACGAACAGAATCACGGCACTTAACAAGATAAAAAATGGTAATTCAGATAGACCGCTTGCTAGGTGTTGCGCAATAAATGCACTGGTATTCGTTTCTTTCAAGATGCTGCTTAAGCATAATCCGCCACCAAATAAAATGAGAACGCCCCAATCTGTTTTTGTCTGAATGGTTTGCCAAGGCACTTGTTGGCTGCCAACTAGGGTGATGATGGCGAATAGGGCGACCACGGCGTCAAAATATTTTTCGATACCGAGTGATTTACCAATGGGTTGCCCAAACAACCATAGGCTCACCGTCATCAGAAAAATGACTAGAACGGGTTTTATGTTGATATCCGGTTTCGCATTTTGTGCTTCAAATTCGAATGGAGTATTGAGTCCTATTGGCTTCAATCGTAGATACAGCACGAATAACAATATTGGCAGTAAAACGGCCACCAGCGGCAACCCGAATAGCAGCCATTGATTGAAACTTAGATTGAGTTGCG
>Ga0181590_10002547_pt1 | contig 15390 bp, 14 predicted proteins | sample 071ome_34_FD_132446 | JGI IMG/M metagenome (GOLD analysis project Ga0181590, IMG submission 132446) | Coastal salt marsh microbial communities from the Groves Creek Marsh, Skidaway Island, Georgia - 071411BT metaG (megahit assembly) | ecosystem: Environmental > Aquatic > Marine > Intertidal... | reverse complement strand
CTCAAAATCTACGCTTTGTAATAGTTGATGTAGTTTCTAACTTTCTTTCTAACACTAAAGAAAAAAATTAACAGAATCAACCATTGGCTTTCGTAGTTTTCAACAAGTTACTAACTATAAATATCAATATAATCAAAAACTTAGACTATCTGGACTACTCCCACTCTATAGTTGCTGGTGGCTTCCCAGAAATATCATAGGTAACTCGCGATATCCCATCGATTTCATTGATGATTCGACGCGATACTATATCTAAAAATTCATATGGCAAATGCGCCCATCGAGCAGTCATAAAATCAATAGTCTCCACTGCACGCAATGCAATCACATATTGATATTTCCTTCCATCTCCCATCACACCCACAGATTTCACAGGTAAAAATACAGCAAAAGCTTGGGACACACTGTCGTATAATTCATGCTTGCGAAGTTCTTCTATGAATATATTATCAGCTGCTCTGAGAATTTCAGAATACTCTTTTTTTACTTCACCTAATATTCTTACAGCCAGACCAGGTCCTGGAAACGGATGGCGATGAATCATTTCATATGGGAGGCCTAATGCATCACCTAAACGCCTAACCTCATCTTTAAACAATTCACGTAATGGCTCAATTAAGGCTAACTCCATGTCTTCTGGCAAACCACCAACATTATGATGAGACTTAATAAGATGAGCTTTCCCAGATGAAGCGGCTGCAGATTCAATAACATCTGGGTAAATAGTGCCTTGTGCCAACCATCGTGCATTAGTAATTTTACTGGCTTCTTCTTCAAAAATTTCTACGAATAAATTTCCAATTGTTTTTCTTTTTGTCTCTGGATCATCGATACCAGCGAGTGCATCAAGAAATCTTTGCTCTGCATTGACACGCACCACCTTAACGCCCATGTGCTGACTGAAAGTTTTCATCACTTGATCACCTTCATGCAATCGCAATAAACCTGTATCAACAAAAATACAGGTGAGCTGGGTACCAATCGCTTTATGCAATAATGCGGCAACCACTGAAGAATCTACACCCCCCGAGAGGCCAAGTATAACGTGTTCATCTTTAACTTGTGATTGCACTTGTTGAATTTGATCATCAATAATATTGGTGGCAGTCCAGTCGTCATTGCAATCACATATTTCGAACAAGAAAGACTTTAGAATTTCATAACCTTTTTGTGTATGTGTCACTTCAGGATGAAATTGCAATCCATAAAGCTGTTTTTTCTCGTCTGCCACTGCTGCATACTCAGCACTTGGGGTACTAGCAATGCATTTAAAGCCAAGAGGAATAGAAGTCACCTTATCACCATGCGACATCCATACATTCAATAGTGAATTACCCTCATCATCTTGCTCATCATAAAGATCATGCAATAAAGCACTTTTTTGTCTCACTGTAATCTGAGCAAATCCAAACTCGCGTTGAGGAGACTCACTCACCTTGCCTCCTAATTTTTTAATAAGCGCTTGCATGCCATAACATATCCCTAAAACAGGAACACCTGCTTGCAATACATAATCAGGAATATATGGAGTATTGTCACAAGTCGTGGATTCAGGGCCACCAGACAAAATAATTCCCTGAACCTTAAATAAGGTACTTTTAGCCTGCTCAGAATCCCAAGGGTAAATTTCACAAAAAACCCCAACCTCACGCACGCGACGTGCGATCAATTGAGTATATTGAGAACCATAGTCAAGAATTAAAATACTATTCGCATGTATGTTAGATGCGGTCATTGCTTGTTTTCACTGTTATTAAGAACAAATTAATGTTCTTGTTAATGTGCATTTTTGTACTTTTGTTATAAAACTTAAATAGACTATCTAGTTAACACTCATATGCATGTAATTGTTTACTCAACATGATAATTCGGAGCTTCTTTGGTAATAGAAACATCATGCACATGACTCTCGCGCATGCCTGCTGATGAAATCTTGACGAATTCTGTTTTTTCATGCATTTCAGTTATATTCCTACAACCGACATAGCCCATACTTGAGCGCAATCCACCTAGCATTTGATGTAGAATAGATGTGATTGACCCTTTGTAAGGCACTCGCCCCTCAATGCCTTCTGGTACTAATTTGTTTTGCTCGCTCGTACCATCCTGAAAATAACGGTCACTAGACCCCTGCTGCATCGCACCAATAGAACCCATACCACGATAAGTCTTATAAGAACGTCCTTGATATAGTTCTACCTCACCAGGTGATTCTTTTGTCCCAGCAAACAAACTGCCCATCATCACAGTGTCAGCACCCGCTGCAATAGCTTTAGCTACGTCACCAGAATAACGTATGCCACCATCAGCAATCACTGGTACACCTCTCTTATGTGCAGCTTTAACCACATTATCAATCGCTGTTATTTGCGGCACACCTACTCCTGCAACAATACGTGTCGTGCATATTGATCCCGGACCGATGCCGGTTTTAACCGCATCAGCACCATGGTCTATTAACGCATTCGCTGCCGCTTCAGTAGCAATATTGCCACCTATCACTTGGACATTCGGATACTGAGTTTTAACCCACTTAACCGTGTCTAATACAGACTGTGAATGACCATGAGCAGTATCTACCACGATCACATCGACATTAGCCTCGATCAGTGCATGTACTCGTTGATCTGTGCCTGCACCAACTCCAACCGCTGCGCCCACTAACAGTTGACCTTGATCACTCTTACAAGCACTTGGGTGCTCAGATGATTTTTGTATATCTTTTACAGTAATCATGCCACGCAATTGGAATGAATCATTCACCACAAGTACTTTTTCTATGCGATGTTGATGTAATAATGTCTGAACTTTATCAAGACTTGCTCCTTCTTCAACCGTGACCAATCGTTCTTTAGGCGTCATAATAGTTTTCACGGGGGCATCTAGGTGCGTTTCAAAACGCAAATCTCGACTAGTAACAATCCCCAGAAGCTGCTCTTTTTCAACCACGGGCACACCCGATATATTATTTGAATGCGTAATCTCTAACACATCTGAAATACTCACATCGGGACCGACGGTGATTGGATTTTGAATAACACCGCTCTCGTATTTTTTAACTTTAAGGACTTCACTCGCTTGACTTTCAGCGCTCATGTTTTTGTGTATGATCCCCATGCCACCCTCTTGTGCCATAGCAATGGCTAAGCGAGCCTCAGTCACAGTATCCATAGCCGCTGAGACCAAAGGCATATTAAGGGTGATTTCACGGGTCAAGCGACTGCGAGTATCCACATCGCGTGGCAACACATTAGAATGGGCGGGAACTAATAGTACATCGTCAAATGTGAGTGCTTCTTGAGTTATGCGCATTTCGAGGTCCGGTTTCCGAGATGGCGACTTATTATAGAGACTGTATGGTATAGGGTAAACTGCCAATATGACATATATAAATTCAAATTCTTCCAAAGATCCACGTACTATTTACCCTGTTTGTACAATCAACAGACGGATCAAAGACTTAGTTGCTGACCACCTATCTTTAGTATGGGTTGAAGGTGAAATTTCTAACATTGCTCAACCTGCCTCTGGACACATCTACTTTTCACTTAAAGACAGCCAAGCACAGATACGCTGTGTCATGTTTCGCACTAATAAACAACGAGTACCTTTTAAGATCTGTAACGGCCTAAAGGTTATTGTTCGAGCAAAAGTCAGTCTTTACGAGCCTCGTGGAGATATACAACTAATTGCTGACCAAATGGAACAAGCGGGTTTTGGTGCATTGCAACGGCAATTCGAGCTACTCAAAAACAAGCTTAGTGATCAGGGTTTATTCGATGATCAACGCAAACGATCGTTACCTTATTTACCTCAAGAAATCGCCATCATCACTTCTCCAACTGGAGCCGCCATACAAGATTTCCTGAAGGTATCACAGCGACGCAATCCGTACTGCAAAAAATCCATATATGCTGTACCGGTTCAAGGTGACACCGCAGCTGGCTTAATTACTCAAGCTGTAGAGCATATCAATCAATGCGGATCGGCCGATGTAATTGTCATTATTCGAGGGGGAGGTTCAATCGAAGACTTATGGGCTTTCAATGATGAAGCATTAGCCCATGCGATAGCCCTATCCAATATTCCAGTGGTAACCGGAATCGGCCATGAAATTGACTTTACCATAGCCGACTTTGTGGCTGACCTTCGAACACCCACACCTTCAGCGGCGGCCGAACAAGTTTGTCCTGAAATAAATAATTTAATCAATCTCATTACGACTTCAAATAAAAAGCTACAACGTTGTTTACAAACTAATATAGACACCAACATGCAACGTATTGACTGGCTAAGTCAAAGACTCTCTCAATGCGATCCAGTCAAATCTATCCAGAGTCAACAACAACATCTCAGCGCTCTCAAACAACGTCTGACTCATAGCATAGAAACTTATCATCAACAGAACAAGATACAGGTCACGGGCCTTGCTCATCGTCTGCATAGAGAATCTCCGACAAAAACCATGAAACTCTCAAAAAAACATATTAGTGAGGCATATAAACAACTTCAGTCGGCCATAAAACAAAGACTCCATAACAGCACCCATAGGCTAGCCCTCTCGGCCAATAGTATGAGTGTTGTCAGTCCGTTGAATACTTTAAAACGTGGTTATTCAATTACTATGCAATCAGATCAACAATCATTACTCACCAAACTCGAACAAGTGAAAGCTGGCGACAAACTGATAACGCACTTAGTAAATGGTCAAATTATAAGCAATGTAGAATCAATACATGACAAGTCTTGGCTTGCTGAAATACCACCCAAAACATGATCTTTAAAAACACCATAAAAGCATACTTTACTTGCAACCGTGTCACATATCTGTTAATTAAGCGTGCTAATTTTAAATAAGGCACTTTAATATGGCAGTTAAGAAAGCGGCAATGAAGAAAAAACCAACGGTTAAAAAGAAAGCTGCAGTTAGCACAGGAAAAAAGGTTGCAACAGCTAAGCAAAAGTCTGTTGCTAAAAAAGCGCCTGTAAAAAAGAAATCTGTCAAAAAAGCCTCAACCCAAACAACGAAAAAAAAGACCGTGACCAAGAAAAAAGCTGCGCCTAAAAAAACCTCAGCAGCAGCAAAAAAGAAAATAACACCTAAAGTTAAGAAAAAATCGGTGACCAAAGCTTCAGCAACTAAGAAAAAAGCAACAGTAAGCAAAAAAACACCCGTTAGAGCTAGCACAAAGAAAAAAGTGACAACTAAAGCTGTCACGGCCAAAAAAGCGGCGCCAAAAAAGAAAACAGTGACTAGAACTTCAACAGTCAAAAAGGCCGCACCCAAGAAAAAAATCACAACTAAAAAGGCTGTTACCAAAAAACCAGCTGCAAAAAAAGTTAAAGCAAAAAGCCTAATACCTGAGGAGCCTATGATAGGTACTTCTCTGCCTGTTGAAGGCATCGATCCCTACATGCCTAGCGCCGGTGAAATTTATATGAGCGAGGATCAACATAAGCACTTCCGGCATATATTAGTGGAGTGGAAAAAGCAGCTCATGCAAGAGGCTGATAGAACCGTTGACCATATGAAATCAGATGCAGCTAACTATGCAGATCCTGCGGATAGAGCCACGCAAGAAGAAGAATTTAGTCTTGAGCTTCGCACACGTGATCGTGAAAGGAAACTCATTAAGAAAATAGACGAATCTTTAGTGACAATTGATACAGAAGATTACGGTTATTGCGAGTCATGTGGCATTGAAATTGGTATTCGTCGTCTCGAGGCAAGACCTACAGCAACACTATGCATCGATTGTAAAACTCTCCAAGAGATTAAAGAAAAGCAGATATATAAATAGATCTGATTATGTATTGTTGTCACAGCGACCACTTTTGTTTTCCTGATCTACAAAGTCTAGTCTTTGAAATCTAGGCTTTATAGAGGGCGTTTTGCACCCTCGCCAACTGGGCCACTTCACTATGGTTCACTACTAACAGCCACTGCAAGCTACCTACAGGCTCGCTCAAACAGCGGTAGCTGGACCATCCGTCTAGAAAATATAGATCCTGAGCGTGAACCTAAAGGAAGCTTAGAGAGCATTCTGGAGTGCCTCGCCGATTATGGCTTCAATTGGGATGGTCATCCCATATTGCAAAATAATCGCATCGCATATCATCAGCATATTGCCCAACAACTACTCAATAAAAATCTAGCCTACCGATGTGTATGCAGTCGCAAAAATCTCGCTGAAACTGGGATATCAGGGCCCATGGGTGTAATTTATTCCGGTACATGTAGAAACGTGGAATTACGGACTGAACAGAATCAGGCCATACGTATTAAAACTGAAAATGAGACAATAACTTTTATTGATCATTTCTATGGATTACAAGAGTATAATATGGCTACCCATAGCGGCGACTATGTAATTCTCAGAACAAACCAATTACCCAGCTATATTTTCGCCAGCAGCCTAGACGACATCCATGAGCATTACACCCAGATTGTGCGCGGAAATGACTTACTCCCCTTAACTGCAAGACAGATACATTTGACCACTATTATGGGACATGCGCCGGCTGAATTTTTTCACCTACCAATCATTACTGATCAACATGGTGACAAACTCAGCAAACAGACGCATGCACCCGCCTTGATGAAAGCTCATGCTAAACACATGCTAGTCAACGTATTAGAGGATTTAGGACAAAATCCACCTCAATCATTGCGATGGCAGAGCTTAACAACTCTATGGGCTTGGGCATTTGAACACTGGGATAAAACTCAGATACCCAAAACAGATAATATTATTTTTACGGACCGATAAAAAAAGCCGGCTAGTAGCCGGCTTTTTTATATTCACATTAATGACAATTACTTAGTCGTTATCAGCGTCTTTATTCCACTCCCAAGGCTCATCTTTTGATATGTGAATAAAAATCCAAACATTGCCCACCAATGTTACAACTAATACCAATGCCGCGCCTAATGCCCAGAGAGGATTTGTGTAATGATCGTCAAAACCAACAACATTAAACAAGGTGATCATGACAGCTGTCCAAATAGCCATCACTGCTAGTGCACGTGTAGTTAACATAGTTTTTCTCCTATTTGTATCTGTTTTATTGTATCCATTATTATTTTTTATCGACCACCTGGAATAGAGCTGGCATCAAGAAACTTATCGTAATATATGCTTTCTTCGGCAATACCGCCAGATTTTAATAACTCAATAGCAGAATCGATCATTGCTGGTGGACCACATAAATATCCCTGAGCATTCTTGATATCTAAAACCGTATTATCTAAGTAGTTTTGTTTAAAATAATCAGTGACATACCCCTTTGGCCCTGTCCAATTTGAACCCTCATCAGCTGATAGCACAGGCACATAATCAAATGTATAGTCCTTGTTCCATTGTGCTTTAATTTGCTCCATTTCATCGGTGCAATAAAGATCATCCTCTGTTCGAGCTCCAAACAAGTAGATACAGTTTCTCTGGACTTGATCTTTCACACAAGCTTCTAGCAACGATTTAATCGCACTCATACCACTACCACCTGCCATGCATACCATCATTGAATCATTTGGACGGTGATAAAATTGTCCAAACGGTGCATTCAACGTCATAACTGTACCTTCTCGATTCTCAGCAAACAACCAATCTGTGAAAGCACCACCAGGTACGTGTCTAATATAAAATGTAAATTCGCCAGGATTTTCATTGCTTGGTGCTTTAGCAAACGAATATGATCGTGGGTCTGAGACCCCCTTTACAAATATTTCCGCATATTGCCCTGCCAACATTTCACGTTTAAAGCCAGTATTGTCTGCTTTGAATACCAACTCCTTAATGTCGTGAGTAAGATCAACAATACGGGCAATAGTGCCATCTACAGACAACATCTCAGTGGCAGTATCTTCATTTAATTCTACTTCGACTTCTAAATCCGATTTCAATGCGGCCTGACAAGCTAGTGCCATACCGGATTTGAGTTGATCACCGTCTAAGACGTAAGAAAAATCTGTCAACTGTTTAATCTTTCCAGTCTTGATAGTACATGCGCAACTACCACAACTGCCTACACGACAATCATGTGGCCAAGCTATACCATTCTCAAGTGCTGCCTTAAGTAAATTATCGCCCGCTTTAACAGTGAATGTGGCTGCACCATTATTTATGCTGACTTCGAAATCTTTTTTCTTACCGCCAAATAATCCAAACATTTTCTACTTGTTAATCCCTAAATTTAAACAAAAAAAAGCGCCCTAAGTATGCTTTGGACGCTTTTACGCATATATGACCGGATCTATACGTTGATTGAAATACCCTGTAGTGTTCCAGAGTTAATATCTTCAGCAGATGGCAAAACAGTAAATGGAATGATTTTTTCCTTACTAGTGCTTGGGTGTGATTTAACTTTGTCATACCACTTAGCCACACCTGGTCGAGAGCTAATCAAATCACCTGCTCCAGCTATTTCAAGCAAATTACAACATGCTGACCAATGGATATCCGCCAGTGAAAAGTCACCACAGATAAAGTCACCACGCTTAGGAGGATTAAGCACTTGCTTTTCTAGACCATCAAACAACACAGCAAGTTCATCCTTGTTCATTGAATCGCCCATATTTGGAGCAACGCACTCAGTCGCAATGATTGCCCATTGGTACATAATTGCACGTATAACACCGTTACGTGGTACCAAAGATGGGCCGAATCCTTTGTCATCTAGATATGACATAACAGCACTCGTGCCATAAACGATAAAATCGATGTCGTGTAATACAGGACCTACGCCATAGGGAGACACTGCTCGAAAATCGTCACTGTTAACATCTGTGATCAACTCACAGTCAACGTCAACACCTTTCTCAGCGGCAGTTTGTAAACACTTACCTGTATTTGGACAAGAAGGATGTCCGCGCAGGATCATTTTAGTTCTTAATTGGTCTCCGATCATAATTTCCCCCTAATTCAATAACTCGATAATAAGTTAAGCTGATAACAAAGGGTGTTGTTACTCTATCGAGTTAAGATTAGATTAGTTTATATATTAAAAAAGTTAGTCTTCTATAGTTAATGCGCCAGATGGACACTGTGATACCGTGTTACGAATTTCCTCTTCAGAAGCAGCAGTCTGATCTATCACAAATTTACCATCCTCTACTTTAAATACTGAAGGTGAACCTTGCACACATTTACCAGCGTGACTACATGTATTTTCGTTCCAAGTTACTTTCATTATTGACTCCTAATTATTTAGATAAAATCTCTAGCGAACTAGAGATTTTATGGACTAATTTGCGTAGACTTTATACTCCAACGATTTCGCCTTTCATTGAGTAAAGAGCACATAAAATCTGATCTCTCTCAGTTTGGCCAATATTGTTCTTGTCTAAAGCTTTTAGTACATCATCACAAACTGCAACAAATTCTTCATCACTGATGTTCATACCAGTGTGCGCAGTTAGCATATCGCGTCCTGTGTACTCTAATGGTCCACCAAAGCCCGCGTGCATGAATTCGCGAACTAAACGCTTAACATTATCAGGATCGCTATCAATATATCTTTGTTTTACCTTAGGATTAGAAGTATGGTTAATCCAGATATCATCGACAATCTTATCAACCATTTCTGCACCGCCTAAGCGGTCAAATAAACTTGCTTCACTCATTTTAAAGACTCCTCTCTGTACTTATTTTGAGCTTTGAAATCCCCCTCTGCATGCAGAGGGGGACATGTTTGCATCATTGCAGGTTATGCGTAACCTGCGATGTCGTTCATTTCTTTGGCGATCTTCAATTCGCCTTCAGACGCCATCTCTTCATCCCACTTGTTCATTTGCTCATTCATGTACTTGTGCCATACTGGCGGTAGAAGAGCAAGAGCAAAAAGTGTGAAGTATCCGCGACCACAGTTTGGTGAACCGACTTCGTCCAACTCCCAAAAGTGGGTCTCACCGCGGTCATGGTGATCGCCTTGACGGCCAATCTCAATGAAGAACCAGCTTGTGAATGCAGTGCTGTTGTCCCAGCTGTGACGATAGTCAATTGGCTGACCCTTCTCACGAATCAATCCATAGTGCTCTAGGTAGTTCAACGCTTCTAACTCGAAGTTTGAAATCAACCATACGATTGCTAAGCAACCCATGCCTACCCAGCCACCGACTGACCAGAATAACAACACAGTTGGTAATGCCATGAAGTAACCACGGATCCAACGGTTCTGCCATGATAGGAACGGGACACCTAGACGCTCTAGACGCTGCTTCTCCATCAAAAACAAGAACTTGCTCTGACCGATACCTGATAATGGGTAGTGCTTGAACAAGCTACGACCACGTGGTGATGTCGCTGGATCGTCTTGATGACCAAGCTCTAAGTGGTGGTTATAGACATGCGCATAGCAAAAGTGTGCCTTGCCTGATAATGCCATCATCCAACGAGCGATAACGAAGCTGAAGCCTTTAGTATGGGCTAGCTCGTGACCATAGATGATACCGATACCGGCAAAGATACCTGTTGAAATAGTAGCACCGATTAACTGTGATCCTGTGATGCCGTCTTGCACCGTCAAACCAAGGATTTCAGTGGTACCGATGGGTACACCGTTCATGTATTGGAAAATGCGCCAAGCTAATGTGATTTGCAATAATGCAAACACACCTAGCATGCCGTACATCACACCATTGTGCAGTGCTGGAATACCATAGGTATCTCCATTCTCATCAAAACCAGCACCTGGTGTTTGAGAGGTAGTTAATGTGTCTATGATGATACCTACACCTAGTAATACTAGACCCGTCCATACCCACGGACCGCCTGTCATTACGCCGAACATTGACGCTAGGATCAGTAATGGCGCTAAAAAGTAACGCACGTTGATTAAAAATTTCTTCATAGGTACCTCCTAAGTAACCGATTTGAAGTTAAGAAAACAATCTTTTCTTAACCATAATCATAGCAAATCACCTTTGCTTTACCACTACTGTGAGCCTGTGTGCCACCTATTTGTCTTGTACATTTAAGTGACAATGTACTAAAATTGTTCGTGATTTATGGACAATCAGAGTACAAAACCTTAGACAAATACCTAACAAAGCGCTAAACCCCAGGCAAATATTAATGAATGAACCTAAACACCCCATACAAGTAGTTGCACGTCGAACAGGTTTGAACCCCGATGTGATACGTGCATGGGAAAGGCGTTACCAAGCAGTAATCCCCCAGCGAGCATCTAACGGTCGTCGACTGTATTCTGATACAGATGTAGAGAAACTCACACTCCTACGGCGTGCAACTTCTGCCGGCCGCCGTATTGGTGATATCGCGGGTGAATCCAGTGATGACTTGTATTCTCTCATAGAAACTGACGAGTTAGCCGCAGCAAAGGCGCGCATCATCCCCAGCACACGCCCTAGTACAGGTTCTGTCATGGAACATTTTGAAGAATGTTTAGATGCCATTACTGCCATGAATTCTAGCCACCTCAAATCGTGTTTGATCAAGGCGGATAAAGCATTGGGTATTCCATTTTTATTAGAAGACTTACTGCGACCATTGATATCGCACGTACGCGATGAATGTCGCCGTGGCAACATGCGTCAATGTCATGAACGTGTAGCCACAGCGACAGTCCGCTCTTATATGTACAACTTGGCCACCTCAGAAAATAGTACGGAATCACACCATAACTTAATCGTCAGCACTCCCGTAGGACAACATTATGATCTGATCGCACTGCGTATGGCTGTAGCAGCAAACTTCTATGGCTGGAACGCGATATATCTCGGTACAGATTTAGCCCCTGAAGAAATTGCTTATGCCTGCAAACAAACTCAGTCTTACACGATCGCACTGGGTATAGCTTCGCCGGCAGATGATCCACACTTAGCGAACGCATTACGCGAATTAAAAATTAAAGTTGGCTCCAATGTGAGTTTACTTGTAGGCGGCAACGCGGTTACAGGTTACACTGAGGTTCTGCAAGAGATCGACGCGATCAGTGTGCAAACTATGGGGGAACTGCGCATGGAATTAGATCGCTTGAAACGACTCTCACCTTACAATTGATAAACTCTACTCCATAAACAATATAAAAAAACTTAGCACTCCAGATACAATTAAAAACAATAAAAGACTATGACTAGACCATCCAGCTTTAATAAAGAGGAATTATTAGCATGTGGCAACGGGAAAATGTTTGGGCCCGGCAACGCGCAACTACCGACGCCCAATATGTTAATGATGGATCGCATCACACTGATCAACAGTGATGGGGGCGAATATGGCAAAGGCAAAATGATTGCTGAGCTGGACATTACTCCTGACCTCTGGTTTTTTAATTGCCATTTTCCTGGCGATCCAGTGATGCCAGGTTGTTTGGGACTGGATGCTATGTGGCAACTGGTCGGTTTCTTTCTAGCCTGGAGTGATAACCCAGGACGCGGTCGTGCTTTAGGTGTCGGTGAAGTAAAGTTCACCGGACAAGTTTTACCCACTGCTAGCAAAGTGCGCTATGAAATTGATATGAAAAGACTCATTACTCGCAAATTAGTATTAGGTATCGGCGATGGAGTGATGTATGTGGATGATCGTGAAATCTACAATGCTAAAGATTTACGCGTTGGCCTATTTACCTCAACTGATAACTTTTAAAATCTAAATACATACACATAATAACTAACAGCGAATTTACTCACTGCCAGTTGCCAAACTTCTATCTACCAACTCAAACACATCACGTGACAATGATGCGCTGGATTTAATTTGGTGTAAGGAAGCCTGCATTAGTGCCTGACGTTTCACATCATACTTTTTCCAATCAATTAATGGCTTAACTAAACGTGATGCAACTTGCGGGTTAATCGCATCCAACTGAATGACTTGCTCAGTCAGGAATGCATAACCGCTTCCATCTTTGGCATGAAAAGCTGTCGGATTACCCATAGTAAATCCACCTATCAAAGCCCTGACCTTATTTGGGTTCTTGATCGAAAAACACTCATGGTTAAGTAAATCTGTGACGGTGTTCAACACATGACTTCGGCGTGAACGAGATTGCAACGAGAACCATTTATCCATCACTAAAGCATCTTGTCTCCAACGGCGACCAAAATTTTCGACCAATTCCTCGCGCAACGGTAATTCGCTGTCATTTATCGCTTCGAGTGCTGACATCATATCTGTCATGTTGTCGGCTTGTTGATACTGAGTTTTCGCTAATTCAGCATACTCTGGCTTATCAAGACTATTCAAATAACTCAGACTCACCGCTGACAGACGTCGTTGGCCCATGTGTTCAGCAGTATATTGATATCCATCACTGACACGATTTTCATGATACAGAGCCAATAACTGAGTTTCCAAACCGGCCGCAATTTGTTTGATTAAATGTTGCCTCACTTGATAGATCACATCCACTTCCACTGGCTGCATAAATTCCGCCAAGTAAGACTCACTGGGCATCACCAACATCTCAGCAATAAAAGCGGCATCTAGGCTTGTATCATTGAGGTTCACCTGTAATGCTTGAATATAAGCATCAGCATTCGCCAGCGGCTTGCCCGTCAGTTGATCCACCACCGCATTTAACATCCACTCAGTTGCAAAACGTTGACCTGCATCCCAGCGATTGAAGGGATCTTGTTCATGCGCCATTAAAAAAGCTGTGTCTTCAAAACTATAATCATATTCCAACTTCACCGGTGCGGAGAAATTTTGCAAGAATGATGGCACTGGTAGACTTCGGATATTTTCAAATACAAAGCTTTGAGTCTCCTCAGAAAGAGTCAACATCATGCAATCATCAATTGCCTGTGTGCCACCTTTCAGGCACAGTTTCATCGCTTGTCCCTGAGCATCAAACAGGGCAATCGATACTGGAATTAAATATGGCTTAGGATGTGGTTGTTGAGCATGCGATGGAATCTGTTGAGTGATGTTAACTTCAAACTCATGACTGTCTTGATGCCATTGGGTTTCCACGCTTAGAGTTGGCGTGCCACTTTGCGAATACCAATTCAAAAAATTACCCAATTCATATTGATTAGCCTCTGCCATGGCGGTGGCAAAATCCTCAGTCGTCACTGCTTGGCCATCATGCTTTTCAAAATAACGTGCAAGACCTTTTTTGAAACCCTCTACGCCAAATAGGGTTTGATACATGCGTACCACTTCAGCGCCTTTTTCATACACTGTGAGTGTATAAAAGTTATTAATTTCCACATAAGAGGCGGGGCGAATCGGATGCGTCATCGGGCCCGCATCTTCGGCAAATTGATAGGCACGCAAATAGCGCACATCTTGTATGCGCTTAACTGAGCGCGAAGTTACATCAGAAGTAAACTCTTGATCTCGAAACACGGTCAAACCTTCTTTTAAACTGAGTTGGAACCAATCGCGACAGGTAACGCGATTTCCTGTCCAGTTATGAAAATACTCATGCGCAATAACGGCTTCTACCGTCATGTAATCTGCATCCGTAGCGGTAGCCGGACTAGCCAAGACACACTTGGAGTTGAATACATTTAAACCCTTATTCTCCATCGCTCCCATATTGAAATCGTCCACCGCTACAATCATGTATGCATCTAAATCATATTCCAGCCCATAAGTTTGCTCATCCCACTGCATAGCTTTTTGCAAAGAGGTAATTGCATGATCACATTTATCCGCATTATGCGCTTCGGTGTAGATCTCAATACTCACTTCACGCCCACTGGCAGTGGTGTAAGCACTCTTACAACAACTCAAATCTCCCGCCACCAGAGCGAACAAATAACAAGGTTTAGGAAAAGGATCATGCCATTCAACAAAATGACGGCCATTATCTAATTCACCGTACTCCCCACGATTGCCATTAGACAACAACACCGGTAAGGTCATTTTATCTCCCTCTATCCGGACTGAAAAAATCGCCATAACATCTGGACGATCTAAGAAATAAGTAATCTTGCGGAAACCTTCTGCTTCACATTGTGTGCAGTAATTTCCGGAAGATAAATATAATCCTTCCAAAGCCGTATTTTTTGCTGGGTCTATTTGCACACGAGTGGATAATTCAAATTCCTGCGGTGTCGCTGGTATGCGCAAGCTGTCTTTATTTAGAACATACTCATGCTGCGCTAAGTCTCGACCATCAATACTTATTGCTTGTAACTCTAATGACTCACCATTCAGCTCAAGATCTACTGACGTTTGCTCATTGTCACCGTGAAATTTTGGATTCACACGCATTTGGAGTGTTGCGTGAACGTAGGTTCTATCAGGAAATATTTCAAATCTTAACGCCACCGTATTAATTAGATGACTGGGCGCTTGGTAGTCTTTCAGATAGATTGCTTGGGGTTGTCCGTCTCTCATAGTCAGCCTGTTTTGATCGATCTTATTAGGTTATTATTACGTCTGTTAATGGGTTTCTATTGAGCAAATTTTAGCCTGT
>Ga0181590_10002544_pt1 | contig 15396 bp, 16 predicted proteins | sample 071ome_34_FD_132446 | JGI IMG/M metagenome (GOLD analysis project Ga0181590, IMG submission 132446) | Coastal salt marsh microbial communities from the Groves Creek Marsh, Skidaway Island, Georgia - 071411BT metaG (megahit assembly) | ecosystem: Environmental > Aquatic > Marine > Intertidal... | reverse complement strand
GCGTCGTAGTAGCCAGCCGACAATGCATACGTCCCGAGCATGATGCGTCGCTTCACCTCGTCTCCGAAGCCAGCCGCCCGGGTGGCCATGTACATGGCATTGGTGTCGGACGCCTCGACCCGCATTCCGTAGCGGACTCCGTCGTAGCGAGCGAGGTTGCTGCTCGCCTCGGCCGGAGCCACGAGGTAGTAAGCCGTGAGGCCGAACTTCATCGACGGCAATTCGACGTCGACGATCGTCGCACCGGCCGCAGCCAGCGCGTCGAAGGCTTCGCTCAGGCGCTCGTCGACCTCGGGTTCACTGCCGCCAGGCAGATCGGTGATGCGTCCGATGCGCAGACCCTTCACACCCCGATCGAGTTCGGTGAGCAGCTGCAACGAGGGCTGCGGGATCGACGTGCTGTCGAGTGGATCGTGCCCGCTGATCACTTCGAGAAGAAGGGCCGAGTCACGGACGTCGTGTGAAAACGGACCGATCTGGTCGAGGCTGCTCGCGAAGGCCACCAGTCCGCGTCGACTCACCGTTCCATAGGTGGGCTTCACTCCCACCACTCCGCACAAAGCAGCCGGCTGTCGGATGGATCCACCAGTGTCGCTGCCGAGCGATATCGACGCGAAACGGGCCGCCACCGCGGCCGCGCTTCCGCCACTCGATCCGCCGGCGACGCGCGTGACGTCGTGCGGGTTGAAGGTCGGACCGAAGGCCGAGTTCTCGGTACTCGAGCCCATGGCGAATTCGTCGAGGTTGGTCTTGCCCACCACGACGGCGCCGGCATTCGCCACCAGCTCGACCACCGTGGCGTCGTACGGAGGCTTCCAACCATCGAGGATCTTCGACGAGCACGTGGTCGGCACTCCCCGGGTGCACATGTTGTCCTTCAGTGCGATCGGCACACCCGCGAGCGGTCCGGGGTCACGCCCGGCGGCCACCGCTGCGTCGACCGCCTCGGCCGAACGTCGGGCCTCATCGGCCGTCACGGTGTTGAAGGCGTGGATCTCGGATTCACGTGCGGCGACGTTGGCCAAGTGGGCGTCGAGCACGTCGACAGCCCGGAGTCGTCCGGCCCGAACCTCAGCTGCGATCTCGAATGCCGATGTCTCGGTGAGCGACATCAGCCCTCCAATCCGATGATCGGCGGAACTCGGAAACGTCCGTCCTCGGCGGCCGGCGCCGCGGCCAGCACCTCGTCACGATCGAGGCTCGGTGCCACCACGTCGTCTCGCATCACGTTCACGAGCGGATACGGCTGGGTCATCGGCTCCACATCGGCCAGATCGAGCGCGTCGATGTCGGCGAAGTGCTCGAGCATGCCATCGAGCTGCGACGTGAGTCGGGCGATGTCGTCGGGGGTGACGTCGAGGCGAGCCAGTCGAGCGACCTTGGCCACAGCGTCAGCGGAGATGCGAACAGACGGGTGATCGGACACGAAGAACGAGCCTACGAGCACGAAAGGTGGAGTACTACGGCCCGCTGAGGAGCAAGAACGGGAGCCGGAAGCCCGATCGTTCGCAACACCTCACCGGACACGTGGAACTCGTCGCCGCGAGACACGCTCTCCCACCACGCAGGCTGCCGACGAGCCGGACCGGCCGCAGTTCTCTCCTCGCTCGACGGCACGAGAGGAACCACCCGAACGAGTCGTCGCTCCATGCCGCTCAAACCCGGCACGCGCCAGGGCGCCGGGTCGACACACGACTCGATCTGCAACCAACACACGAGGGCTTCACGACCGTCCTCGCTCTCGACGCCGAAGCAGAGTCCCGATGGGTCTCGATCGACTCGGAAGAAGCGACCCGAGTGCACGAGATCGCGATACGTCTTGTAGACGGCGACCCCATGGCGCAATATCTCTCGTTCACGCTCGTCCAGTTTCGTGACATCGGCCTCGATTCCCATGTGACCGAACAGCGTCGAAGCAACTCGGAAAGCCATCGACGAACGACGTCCGGTGTTGTGGGCCGGCGACGGTCCGACATGAGTGCCGAGAACGTCGGGGGGCATGAGCATGGAGGCCGCGTGGTGAATGCGCGAGCGCTCGACCGGGTCGTTGTTGTCACTGGTCCAGAAGCGTTCGACGAGGTGGATGATCCCGTGATCGACTCGCCCTCCACCGGACGCGCAGGATTCGATCTCGACCCCGGGATGTCGGTGTCGCAGCTCGTCGATCAATCGGTACACCGAACGTGTCTGCTCATGAGAACCAGCCTTTCCGTCGACACCGCTCCCCTGTACCACCCACCGGTTCATGTCCCACTTCAGATAGGCGATGTCGTTGTCGGCCAACAGGGTGTCGAGGCGGGCGAGAACATGTTCGAACGCGTCGACGCGAGCCACGTCGAGAACCAGTTGACGTCGACCGAGCGGAGCGTCGTAGCCCTCTGTGGTGAGCGCCCATTCGGGATGGGACCTGAACAATTCACTGTCGGGATTCACCATTTCTGGTTCGACCCAGATCCCGAAATCCATTCCGAGTGAACGTACGTGATCGATCAGTGGCGTCAGACCATCGGGGTAGACGTCGTGCGACACCTCCCAGTCGCCCAGACCGGCGCCGTCGTGCCGTCGCCCGCCGAACCATCCGTCATCGAGGACGAAGCGTTCCACTCCGAGATCGGCGGCCGAGTCGGCCAGTTCTTTCAGGCGGTCGAGGTCGTGAGCGAAGTACACGGCCTCCCATGTATTGAGGTGAACCTTGCGTGCCGACCGAAGTGGCGGACGTCGACGTCGCGCCTCGCGATGGAAGCACTGGGACGCCGGAGAGAAGCCGCTCGACGAATGCACACCGATCACCGTCGGGGTCGTATACGTCTCGCCGGGGTACACGCACATCTCGCCGGGATGGAAGAGCTCCCCCATCTGCACGTAGCGACGTCCGTCGACCAGTCGTTCGGCGAACACGGTGTGGTTACCGCTCCACGCCAAATGGAGACCCCACACGTGGCCGGACCATTCGTCAGCATTGCTCGACGTGGCCCAGACGTATGGCGGATGTTCGTGCGACGTACGCCCAGTGCGGTTCTCCACACTCCATGCGCCGATCGGCCAGTCGAATTGTTCGAATCGGAACTCGGCACCCCATCGACCGGAGTACGTGCCGAGTCGACTCGCACGATCAGAGACCGGCACCGTCACCGACAAGGCATCGAGCATGTACGGGCCGTCACCCACGTTGGTGAGCGAAGCCGCGACGGATACGACGTCGTCGACGAGAGATACCTGCGTGACCAATTCGAGCTCGGCCACGTCGTCGCGACCTCGCACCTCGATGGTCACCGCTCCGTCGGAGCGATCGAGCGAATGATCGACGTGACGGAACCGAGGTGACCAGTGGCGACCTCCTCGACGGTGGCCGGCCAACCCAGGGCGTCCGACGAATCCTTCGTGCGGAACGATCGAGAGCGACACGGCATCGTCGAGGCCGCCGTGCGGGATGGCGAGAGCAGTCGAAGTCCAGTCATCGATCGAGTCGAGACGACCTCCCCAGTGTTCGATCACCGGGACGCCTCCCGACACGTCGAGCACCACACTCACCGATTCGCCGGCCAGATGCACGAAGGTCGACGCCGAATCCACGAGTGTTCCCTATCTCCACCAACACCTCGGCGTCAACCGGAGTTCACGAACTTCGGCTGGCAGACTGGGAAGGTGACGAACGAACCGGGTCACCATCTCGATCGACGCATCGACCCCGTACACGGCACGGTCGTCCACGTGGTCGGCCACCGTCAGACCCGACCCAACCTGCCCACCAACGTCGACACCAGTCGTTGTCCGTTCTGCCTCGGTGGCCTCGAGGCGCCCGATCCCTACGACGTTCACTGGTTCGTGAATCGTTGGCCGGCCTTACCCGACGACCGATGTGAGGTGGTGCTCTACTCCCCCGATCACGATGCGTCACTTGCATCGCTCGACCCGTCACATGTGACGCGTCTCATCGATGTGTGGGCCGAGCGATCCGATGCGCTCGGGTCGCGGCCCGACGTGCACTACGTGCTGGTGTTCGAGAACCGAGGAGCGTCGGTGGGAGCAACGATCTCGCATCCTCACGGCCAGATCTACGCCTACGACCACGTGCCCGAGCGCTTGGCTCGTCGTGGCAGCGTCTCTCCTGCGGTCACCGACGATCGGACGATTCACGTCGACGAAACGTGGGTGTCGTTCGTCCCCTTCGCGCCGGTGTTCCCGACTTCGGTCACCATCGCACCACGTGAGCCACGAGGACGGCTATCCGATCTCACGAATGCCGAACGACAGTCACTCGCGCGCGTGTTGACCGACACGTGCCGACGACTCGACGCGCTCTTCGAGACACCATTGCCCTACATGATGTGGGTCGAACAGCAACCGTACGACGACAGCGCTTCCGCCTCCGTGATGACCGTCGAATTCGTGTCACCGTGGCGCGCTCGGGATCTCCCGCGTTACATCGCCGCCGCCGAGGTCGCGGCCGGCGAGTACTTCAACCCAGTGGTACCCGAAGAACTGGCCGAACGTCTCCGCACACTCTGACCGGTTCGGTGTCAGTCGCGAACCGGCTGGAATTGCGGGGCCCGCTTGTCGAGATAGGACTGCACTCCTTCTTGGAAGTCGTCCCTCATGAGCGATTCGTTCATGAGACGGATCGCCGTTCCGGTGGCCGTGTCGGCATCGTTTTCCCAATCGCCGTACACCTGCTTCTTCATCACCGCCCAACTGGTCGGACAACAGTTGTCGGCGAGATCTTGCGCATACGCGAGAACGTGCGGCATCAACTGCTCGCCGTCCACGACTCCGTTCACCACTCCGAGTCGCTCGGCTTCCTCGGAGGTGAAAACTCGCCCTGACAACAAGAGGTCGAGTGCACGCGCGTTGCCGATCAGTCGCGGAAGCATCCACGACGAGCCGTACTCGGCGATCAGACCTCGCCGCGAAAAGGCGGTGGTGAACTTCACCCCTGAAGCAGCGAAGCGAAGATCACAGAAGAGCGCCATCACGAGCCCCACACCGGCGACTGCGCCGTTGATGGCGGCGATGACCGGCTTCGGATAGGACAACATGTCGCTGAATCGCCCGACACCCGTGGCCGCGCCAGCGCCTCCCGCGGGGTTGGCCCGGATCGTGTTGAGAGCATCCATGTCGGCGCCCGGACAGAAGCCCCGTCCCGAACCGGTGACCACGACGACTCTGATGTCGTCGTTCGCTCGGGCCTCGTCGAGTCGTGCGAAGAACGCCGCCGACATCGCCGCGCTCCACGCGTTCAGGCGATCCGGCTTGTTGAGGGTGACGACTCCCACTCCGGGTGAAACGACGTCGAGAAGAACGAGATCGGAAGAAGATTCACTCATTCGGTCGACGGTAGTTCACCGTCGTCGGCGAACGACACCCGAGCGACCGGGCGGATCCGGCAATAGAGCAGATAAGCCAGACCACCCGCAACGAGCACGATCGCCATCCATTGATTGAGCCGAAGTCCTCCGCCTTCTTTGGCGGCGTCGATACGCAGACCCTCGATCCAGAAGCGTCCGACGCCATAGCCGATGACGTACATCGCGAGCAGGCGAATGGGCCGTTCGTTCATGAGACGGCGGCCGACCACGATGAGTACTGCGGTGAGGGTCAGGTTCCAGAGGGACTCGTAGAGAAATGTCGGGTGGAAAAGAGTTCCCGGATCGAATCCGGCCGATATGGTCTTGTCGGCGTCGATCTCGAGCCCCCACGGCAGATCGGTCGGACGTCCGAAGAGTTCTTGGTTCCACCAGTTGCCCCACCGCCCGATGGCCTGCGCCAATGGGATGGCGGGGGCGGCCGCCCACAGAAAAGGCTGAACGGCCAGACTGCGACGCCGGGCCAGAACGACAGCCACGATCGTGCCGAGAAGAATCCCGCCGGGGATGCCGAGGCCGCCCTTCCACACCTTCACGATGTCGCCCGGCGCGTCGGAGAAACGCTCCCACTCGGTGGCGACGTGATAGAGGCGCGCGCCGATCACGCCCGCCGGAACGGCCCACAGCAATATTGCCGATGCGTCTTCCGGACCTCCGACGCCGATCGTCGTCAGTCGACGGCCGAACAACCACGCCGCCACCAACACGCCGATGGCGATCATGAGTCCGTAGGCGCGCAACTCGATGGGACCGATGTCGATCGACGAACCACCCGGACTGGGCAGTGAGGTGAGCAGATTCGTGATCACGATTCAGCCCTCAGGACGAGATGACGCGATTCGCAAATGCGACAGCGGCTTCGAAGATCGCCTCTTTGTCGAAGTCCTGAGTGGCCACGTGATAACTGCGATCGAGGAGTATCCGCTCGACCGGGCCACCCCACTGCTCGGCCAGTTGATCGCTCTGGATCGGATCGACGACGTGATCGTTCTTGGACGTGACGAGCAGCATCGGCACCTTGCTGCTGCCGTAGCGCGGAACCATCGGTGTCACGCCGTCCTGAACGAGTGACATCAACGGGCGCAGCGGGGTCTCCGGATACGAGTTCTCGACCACGTCGGGATCGGCGATGTCGGACCCGATTCCGGGCATCATTTCGACACCTTCGGCGATCATGCCCTCGACCATCTCGACGACTTCGGGGGCCTGGGGTTGGGCCGCCGGGTTGACGCACACGATGCCGGCCACTTCGGGATGCTCGAGAGCGGTCCACAGGGTGAGCGACCCTCCCATCGACAAGCCGGCCACCACCACTCGATCACAGCGTTGCGACAATCGGAGATACCCAGCCTCGACTTCGGCGGTCCAGTGCTCCCAGCGAGTTCCGAGCATGTCGGACACGGCGGTCCCATGACCAGGCAGACGCGGTAACTCGACGTGATAGCCAGCGGCAGCGAACGCTTCGGCCACACCGCGCATCGACGACGGATTTCCGGTGAAACCGTGGATGCACAAAGCTCCATGGGCCGAATTCCCCGCATGGCTCCACGGTTCGGCTCCGGGCAGGACGGGTGACTGGTCGACGTGATCGCTCATGACCTCGTTCTATCGCACGAACTAGCGGCTCGCCGGAACTTCGGCACGCTGAAGCAGACGGAGCCGGAGTATCTCCGAGTGTTGACGCGCCTGTTCGGCTTCATGAGCCAATTGGAGGGTTCGCAAACGAACCTTGGTCGCCTCGGCGTGGATGCTCTCGAAGACGTCGAAACGTGCCTCGAGGTGGCGAACGGCGTCTTCGAAACGGCCGCCCTTCTTGTATGCCTCGGCCAGATCGGTGTGTACCTCGAACAGCTGTGGCCGAGCATCCATGATCGTGGCGTGTTGAAGCGCTCGCTTCAGATGCTCGATCGCCGTCTCGGCGTCACCAGCTTCCATTTCGACACGACCGAAGGTCGCTTCGATGCGACTGCGAGATAGGTCGTCGAATACAACAGTCGACGTCTCGAGCGCATCGAGTGCTCCGGCCAGAAGGGCGCGTGCACGTTCCAAGTCGTCGCCCTCTCCTCGACGGGCCAACACGCGTGCCGTCGCCGTGTACACGTCGGGCATGAATCCTGGGGCGTCGGTTCGGCACACCTCGAGAGCGCGATCGGCAGTTTCGATCGCTAGATCGTGTTCACCGCGCTCGGATCGCAGCGACGCGACGTTCGCCAAGATGAGCGCGTCGATGTCGTGACGATCGAGTGGCTCGTTGGCGGCCAACGCCGCCTCGTAGTTCACGATGGCGCGATCGGCATCACCTGATTCGTGGTGAATCGTGGCGATCGTGTTCAAGATGTTGCCCTCGTCCACTCGATGATCGGTCGTCCGATACAGCGACAGGGCACGCAGGCAGTAGGTCAAGGCTTCGGCATGATTTCCCGAATCGGAGTGGACCAGTCCGATGAGATGAAGACTCCATGCACTGACCAGCGGCAGACGATGTCGATCGGCGAACTCGTCGGCCTCCACGGCGAGCACGTAGGCGTCACCCGGTTCACCGTCGTAATGCGCCAGAGCAGCCAGCCGATAGAGACTTTCGCCCTCGTCGTCGAGGCTCCCGTCGCGTCGAGCGACGATCCGAGCCTCCTGAACCAACCGACGAGCCGAGCTCGGATCCGCCGTCTCGAGCGTTCGAGCACGATCGAGGAGTGAGCGCGATGACGCCACGTCCCTCGGCGACGACTCAGGGCCAGCCTTTTTCGTGACGCGCTTCACGTCTCTCACGACACATATATCGCCCGGTGACTCCTCGAACTTGAGAGAGAAATCAGGTCCGATCCACGAATGTCGAGGCCCGACGCGGCCACAATCGCACTGTGAGGCACGACACGGGACGACGAATCGACGGGGCCGCCTGGGCCGGCCTCATTCCTTTCGTCGCCGTGATTCCTATCTTTCTCCTGGCCATGGCCCCTTTTTGGTGGCTCGTCACCCTCGTCTGGCCGATCGGATACTGGTCGGCAACGGGCCTGTACGCACTGGTCGGTCTGCTCCTGTTCGTTCCGTTCGTTCAGCGAACGGTCCTGACTCGCCTGATCGGTGCTCGGCGACCGCTACCGGACGAGGCCCCGCGCCTCCAGGCCGCCTTCGACGAGGTCACCCAGGCACTCCACATCCGAGATCATCGCTTCGCCGTCGGCGTCGTGGATGACGACCAACTGAACGCATTCGCCTGCGGCGGACATCTGGTCGTGGTCACTTCGTACGCCGTGCGCGCGCTCGATCACGACGCCTTGTGCGGTGTGCTGGCCCACGAGTTCTGCCATCACCTCGGCTCCCACACGATCGCTCTCACGATGCAACAGTGGCTTCTCGTCCCCGTCGACGGCCTGGCGCGCATCGGTCGGTTTCTCGACAACGTGGCCACCGCAGCCGCTGCGACGTTCGGACAACGGTCGCAGCCTGTAGAGGTGCTCGGTCTCGTGATCGCTCCGATGTTTCGCTTTCTCGCCTGGTTCTTCGGTGTCGGTCGAACGGTGTCGCAGATCGTGGCGAATCTGGTGGGACGCAACGCCGAGTACCGAGCCGACCGACGCGTGGTGACGATGGGGTATGGACGCCAGCTCGCCTCGGCTCTTCGTCGAACGCTTCCTGAGTCGACGAGGCATTCTCGACGCCGGTGGTCTCGGGTGTTCGACACCCATCCCCCGGCTCGAACGCGAGTGGCCCGACTCGAGGCACTCTTACGCCGATGAAGCACGTCCTCCGTTTCGCCGTCAAACGACGGTGATCGTGACCGTGTCGTGCGGTCCAGCTGTGCACACTCCGAAGTAGTAGCCCGGCTCGGTGAAGGTCATACTCTGCGTCTCACCGGGGCGAACGGTGAACGGCCCGAAGGAGTGCACGACCACATCGGAGTTGACGATCGTGACGGTGTCCCCGACTTTCACCGTGTAATCCTCGGGCACTACATCGACCGTGAGCAACCCCCGTTCCTGGAGATCGTTGGTGCCGTAGGGAATCTCGAAAGTGTGAATCACACCCTGCGCCGAAGGGTTGGGGTTGTCCGAGTCGCCCGCAACCACGAAAACCACCGCGAGGGCCGCTGACAGCGGCAACATCAGAGCGAAGGCAGCCAGAATCACCCGGCCAACACCGGTCCGTCTCGAGTCATTCGTCTCGGAATTCTGCTCAGGGGTCACGTCGAACCGTCACGCGCCGATCAAGGTGCGTCCTCGCGAACTTCCACCGGCACGATCACGTCACCAGCTTTTTCGAACGTCAGGGTCACATCGAACGTCTGTCCGATCTCGAGTGGGGCGACCAGATCGATGATCATCACGTGATAGCCACCGGGCTTCAACATGAACATCTCGCCGCCCATGATGTCGATGCCCTCGACTTCGCGCATCACCATCTCACCTGCCGACATGGCCATAGTGGTGGCCGAACCCATGTCCATGCTCATGTCTGCGTCGGATCCCCCTGCCATGACCACTTCATGTACTTCGGCATGATCGGCGATCGACGAGTCGACCGCCGCCGCAACGAGTCGATCGTCGTCCGTCGACATGATCGTCATGTAGGCGGCACCCATGGTCGCCATCATCGGACTCGAGCGCGCCCACGCGCCTGCGATCTCGATCGGCGACGACATCTCCATCGTCGTGCCGGATGACGAGTCGTCGTCGCATGCAACGAGCGGCAGTGCGATCATCACCGATAGCACCGCTCCTCGAATCCACCCGGTTCGTGCAGTCACTTCCTTCTCCTTGTCGAACTTCTCTATCGCGTCCAGAAACTCACGACGCCGACGTATCGAGCATGACCTCAAGGTCGTGCGCTGTGTTGTCGACACCGTGGCCGAACGGCCACTCTACGAGTACCGTCCCATTCTCATCGACGACGTACGAGTTGACCGAGTGACCCACCTCCACGGTTCCGTCGGGGAGGCGGGTCACGCTCGAACTGGCGAGAAAGGCTGCTTCGGCCGTCCGCAGTTCGTCGTCCGACTCGGGGCGCAGAGCATGGAATTGTTCGGTGAAGCTGCCGACATACGCGTTCAATATCTCCCCGGTGTCGCGCTCGGGGTCGACCGTGATCATGGCCAGATCGACGCGTGTCGCATCGTCGCCGAGCCGACGCAAAGCCGTTCGGATCTCGGTGAGGGTGGTCGGACAGATGTCGGGGCACTGGGTGTAGCCGAAGTACACGACGAGCAGCGATCCGGGCCGGGCCACGAGCTCGAACGAGTCGTCGTCGGCCGGGTAGGCCCCGGTGTCGGTCACGTCGGTGACGATGATGCCGTCGGATCGCAACGGATCGTCACGAACGATGCCCGTCAGGGGACGGGCCACCTGGTCGCCTCCGCATCCGACCGCGCCGACGAGACCGAGCAACGAAACGACAATGGGAACCAAGAGGCGGGACGGGCGACCTCGACACTCAGGTGACATGCGCACATCCTGCCCGCAACACGCCTCGGTCGCACGTGCACCTGTCGATCGTCACATCGTCGGCCAGAATGTCGGCGTGAGAGGGCCGACTGCGCGACGAATCTCGGCGAGTGTCGCCGCCGTCGCCTGTGCCGGTGCGCTGGCCGCCTGCTCGGGATCCTCGGGAACGCGTGAAGCTGTTGCAACTCCGTCGACCATCGCCGACTCGACGACCACCAGCACCACCACGTCGAGCAGCACGTCGACCACCTCGACCACGACCACGACCACGACCATCTACAGCGGACCACCCACTCTTGCGCCCGGCGCCACGTTGCCGGTTCCGGTGTATCCACCCGGCAAAGGAGCCGTGGATCCCGAGATCTACATCGGTGAGATCGAGATTCCAGCGATCATGATGAAGTCCTCCATCAACTTCGGCGTCACCGACGCGACCTTCGATCGCGGCGTGGGCTGGTGGCCCGACACCGCCAAACCCGGCGACGTCGGCAACGTCGTCCTCGGTGGGCATCGAACCTCGTGGCCTCGCCCGTTCCGCTACGTCGATCTTCTCGAACCCGGCGACGAGATCGTCTTCACGACCGAAGCCGGCCGCTTTGTGTACGCCGTATCGCGCACAGAGGTCGTGTATCCCGATGCGATCTGGATCGTCGATCAGACCGAGGAAGCGACCGTGACTCTCTTTGCGTGTCACCCGGTCGGATCCACGGCACAACGCATCGTGATCTTCGCCGACTACGTACGTCAGGACGTGTGACGTTGTCACGTCTTGCTCGACAGCCATTTGTGGTCGCTTTTGTCGCCGGCTTGTGCGTGGCCGCCTCGATGCCGCCGTGGGGCTGGTGGCCCCTCACCTTCGTCGGGATCGCGTTGTTCACTCGTGCCGAGACACGACGTCGAGTCGACCGGCGGCGAGGCTTCACCACCGGTGCCGTGTTCGGTGTCGCATGGTTTTTGCCGTCCATGGCCTGGATGTGGTTTCTCACTGCGCCCGGCTACCTGATCGCTGTGGCCGTGTTCGCCGTCCTCCACGGTGTCGCGTCTTTCGTGGTGACCCGTACCGTCGAAGCTCGCGCCGTCGTGGTGGCACCGGCGGTCCACACGCTCGTCGAGTCACTCCGACTCTCGTTTCCTTTCGGCGGTGTACCGCTCGCCAGTATCGGTATCGCTCAAGTCTCTGGGCCACTGCAGACGACGGCGCGACTCGGCGGTGTGATCCTGCTGACCTGGATCACCTGGCAGATATCGAGTCTGGTCGCCACGTGGCGCCGACCAGCCCAGGGACGACGAACCGTTCTGGTGGCATCGATCGTCGTCGTGGTGGCGTCATTGCTCGGCCCCCGAGGCTCCGTCACCGGCGAGGTTCTCGACGTCGTGGCAGTTCAGGGTGGAGGACCACAGGGCACACGTGCGGTCGATTCCGATCCACGAGAAGTTTTCGAGAGACACCTTCTGGCGACGTCCTCGATCACGGGCTCACCCGATGTTGTCGTGTGGCCCGAGAACGTGATCGACGTGGCGAAGTTCGACAGCAGTCGCGAACTCACCGAGTTGACCGCCGAATCTCAGCGCCTCGACGCCCCGTTCCTCGTGGGCATCACTGAAGACGTCGATACGACATCGTTCACCAACGCCCAAGTCGTCGTCGACACCAGTGGATCGATCGTCGACCGCTACGACAAGGTTCGCCGAGTCCCATTCGGCGAATACATGCCGCTGCGAGGACTCCTCGACTCTCTCGGTGCTCCGGTCGACCTGGTGCCGCGCGACGCCGTGGCCGGAACCGGTCCAGCTCGACTCGATGTGCCCGTCGCGACCGGCGGTTCCGTCCGCGCTGCAGTCGTGATCTCGTGGGAGGTCTTCTTCGGAGGACGCGCACGTGAAGGAGTTCGAGACGACGGAGGCTTTCTCGTCAACCCGACCAATGGATCGAGCTACACGTGGACGATTCTGCAATCACAACAGATCGCCTCGTCACGACTTCGGGCGATCGAGACCGGTCGCTGGGTGGTTCAGGTCTCACCCACCGGATTCAGTGCTTTCGTCTCGCCCTCGGGTGAGGTGTCGCAAAGAACTGGCGTGAGTGAGACGGCCGTGATTCGATCCGACATTCCCGTACGCAACGGTCGCACTTGGTACGTGGCGCTCGGTGATCGTCCGTGGATCATTGCGGTCGGCGCCGTGGCATTGGCTGCCACTTTGCTCGGCTCACGTCCGATCGTCAGATCTCGATCAAGACCGTCGACGGCCCGTCGTTGACGAGCGATACCTTCATCTGAGTCCGGAAACGGCCGGTCTCCACGTGGGCACCGAGCCGACGTAGTTCGTCGATCACTTCTTTCACGAGAGGTTCGGCAACCTCGGGTTTGGCAGCAGCGATCCAACTCGGACGACGTCCGGCGCTCGTGTCGCCGTACAGGGTGAACTGACTCACTACGAGAATCGACTTCGTCGTCTCACGGACAGCCAAGTTCATCACCCCGTTCTCGTCGTCCATGATGCGCAGGTTCCACAACTTGTCGGCCAGCTTGCGAGCCGTCGCAACGTCGTCGGAATGCGTGACGCCGACGAGCACCATGAGACCGGCACCTATACGTCCGGTGGTGGTCGGGGCATCGTCGACGATCGACACGACCGAGGCTTCGTCGACTCGTTGAACGAGGGCACGCACATGACGATGGTGCCACACTCGTCAGGACGGATGAAATGATGCCTCTGTGATCGCATTGACGAACGGCCGAGCGACAGCCGCCATCGATCCCTCGTACGGAGGGCGGATCGTTCGCCTCGTCGTGGACGACGTCGACATAATCGCCTCCGGAGATCCGGCTCGCGATGATCCTCTCGACTGGGGGCTGTATCCCATGGTGCCGTTCGCCGGCCGACTACGCAACGGAACACTCGAGTGGCGCGGTTCGACGCACCAGTTTCCCCGCCTTCGGCCCCCGCACGCCCTGCACGGAACGGTGCACGATGTGGAATGGCGAGTCGACCGCGTCGACGCATCGTCGTGCCTTCTGTCGACATCACTCATGGATCCATGGCCGTTCTCCGGTTCGGTGTTTCACGACGTCGTTCTGCACCCCGATCGGCTCGAACTTCGTCTGACGCTTCGGGCCGACGTGGACATGCCGGCTCAGTTGGGCTGGCATCCATGGTTTCGTAAGCCCGAACGTCTGGTGTTCGCGTCTCATTCGGTACATCGGCGCGATTCCGATGGCATCGCCGATCGGTACTCCGTTCCGGTCGAAGATCTCGTCGAAGGCGACCTGGACGACTGTTTCACCGACGTTGACGAGAACTTGACGATCACGATCTCCGAACGGGAAATGCAACTTCGAAGCTCGTGCGAGCATTGGGTCGTGTACGACCGACCCGACCATGCCACCTGCATAGAGCCCCAATCCGGACCGCCGAATGTGCTCAATACCGATCCGAGGATCGTGGTCGCCGGCTCGTCGACGAGCGAGTGGTTCACCATCTCATGGGACGAGTGAGACCGACGACACCAGAAACATCGGGCAAACTTTCTGTCAGATCACGGTGGTTCGTTTCTCTCGAACTCCGTGGAGGCGAACACTCATGACCACTCTCACGACCGATGCACACCTCGTGGCCGACTTCTTGTCCGGCGACAAGAGTGCTCTCGCCGCGATCTACGACCGGTACGCGCCGGGGCTGTACGACACGGCGAGGGCCATGCTGTCGGATCGTCACGATGCCGCCGACATGGTGCAGGACGTCTTCTGTATCGCCGCCGAGAGACTCGGGCAGTTGCGCGAACCCGATCGATTGAAGCCGTGGCTGTATTCGGTGTTGCGACACGAGGTGTACCGGCGAACCAAGAAGCGCAAGCGCGCTGTACCAGTCGACTTCCAGGACGAGGGGACGCCTGACGTGGCGAGCGGATACGACCCCCACGAAGCCGGCGAGGCGATCGCCCACGAAGAATTGGCATCGCTCGTACGTTCGGCGGCCTCTGGCCTCGACGAGCGGGATCGCCTCGTTCTCGAGCTCTCCGTGCGTCAGGGATTGGCCGGTGCCGACCTGGCCGATGCGCTCGGCGTGACACCCGAGCAGAGTTACTCGCTCGTTCACCGCATGCGAGATCGCGTCGAGAAGAGTCTCGGTGCGCTGACGGTGGCCAAAGCCGGCCGCCGCGACTGTTCGCAATTGGCCCAGATCCTGTCGGGTTGGGACGGCGAGTTGACGATCCTGCTTCGCAAGCGCGTGAATCGCCACATCGAGGAGTGCGCCACCTGCGACCGCACGCGCAAGAAGTACGCACCACTCGCGCTGTTCGGTGCGGCACCGGTGTTCGCCATGCCGTTCGGTTTGCGCGAACGTGTTCTGGCGGCGGCGATTCCAGGCGGTTCCGGATCTGCATCGACCGACTCCAATGGTCCCGGGGACTCTGGAAGTTCGTCGAGTTCGACACCGAGTACGACGTCTCGCAACATTCGCTTCGATGCTCACAAAGGATTTCCACGTGCCGCGCGCGCCGGACGACATCTGGTGGCCTGGGCTGCCGCAGCGACGACTGTTGCGGTCGTCGGTGGCGCGGTCCTCGTTGCCACTGTCGGCGACGACAGCGG
>Ga0181590_10002540_pt1 | contig 15407 bp, 9 predicted proteins | sample 071ome_34_FD_132446 | JGI IMG/M metagenome (GOLD analysis project Ga0181590, IMG submission 132446) | Coastal salt marsh microbial communities from the Groves Creek Marsh, Skidaway Island, Georgia - 071411BT metaG (megahit assembly) | ecosystem: Environmental > Aquatic > Marine > Intertidal zone... | reverse complement strand
TGGTGGGATGGATTGGGCGAGTGGATTGGGGTAATCCCTCCAGAGCTCGCAACCAGCCAGCCGCCTTATCCTGCGTTTCCTGGAATTCTGATTCAGGATCGGAGTCAGCCACGATGCCTGAACCCACGTGAAGTGTGAGTTCGCGGTGGGTTCGAATGGCTGTACGAATGAGGATATTCCACTGACTCATTTTGTTGAATCCAAGGTAGCCCATGCACCCGGTGTAAGGTCCTCTGGCCTGCGGTTCCAGTTGTTCGATGAGTTCCATGGCTCTAAATTTGGGTGCTCCCGTGATGCTGCCACCAGGAAAACATTCTCTCAGCGCATGAAGATGGGTGCAGTCTGCCCTCAGCACGCCTTCGACTGTGGACACCAGATGATGAACTTGAGGGTGACGTTCCAGTTTCATGATTTCAGGTGTCATCACGCTACCATAGCGGCAGACCTTTCCCAGGTCGTTCCGCAGTAGATCGGTGATCATCAGCAATTCTGCTCGCTCCTTCTCACTGGACTGCAATTGGTATGCAAGGGTGGCATCGCTCTGAGGGTCAGCCCCTCTTGGGCGAGTGCCTTTGATGGGGCGGGTCTGTATGCGGGATCCATCCACTTTGAGGAAACACTCAGGTGAGCTACTCAGGATTTGATAAGAACCTGCCTGAAGGAATCCAGAAAAAGGAGCTGGGGACACATGTTGGATTTGTTTGTAAAGGTCAAGGGCTGGGGCTGGGTCGTTGAGCTTCAGTGCTCTGGCCAGGTTGAGTTGGTAGATATCGCCCTGCTGGATGTAGCGCTTGGCCATTTGAACGCTACGCAGGTAAGCATCGCGGTCAGGATGGGATTGCCAAGGGACAGAAACGATTGACTTGGGGGAAGCTGGGCTTTTAACAGGAGCTTGTTGGGCCGCCTCCAAAATACGCTTCCACCCATCAACTTGAGTGGTCACCGTTTCCCTGGAAGTAGAGCCATCGGACCGAAATCCTGTTGCCACGATCCACGTCGTTCCATGCTGGTGGTCGATGACAAGCAGGCTGGGATAAAAACCCAAGTAGGCATCTGGGCATGGGCCACCATAGACAGCACGTCGCTCAAGTCTTGGCTCGACAAAGTGTTTCAGACCATATCCCCAGAAGCCAAAACAACCGCCTAAAGGAAAAGGAGAATCAAGCTCCTCCAGGCATTCAAAGGGTTGCATCATCGCTTCCATGATCGCCCATGGGTTACCAAATAACGTGCGTTTCTTTCCCGTGGCGCTGTCTCTCACCCGGCATGCCGATCCGCGAGTGCTAAGGGTGATGATGGGCTGGGTCACTACCAAGCTGAATTGAGCATTGGGGTGATGCGTGCTCGAAGAATCCAGCCATATCGTCCCGGGCTTGTCACCTATCACACCGAGCAATGCTTGGGGGTCGACAGGTTCGGTAAGGCGTTCAATGTGACTCTTCATCGTGCAGGTAGCGGCACCAGGTTCAAGACAGGATGGGGTGAATGATGTGGCCAAAGTCCTGTTCCAGGCGCTTGTGTTGTGCCACCTCCATGCGGTGGGGGTTGAGACCTAGTTGATGCAGCAAGGTGGCATGGATATCGGTTACGTAATGGGGGTGTTCGACGGCATGAAAGCCAATTTCATCGGTTTGCCCGTGAATGGTGCCCCCGCGGATGCCACCACCAGCTAAGCAAACCGAAAAGCCGTAAGGGTGATGATCCCTACCATCGCTGTTTTGGGAACCAGGAGTTCTGCCGAATTCCGTAGCAAAAACCACAATCGTCTCCTTGAGAAGTCCGCGCTGCTTGAGGTCTTGAATCAGCCCTGCAATCGGTTGATCGACCTGTGCAGCCAGTTTTTGGTGGTTGGCTTTGAGCCCGCTGTGGGCATCCCAAGCACCTGCTGCCCCATCTCCATGCATGATTTGAATGAAGCGTACCCCTCGTTCGACCATACGGCGAGCCGCCAGCAATTGTCGGCCAAAGGGACGAGTATGTTCCCCGTCTAAACCGTAAAGTGTTCGGATAAAAGCTGGCTCACGATCCAGATTGAGCAAATCGGGCACCGAGCGCTGCATGCGGTAGGCTAACTCGTAAGATTGAATCCGAGCCTCAAGTTGGCTGTCAGAGGGAAAGCTCAAGCGTCTGAGTTGATTGAGCCGGTGACTCAATGCGAACTCCTCCTGTTGCCTTTTCGCCGTGATGGCATGCTCGGGTTGGGCAAAGTCCAAGGGTTGCTCCTTGTCCAGATGGAGTGGCACGGCATCGTAGGCGGGCCCCAAGTAGTGACCGTCTCTTGTATCAAAGAAGCGCGGTCCCATCGTGACAAACTGCGGCAGATTTTCGTTGAGAGAACCCAGGCCATAGGTGACCCAGGCGCCGATCGTGGGGTGTCGCCCATCAAGCATGTGCCTGCCGGAATGGAATTGCACCTGCGCTCCGTGATTGTCATCGGTTGTCCACATGGAGCGAACGACTGCCAGGTCATCAGCACAACTCCCCATGTGCGGAAACCAATCACTGATTTCCATCCCTGATTGCCCATAGCGTTTGAAGCCGGTTTGAAGGGGGTAGAGCTTATTGCGTTGCTGTCCATTGGCGTCATTGACCACCACCACTCGGACTTTCTTGAGTCTCTCTGGAGACTGAACCTCCTTGAAGGGGGTTTCTCCTATGGTTTTTCCGGCATACCGATTCAGTGCTGGCTTGGGATCGAAACTTTCCATGTGACTAACCCCGCCTCGCATAAAGAGCCAAATAATGTTTTTGGCCTTGGCGCTGTGGTCATAATGTCCGAAGCCAGGTCCAGGCTTGGCATTTAGCTCTCGCATCAGCAGCGACTGTAAAGCAATCGAACCAAACCCAAGCGCCGCACGGTTGAGGAAATGCCTACGGCTATGACTGGAAAAAACGCTCATAAATCAGCGAATGGTGACAAAATCATTATGATTGATCAGGGTGTGGATCAGGCTGGCTTCGGGAGTAATGCTTTGATCCTCTTGCTTTGTGGTCCCTCGCCAGTGTTTCAGGGATTCCTCACACAGGGTTCTTTCCTGTTCGGTGGGAAACCATCCGAGCAGTTGCACAAAGGCCTGTTCGACAAACCATGCATCGCTCAGGGCACGGTTGTCGTGCCTGGTGAGCAATCCCTTGGAGATGGCCTTGGCCGCATCCATGGATAACTGACTATTGGAAAGGGCCAGGGCTTGTTGAGGGATAATGCTTTCGGACCTTCGGTAGCATTCCAGGATGGAGGCATCATCAAAGAGTGTCAGGAAACGCTCCTGATCATCTCTGGAGTGCCTGAAATAAAGGCTGCGTCGGGCGTGGGTTTGATCCGCTGGCAGGCTGGGGCCTCCTATTTTTGTGTCAAGCAGCCCACCTAGATGCAGGAGGCTGTCGCGGATGACCTGTGATTCCATGCGTTTGGGGTGCTGTCGCCAAAGCCAATGGTTTTCAGGGTCCTTGGAAGTGTTGTCTTCCATAGTCTCGAGTGATGAACTGCTTCGTCGGTAGGCCTGACTGGTCACAATCAAACGATGCAATGGTTTCATCTTCCAGGAATGCTGAGTCAGGAAGGTGGCCAGATAGTCTAGTACGTCCTGAAGAGCGGGGGCAGGGGTTCGACGGCCAAAATCAGTGGGGGGATCCACGATTGGCATGCCGAAATGTCGAGACCAGATATGATTGACCGCTACCCGAGCGGTGAGTGGGTTGTCCTGATGAACGAGCCACTTGGCCAGAGCGGTGCGTCTTCCGGTGCTATCCCTTGGGTAGGCTGCCGCCCGCTCGGTGGCTGTCTCAGCAGGGGACTCAAGTGCCTTGATCGACGCGCGCAAGGCGACAAAATGGTGAGGGTTGTCGGTATAGGCTAGCTCGCGAGCTTGCTGGGCCTCCTCCAGAGCCTTGATGGCCTTGACCAGGGGCTCCTGCTTATCCTTTTCCGCCCGGGCGAGGGCCTCTTGCTTAGTGGCTAATTCCCATTTTATCTGAGCGATGTCGTATGCCAGGGATGCCTTGGCTGCGTGTTGGTCCACGGTGCCTTGCTCGGGCCCATCAGGTTGGGTGGCGCGATAATGCATGGCAGCATGGATGGCCCGCAGGGCGGGACCATGCTTGGAAGCTGCCTCCCATTCCAAATCAAGCAGAGGATTGCTTTCTGGCGCGAGCTCATGGCGACTTTGCTCAATGGAAGCCAGTCGCAGGGCTGCCTGATTGAGAAGTGTTTCCAGGACATGCCCGCGCAGTGCTGGGAAAACGGCTTCAGGAGGCAGCTGCACTGGCTGGATATCGAAGGGGATATCCCCTAGGAAAGCAGGTGGGCCAGGTAGGATGCTTTGGGTGGTGTCCACATCTTTTTCATTACCTCGGCGATGGAGGTAGGTTTTCGCCTCTGGGTGCATGTCAAATGCCCTTGGGATACCATTTTTTTCCAGGTCCATCTCTCCAGATACGGTATCGGTCCGGATTTGGTGTGGCTCCAAAATAGCTCGAAACCGATAATAATCTTCTGCCGTGATCGGATCATATTTGTGGTCATGGCACTTGCTGCATTGCATGGTCAGCCCCAGGAAGGCTCTGGAGGTATGTTCAATGGTCTTGTCCAGCCAAGTGGTTCGATTAAACAAAAAGTAGTTTCTTGCCAGGAATCCATTGGCGCGCAGGCGATCTTCATCTGTCGGATAGAGTTCGTCGGCAGCCAGCATCTCAAGGATCATCAGATCGTAGCCTTTGTCTAGGTTGAGGGACTCGATGATCCAATCTCGCCAGTGCCAGATGTGCTTCTGGCTGTAACGTAGTTGATCGCCAAGACCAAACCAGTCGCTGTAGCGCCATATATCCATCCAGTGTCGCCCCCACCGCTCTCCATGAGCTGGAGAAGCCAGCAGGCGATCGACCACTGCCAAGTAGTGCTGTTCGCTGGGGTCCTTGAGGTATTCCAGGATTTCATCCTGCCGGGGAAGGTAGCCCACAAGGTCGAGATAGAGTCTGCGCATGAGCAAAAGGGGAGGTGCCTGCTGAGTGGGTGTCAGCTGCATTGACGTGTGAAAACCGTTGATGAGTTCGTCGATGGGATGTTCGCCACCCATCAATGCATCAGGTGTTCGAGGTGGGCGAAATGCCCAGTGATCCGATGGGCTGGCCTCCGGCGCTTCATCGGGAGGAGCTGGGGCTCCTTGTGCGATCCAATCTTCAATCACTGAAAGAATCGATGCCTCCACTGGCTTGCCCTCTGGAGGCATGCGCTCTTCCAGGTCAGTGGATCGCAGACGTTTGAGCAACAGGCTTTGTTCGGGGTGATCGAAATCAAGGATGGGTGTATCCCTGTTTTGTGACTGGATCAATTCAACGGTATCTAACCGGAGTCCTGCCTTTTGTTTGAGACTCCCATGGCATGCATAGCATCGTTCTCTGAGAAGAGGTTTGATGGTTTCCAGGTAGGATTGAACGGCTTGGCCCCTGGCTGAGAAAAGACACAGGGACAGGCCCAGCACAATCATGACTTGCCTGTTCATCATCTGAGGAAATGAAGTCTAGTATTAGCGTCAGTGAGGCTCCAGCCAATTTGTTAGCTTTGCTTATGAATCGAAGGATCTTCATCACTCGCGCAGACTGGGAATCCAATCCATGCCCCGTGGCATGATGCGGGGGCGGTCCAATTCAAAATCCCAGTAGTCCTTCGCATGGGGGTGGATCACACTGCCCCCTAGTTGACCAAAGTGAGCTCCCAGGCCATGAAGGTTGGTATGCACATGATTCCACCCGGCCACAGCAGCTTCTCGAGCATTATCATATAGCCAAATGGTTTGATCAGGATTGGGGATGGTAGTGATCTTGACCTGGTTGCCGGAGCCCGAACCATTGACATGGCGATTTAAGGTGTAGTGAAACAGATTGATCCCATTACTACGTCGTGGGTTGGATGGGCAAATCCAGATGCTTGTTGTCGGTAAAGACAGGGCGCGATTTGTTCGCCATGCTTGCTCATGATAACCTTGAATACCAAGGCTCAATGGTAGATTGACATACCAAGCTTGGCGCAGGGACCGGCCGTTTGGAGCCCCATCCAAAGGAAGCCAATCCTGATTATCCAGGCAATAAAGGGCAGTGGCTTGCCCCCATTGCCCGAGATGGCTCCTGCACATCACTGAGCGAGCCTGGTTCTGAACCCGCTGCAACCCGGCTAGACTGAGTGAGACCATGACAGATGCCATGGCCAGTGAGAGGCAAGCTTCTATCAGCGTCCATCCGCTTGGATGACCTGCGCAGGGCTTGAGCGTTGTCAGGGCATGCAGATTCTCGGAACATTTGACTGCCATGCTTCCAGGTATGATCGGTTTCCAATCATGCTTAGGTCAATGGCTTCGCATGAGGTTGAACGCTGATTTGGCTCAGCGCTAGGTCGCAAAAAAAAAGGCAGCGGTTTCCCGCTGCCTTGAATCAAAATGATTGGATCAGAATGATGGGATCAGACGACGATGCTCTTGCCTGGAACGGCTGTGGCATACATGCCATCGGGACCGGGTAGCGATTTGGGCATCGCATCCCAGGCAAATTTCTCCGGTAGGGTGCTGATCTCAGAGTTGATGGCATCCTTCCATTCCACAACCTTACCTGAGTAAGTGGCCATGCGGCCCAGGATGGAAGTCATCGAGCTCTTGGCCCCATTTTCCGCTTCGTTGTAGTCAATGTTGTTGCGGATTGCATGGAAGAGATCATCGTGTTCTTGCTGGTAAGGGTTTTTGCCTTGGCCGCCAAATCGCCAATCGTTGGCTCCCCGAATCACATAACGATTGATCTCCGCACTTCCCTTGCTGCCATGTGCATGCTCTGAGACACTGTTCCAGCAGCCTACCTGGTGGCGGCATTGGCTATACATCCTCGAACCATCAGCGTATTCAAACTCGACCGTGTGGTGGTCAAAGATTTCGCCATAGTCGATCCCAATGCGAACTTCAGCTCCCCCCATACCATTAGCACGAACAGGGTAGTCGTTCTTAAGCCAGTTAATCACATCCAGATTGTGAATATGCTGCTCTGTAATGTGGTCACCACAGATCCACACAAAGTAATACCAGTTACGCATTTGGTATTCCATCTCAGTCAGCTTGCGACCGTATTGCTTCTCCAGATCAGCGCGCTTTCGAACCCAGGGCGTGTTGCCATTCCAATAGGCTCGGGTGGTGATGATATCACCGATGGCTCCGTCCTGCAGACGTTTGATGGTTTCAATGTATCCGGCCTGGTGGTGGCGTTGCAGACCCACCCCAACCTTGAGATTCTTCTTTTTTGCCTCCTCAGCTGCAGCCAGCACTTTGCGCACTCCAGGGGCATCGGTGGCAACTGGTTTCTCCATGAAAACATGTTTGCCCTGTCGAACCGCCTCCTCAAAATGAATGGGCCTGAAGCCTGGAGGCGTTGCCAGGATCACCACATCGGCCAGTGCGATCGCTTGTTTGTATCCCTCGAAACCGTAGAAACGACGATCTTCAGGCACGTCAACCCGGTCACCATGCTTGCGTGCCAGGTTGTTGAGACTGCCCTCCAACCGGTCTTCGAAAGCATCGGCCATCGCAACCAGTTTGATCGGCCCTTGGTCATGGGTGTTCAGGGCTTGGTCTGCAGCTCCTGATCCTCGTCCGCCGCAACCTATCAGAGCGATTTTAAGTTCGTCGTTCTGCGCCGAGAAGACGCCGCTTGGTAGGGCCAGGGACCCGAGCATGGTGGTGCCCACCACCGTAGAGGATTGTCCTAGAAACCTTCTGCGGGTCACCGAATCCTGCTTTTGGTTATCATCTTTCATATGCTGAGATTTATAACTGAGTCGTTTTGTTGAGTTAGAAAATGGTCGTTGTGAGATGTGCCATCATAGAATTTCCGGCCAGCTTGGCGAGATTAATCTCTCTCGTTGAGATTGTTCCAATAGCGAGCAATCTCGTCAGCTGGAGGTGTTTTCAGAGGCCGGACTACCCTGATGCCAAGGAACTGCGCATCCGTTAAATACCATATGCTTTTGGGTAGCTGGGGGTCCTGCATTTTCCATTGCGCATCCGAAGCCCTACGGGCTGCGCTACGCATGGCCTCAGGATAGTCATCCCAGGACCCACCACGTACGGTTCGCGGATAGAGTTTGTCGGAGAATTGGTAGGGGTCTATGCCATTGCCATCAGCCAAACCTGCGTAGCGCTCAGCATCGTAGGCATCAATGACCCATTCGGCGACATTACCATGCATGTCGTGCAAACCCCAAGGATTGGCCTTTTTGGTTCCGACCTTTTGGTATTTAAAATCAGCATTGTCGGCAAACCACTCGTAGTCGCCTATTTTTTCCCCATCGTCCCCAAACCAAAAAGCAGTGGTGGTTCCGGCTCTGCAGGCATATTCCCATTCTGCTTCGGTAGGAAGGCGGTAAAAATGGCCCGTCTTGGCACTCAACCACTGACAGTATTTGTTGGCGGCGTGTTGGGTCATGCTGATGGCGGGATAGCCATCCTTGCCCATACCAAAACTCATTTCCACGTAAGGTTTGGTGGGTTTGCTCACAGCGTCGGCAAGCGGGTCATGGTAGTCGTCACCAGCATTGAGGAGGCGGGCCATTTCCTCGGGATACATGAAGAGCTCATACTCATTCCAAGTGACCTCATGTTTGCCCATCCAGAATGGAGAAAGGGTGATCTCAACCTGGGGACCCTCATCCTCACGACGGCCTGCTTCATCAGTAGGGCTGCCCATCATGAAAGTGCCGCCCTTGATCGCAACCATGTCGAATTGAACGCCGGTTCCTGCCAAGGTTTCGGTGTAATCATTCATGGATGACTCGTCGGTGAGGGTTGTGTTTTCCAGAATGCGTTGGTGCATGGCATTGACCAACTCCATGTTGGCACCACTGGGTCCTGCATCGGCTTTGCGAGGGACTAAGGTGATTCCCTCTGGCCATTGGGCCCCCTGATCGATCCAGAATCGGAGGATATCGCATTTTTCTGCGGGCATCGGGCCATCTTTTTTGGTTGGAGGCATGAGATCATCATGATCCTCTGGGAGGATGGTAAAGGTGTAGAGGCTACTCAAGCTGGAGCGCCCAGGGATGATTGCCTTACCTGATTTGCCACCCGCAAAAGCTCCCTCCTTGTGATCCAATCGCAGGTTCCCATCGGCATGGCCTTCGCGGTGGCAACTCACACAATTCTGTTCAAGGATGGGCTGCACATCTTGGACAAAATCCACCCTCATGGCTGGTTTGAGTTCGATATCCTCTGGCCAAGTGGCACCTTCCTCAATCCATGCTTTGAGGCTTTCGGTCTGTTCCTGAGTCAAAGGATCCCCTTTAGGAGGCATGATATCATCGTCATCAGGGTCCAAGACCGTCAGGGTATAGAGCGAACTTTCCTCAGGTTTGCCTGGAACCAGCGCCGCTCCATACTCACCACCCTTGATGGCGTTGGCACGTGTGTTGAGTAATAATTCTCCCTTGATGTTATCAGGGTTATGGCAGCTGAGGCAGGCACTTTCCAAAATGGGCTTGATGTGCTGGTTGAAGTCCACTTCTCCCTGCATTGCCAGGGGGAAAATCAGACTCAATACCATCGAACTTGCACCGACGTGATAAGGCATAATTGATTTCATGGATGACCGACCCATTCAATTTGAAGATTGAGTGAGGGGTTGTCAACCACCGGCTCCAAATCAAGGCATGGGTGCTGATTGGCCTCAGCTTCATGGTTTTGGCCGGGATTTCTTTTGCTCGAAAGGAAGAGTAAAAAGGGAAGGAAATAGTATTCAATGAGTGTTAACTTATGGGAGAGCATGCGATCACCATGGCAGCAAGCAGAGTGTTCAATGGAGCGATGGATTCATGAGCAATGGGTCAAGCTGTTGCATGGCCCTCTGGCACAAGGAAGATCCACTTCTCGCATTCAGCTGGCCCAAAGCCTGCACACGATGTTTTTCGGTGTCGCCAAGGACTATCCCGAGGTCTGGGGTATTCGCAGGGATTTCTATCTCAAGGCTGCCGAAGTCCTCTGGCGTCTTGCAGCAACCCAACCAGAGTCTGTTCCTACCCAGACAATGGCGCCACTTTTGAAAGGCTTGATCACCATGCAGTCTTCCGGATCGGTTGCTTGGGATTCATGGAAAAAAGGCATCTGCTGCATGGTTTGCCTGCTAGGCCTAGCTGAGGTTGAAGTCGCAGAAATCATGGGCATCAGCGAAACGTCTGTCCAACGCTCCATGGACTTATGGGTTCCGGCTCTGGAAGGCACCAAGGCATGAGAGAGCCGGCCTCTCATTGGGATGATACCAAGCAGGCGTTTCTCTCGAGGCATGATGCCGCGAGCCGAAATAAGCTTTGGGTATGCTTTGACTTGCTGTGAATGGGTGTCAGCGGAACACTGGTATGAATGTGGGGTAGTGACCCCCTAATACGGGTTTTGATCCTGGCTGGCAACGATCAACATGCTGGACTCCTTTTGATCAGAATCAAACCAAGCACACCTTCCGCCTCGGCAAAGACTCAGTCAGCGGTCTGCGGCCTGGGGCCTGGGGCGTGCCGGATTGAATCCTCCTGGCCTGGGCTAGCGGTTCTTCCCTGGCTTGAGGGAAGAGGTTCTCTCCGACATCCACAGCACATCCATGTTGTTGGGTGAAGCCACATTGAGCGGGATGTTTTGCCCGTAGTTCGGAGCCTCAATGGTTCGGGGGTCAACCCACTTCTTGATTTCCGAGTGGCCATCAGCAAAAGAAAAGCCGCACGCACCGTTGTGATAACTGGCTGGAAAATCGATGATCCTTGCCTGGCTCAAGGTGTGTGGGTGCTGCATCTGCACCGCAAAGGCAGCGTCGTTGATGCTTCCGGGATGCTCATCAAGTAGGATCCAGGTCATGGAAGGACCCGGATCGATTAAATCAGACTCCTTATTGAAAGTCCGATAGGTCGCCCCGGGTAGCCAACCACCATGGTCAAATGCCTGACTCATGGAGTTGCTCCTGACTCTAGGTAGGGCCTCACCCCGGACCTTGACCATGGCCTTGTCGGCTGGGCACTTGAAAATATCATGACTGCCCCCGGTGTAGTCCCACAGTGGGCTCGCTTCGATGTGCATGGTCACATCCCAGTTAGCACGGTTCCCGCCATCATAGTTGAGGGTGCCATCAATCCATTCGGGTCGACCATTGTGGAGGTTGAGTGAGGACACGAGCCAGCCGTTGTTGTCATCGGCATAGTAGCGCCAGGCTAGCATGAGTTGCCGAAGATTGTTCATGCAACTGATGCCCTGTGCCTTGGTCTTGGCCTTCGAAAGAGCGGGCAGGAGCATGCCTGCCAAGATCGCAATGATGGCAATCACCACAAGCAGTTCAATCAGCGTGAAACCGCTGCGACCTTGGGTGCGTTGGAGAGATGAGACCTTTTTCATAGCGGGGATTCGATCACCATAGAGACTGAACACATGCTGTCAACAGAGGTTTTGGTTTGGGCTCTGAGAAGCCAAAGAACGCTCTTTTATGACTTTCAGATTGCCACCACCTCGTTGAACCGTTCAATATACCGTTTTCTCCTTAAAACCATATGCAACCAAGAAATTTTATTTCTCGTAGGATTCCTGGCCTAGGTCTTGCCCTTTGCCTCCTGGTCATATTTCAAAGCTTGCAGGCCCAGCTCCAGCTCAAGGATGGAGATAGGGTTTGCGTGATCGGAAACTCCCTGGCTAGTCGCATGCAGTATAGCGGTTGGTTGGAAGCGATGATGCAAAGTCAATCCCAAGGCAAACATCTGGTTTTTAGGAATTTAGGTTTCCCTGGGGATCGAGTGGAAAAACGCCCCCGCAATCAGGGTTTCATGACCCCTGAGGAATATCTCAAGCACTGCGAGGCCGATGTGATTTTTGCCATGTTTGGTTACAACGAATCTTTCGCGGGTGAGGCCGGGGTCAAAGATTTTTCAAAGGCTACTGGCGAGATGATTGACCAATACCGCGAACTCCGTCCCAATGGAGAATCTGAACCCACCATCATTCTGTTTTCCCCAATCGCCCATGAGGACCTTGGCAATCGCAATTTACCCGATGGTAGCGATAATAATCCCAGACTGGCTCTCTACACCGCAGCATTGAGGCAGGTAGCCATCGAGAAGAATGTCACATTTGTCGATCTCTTCGCAGCTAGCCAAGCCCTTTATCAAGCATCGGATGAACCCTTGACGCTCAACGGTATTCATCTCAATGACGAGGGCAATCGTTTGATCGGTCAGTTCATCGCCTCAACCCTGCTTAACACAACGATATCCGCCACATCTCAGCTGGAACCGCTGCGCCAGCTTGTATTGGACAAAAACTGGCATTGGTTCAATCGCTACCGGGCGACTGATGGCAACGATGTCTGGGGAGGTCGTTCGACGCTGAAGTTTGTTAATGAACAAACCAATCGCGAAGTGCTCATGCACGAGCTCATCCAGCTCGATATCATGACCGCCAACCGCGACCTGCGAATTTGGATGAATCTTGAAGGACGTGGGGAGGTAGGTGTTGACGATAGCAACGTGCCCCCATCGGTAGCCGTCATTTCCAACGTGGGAGGCGGTAGCCCTAGTTCAAGCGCCCAAAAGGAGGGGAATCTCAGCTACATCAGTGGTGAAGAAGGGCTTTCCAAGATGGAGATGCCCGAAGGTTTCTCCATGAACTTATTCGCGGATGAAAAGCAGTTTCCCGAGTTGATCAACCCAGTTCAGTTGGCGGTTGATCCCAAAGGCAGGCTATGGGCTGCGGCTTGGCAAACCTACCCCAAGTGGGAGCCTCTCAAAGAAATGGATGATCGCCTCCTCATCCTCCCGGATGAGAATCGTGACGGGGTGGCCGATCGTGCGATCACTTTTGCCAAAGTTCACAACCCAACGGGGTTTGAATTTTGGAACGGGGGTGTTTTGGTGGCATCCCAGCCTGACATCCTTTTTCTCAAGGACAACGATGGTGATGATATTGCTGATGAGCGCATTGTTTATCTTGAGGGCATCGGCTCAGCGGATACCCATCATGCTGCCAATGCCTTTGTTTATGGTCCTGATGGAGGGATTTACTGGCAGAGTGGTATTTTCTTGGTCAACAACATCGAGCATCCGTGGAGTGTCTCGCTCAATACCGGCTCGTCAGGGATGTTCCGCTTTGATCCCAGGCGCTTTCACATCAGCTACCATGCTGACAATAGCCCCAATCCACACGGCATCAGCTTCGACAAGTGGGGATACCATTATGCCACCGATGGTACCGGTGGGCGTGCTTATCAGGTGGTTCCTGCTGAAAAAGGCTTCAAAATGCAAAAGCTTTTGGAAATGCAAGTCAGACCAGTTCCAGCTAATGGTGTGATCTCCAGCGAAAACTTTCCGGATTCCTATCAAGGGAAGTTCATGATAGCTAACACCATTGGGTTTCTTGGCATCAAGCATTACGACCTGAAGCGGGATGGGACTCAGGGTAAGGTTTGGGGTGAACCTCTGGGTGATCTGCTTTCCTCCAAGGATAAGAATTTTCGCCCGAGTGACATTGAGTTTGGATCCGATGGAGCGCTTTACATCTCCGATTGGCACAACGTGATCATCGGTCACATGCAGCATAATGTGCGCGATCCCAATCGTGATCATGCCTACGGCCGTGTTTACCGTATGACTTACAAGGATCGCCCCCTCCAGAAGGACGTTGCGATTGCTGGTGCCTCGCTTGAGCAGCTCATGAAAAATCTGGAGCATCCCGTTGACGGGGTTCGCTATCGCACTCGCATTGAGCTCAGTGCTCGCCCTACTCAGGATGTGGTCGCAGCCGCAGAGCGCTGGATAGCCAAGCTAGATCATGGAAATCCAGAGCATGCGCATCATCTTCTCGAGGCTCTATGGTTGCATCAGCAGCACAACGTGCGTAACACCGACTTGCTCACCCAATTGTTGCAATCGCCTGTGGATCATGTCCGCATCGCTGCGCAAACCGTCCAGCACCATTGGTTTGGGTCAGATCAGGCGCCTCCAGCTCTTGATCCTCAAGACGTGCTGGAGGTCAGTGTGGCTTCAGGGGTGACATCGCGCTCAGACAGCCTGGTCGAGGTGACCCTCGGTACTGTCCCAGAAAAAATGAGTTACGATCTCAAAACATTCGAGGTCAAGGCCGGGGCCACACTCAAAGTGCGTTTCATCAACCATGATTTCATGCCTCACAATTTGGTTTTTGCTCAGCCTGGTTCAGCCAATGCCATCGGTATGGCTGCGATCGCATTGGGGGCCGAAGGCTTTGCCAAGGCATTCATCCCGGAAAGTGATCAAATCCTGATGGCTTCCAAGTTGCTCGCAAGCAAGGAAGAACAAGTGATGGAATTCAAGGTCCCCTCGAAGGCAGGGGACTATGATTACCTTTGCACCTTTCCAGGTCATCACCTGCTGATGAGAGGGATCATGAAGGTGATTGAGTAAAAGGTCTTTTGAGCGTCATCTTGAAGCTTGATTCACCTTGTAGGGGTGACTGTTTTCCATGGTTTCAAGAAACCAGTCTAGGGAACTTTCTTAGAGAGCTACCTCAAGATTAGACTTAAAAAATCAAAAGCGCGTGATCGGAGCAACCCCTTGCTGATCACGCGCTTTTTTCGTCTAGGGCTGGCAGGTTGTGCCTCCCCCTTCACGAATCCTTATCAAATCATCCAGCCTGGTCGGTATTCTCGCTGAATGAGATCTGAAATATCCATATTTGTGGCCTTGAGGTGTGTGCTGTCCCACTGGATCTTGCTATCGACCTTCAAGGCAGCGTTGCCCAGCAAGATGGCCTCGGTCATCTGTGAAGCGTAGTCAAAGTTGGACATCGCAGGCTTGCCTCCCTTCATGGCCTCCACCCACTCGTTTTTCATAGCCTGATCACCACCGCCAATCCGGGGAATCCATGCCTCGGGAGCCTGGAAGTCCTTGAAGTCACCTTCGGGTAGCAGTTTCCAGTCCGATCCATAATCATTGGGTGAATAAAGGACTCCCTTGTCCCCGACTAGCAGAGAACCACTGTCTGTTGGTTTTTGACCGTGGAAGAGTTCCTTTGGAGGAAGGTTCTTTTTCCCATCAGGGTATTTGCCTTCATACCAGAAATAGCTGACCGGCGGCATGGTTCCTCGGGCTCCGAATTCGGTTCGAGTGGTTGCCCAGGCAGGGAAGGTTTCCTGGTTGATAGGGCCGTGATCGAGGGCTTCAATGCTTAGAGGATGCCCTAGTCTCAGTGCCATGAAAGCTAAATTGGCGGTGTGACAGCTCATATCACCAATTGCTCCTGTACCGAAATCCCACCAGCCACGCCACTTGAACGGATGGTAGGCATTGTGATAAGGGCGGTCGGGAGCCGGTCCTAGGAAGAGATACCAATCCACGTGGTTAGGAACTGCCATGGACTCCGCCGGGCGAGCGGTGATATCAGGAG
>Ga0181590_10002536_pt1 | contig 15419 bp, 13 predicted proteins | sample 071ome_34_FD_132446 | JGI IMG/M metagenome (GOLD analysis project Ga0181590, IMG submission 132446) | Coastal salt marsh microbial communities from the Groves Creek Marsh, Skidaway Island, Georgia - 071411BT metaG (megahit assembly) | ecosystem: Environmental > Aquatic > Marine > Intertidal... | reverse complement strand
ATTTCCGTTTCTTCTCTTAACTCTCTAAGGGCGGTTTCCCAATCTTCTTCTCCTTCTTCTGCTCTACCTCCCGGCAATCCCCACTGGGAAGGAAAAGAAGAGTCAGAAGATCTTTTAAGAGTTAAGCCGCGTCCCCTATTGTCGATTAAGATTATCAATGAAGCATAATGCATTTTAATTTCTCCCTCCGGGCAAAAAGTTAACAAGCCCAATATACTACCCGTTTATTAAGAGCTAATTAGTACAATTTTAAATTTTTTTCTTCCTATTCGATCCAGGTTAGCAGGGGATGAGGCCGCCGTTACATGCTACTCTAATGGCTCTTAACAAAAGTTACTAATAAGCCTAAGTTAATTAGAAGAGATCATCTCTTCGATAAAATCATTTCGAATTAAATCAGTTAGTTAAAGGAGCCAGTGATTATGTCAAACGAAAAAGCAGAGCGACTATTTTATGTTACACGAGTTGGAGGAGAAGTTTACTCCCTTCATTCAGTCAAAACAGATAAACTTATTCTATCCGAGGTAGCCCTATCGACTATCTCGGATTTTCTTTTTTTAAATGAGCCAACCCACCCCGCACTAACCGACGAAGCTATTTCTCGCAGAATGAATCAAAAGCATCCAACTCACCGGACAAAGACAGCAGAAGCAGAACCGCCTTTTACTTATTATCTTTCAGAAAGAGAGTTGGCCGAGATTGAAGATTATATTGAAAAGAATCTTTTAATCTCTTATGAAGATTGGAAGTCCGATTTAGATGGGGCAGGGACTAATAGTTACTCAATATCCGATCTTCAGTTAACTCTACCCTTTCCATCTAATTTAGTTTCTAACAGAGAACCAGAATTAGAACCAGACCCTATTCTAAATAAAGAGAACTCGGAGATCCGCCCTTATAACAAAGAGGGAGGGGACCACCGCCCGTCTTATGACAACACAGAATGGAAAGAGCTAAAATTTAAAGATGACTAATCCCTTTTTATAGGGAGAGAATGACCCTCTTTTTCTCAGGATTAAGAGGGTCTTTTTTTGAGGAACTTAGGGGCCTTTTTCTAGGAAAAAGAGGTCCCTTTTTTTGTGGAAATCATCGGGCCTATATATGGGGAGAAATAAATCTTGGAAGATTCTGTGGACAAGGCAAAAGTGGACGCAGCGTAATTTTTCGTTTTCCTTATTTTTTCAGACCTTTATATAAGTTTTTCTGGACCCTTAGATCCGAAAAGTGCCTGACCCAAAAAATTTTCTATATATTTTTTTGAACCTTTTATATAAGCTTATAAGGGTGCGCGTGCAACCGCGTGCGTGCGGTCGGTGTGGGTAAAGCTCACACGCGCGTGTGAAGAAGAAAAACTTAAAATCATTTGGGCCGATTAGGTCAGGGGGCCAAATGATTTTTTGCGGCTCTAATTCGCCCGCCTCTTGTCCAGAAAAGATTGAACCCAACGGACCCCCGTGCGCGTGTGTGCAAATATACTAATTAAGTTTTATTTGATGTTATGCCGTCTTGAGCATAAGCAACAATAATTTATTAGGATAAAGGGAGAATAAAAATGTTAAAAGACTTAATTAAATTGGCTAATGCTTTAGATGAAAAGGGCCTGAGGAAAGAGGCGGATTATTTAGATGCGGTAATAAGAAAGTGGGCTTCTTATCCGGACGATTTAGATGATTTATTTGTTCCCAATGAACAGAATACAGAATTTATGCCCACCGATAGCTACATGAAGCACCGCGATTATCGTACAGACAAACAAATGAACCTTGGTGCCCCGCCCACTCACGAAGGTTTGCCTGTTAAAACCAAGGACTCCATGCCGGGTAGCGAGAATAACTGGGACTTTGACTTTTCCGAAGGAGATGAAGCAATAAAGTCTTTAGTTGGAACACTCATTGATCAAGGTCGCGGTCTTAATTCAGAGGGAGACTTAGTTGAATTAGAAGATCACTCCCTAAGGTTATTAAGAGAACTTCGCGGAGAAGAAGATGAAAAGCTTGATGATTCCTTTAAGGAAGCTTTTCCATCATACGTTAAAGATTTGGGCAAGAGGTGGGAGAAAGAATGGGAGAGGCGCGGACGGCCAGCGAATTCGAACCCTATAATAGAGGAGCTAACAGAAGAGTTCAAGAGATACCTAGAACAATTTACCTTTGGCGAAGATCCTTCATACGATGCTCCAACCGGCATTGATAACTTGTGGTAACAATAATTTACTAGAATAAAGGAAGAACAATGAGGAAAATTGCAGCAGACAGAAATTATATAAGACTAAAAAAAGCAAATATTTTTGATGATATATTGCAAGCTGGCGGCGATGTACTAGAAACTGGAAGAGAACTCTTTGAAGATCCAAAAGGTTATATTTCAGATAAAGCCAAAGAAAATATATCCGAATGGATAAAAGCAAATGCAACCCAAATAGCTGCTGAGATAACAAAAGATGTTCCAATGGGCGACTTTATTGGTGAAGTTTCTAGCTCAGTGATTATAGCAAGAGCTGATGAAATTTCTGAATGTATTGTAGATATAGCGCTCGGAGACTAAGCTAAAAAATTTTTCGCGCTTAGAACAAACAAAAAATAAAAATAACTTTAGCTTACAGCATTTTCTTCGCTTATAAGCCCCAAGCTTTTTGCCAATTCTATAGCTTCTTCTTCAGAGAGTTCATATCTAGCCCCTATGAGGCCCCAGCCTGTTTTTCTTGCAGCCGTGGTTATAGCGCCAACTTCCTCTACCCATTTATTAAACTTTGCTATTTGGCTATAAGTAAATGGGTGGCTCGCGCCAAGGGACAAGCCTATCATATCATTGGGCATTATGGGTCCGTTTTCTTTCTCCATTTGAGCTAAGGCTTTGGCTACTCTTTCAAGCGGTGAACCCTTAGGAGGAATCTTTCCTGGGTCCTTTATATAATAAAGACTGCCACGGGCTATTGTTAAACCATTCGTAACAACCCAGTCTCCGGCTTCAGATAAACCGCCAGTTCCAGATGACTTATAAAATATCTTTGATCCACCACCAGGACCTTCTATGGCAACAAAAACTCTTCCCTCGTCATCTCCGAAGATTTTTTCAGAAGCAAACTGAATCCCGAAAGCCCTTTTGATCAAAGCATCCACAAAGTCAGCTTCTTTTGTAAATCCTTTTTTATCTAAGGTATTTGCCAAAAGAATAAGGTCTTTAATCATAATTATTTCCTCAATAAATTATGCTAATATTAGCAGGTAGATTAAGCAAAGTTAAAGTTGCTAAATAAAAAATTTTCGCGCCGTAAAACAAATGAAAAAAAACAACCTAAACAATCTTATAATCTTTTTAAAAAGAGCCGGTCTTTATGATGAAGCCCGAGAGGTTGGCGAATTGGTGAATCTTTTCTTAAAAGCTTCGCTTGAGGGTGCTATTCCGGACTTTGCATGGCTGGATAATGGCCTTATAAGTGAAATGAAGTATAAAGCAGGGCCGGAAGCGTTCGATGAATTTATTGATCTTAATAGCGATAAGTTTGCCGTATGGAATCCAATAAAGTATCTTGGCTCTGGAATGGTGGGAGACACATGGGAGTTGGACGACGGAAAAGTTTTAAAGATATTTGATTCTAGAACGAATCTTGATGATTATAGAAAATATGAAAAAGTAATGGACGCCCAGTGGGAAGGAAGATCTAATTTAAACTTTCCAATGATTTATGAATTAGGTTATTTGGAGATGCCTTCTAAATTTTATAATGTTAGAGCCCCATCGACAAAGAATTATTTTGGCTCACCAAACTTTGCTTATGTTATCTTGGAAAAAGTAAAAACCCCTCAGAAAATTCTATCTGACCGCCTAAAGGCAAACCCCAATCTATCTGATCCATATGAGGTATATGACGAGGAGGCTGACGAGTGGACCGTCCCAAGAGAGCAAGAAACCGAGTATGATTATGATCCTGAGTCTGGAGAGTCTCAAAGGGTTCGCGTATTAAAACTCAGAAGGGATGAAGTTCCGTCCGGCCTTCAGAATCAATATGACGAAGCTTTGGCTGATGAAAATTATGATTACTTCTTAAGTCAATTTGCCGAATATATGTTTCATAATATTATAAATCAAATGCATAGCTCATGGGAAGGTTATAGCGAATATCTGAATGAAGAGTTCGATGAAGAAGATAATGAAAGCTTAGACGATGAAGAGCATCGAGATGCCTTGATTGACTCTATGGTTCAATCAGTAGAGTGGAGCGAATTCTACTCTGAAGAATCGCTTAGTGCTCTCGAAAGAGAGTTGAGCTTAGCCCCAGGCTGGGAGAAGGAGCTTGCCGAATCTGTTTTAAACAATCTTGAGGCTGGCCGAGATGATCTTCATGGTCTAAACTTTGGATTTAGAAACGGTAAATTTGTTTTCTTTGATGCTTAAATAATGGTAATATTTAAAGTAAAGTATGACGATGTTATCCAAAAATGCTGCGCCAAAATTGACCAGCCTTTCCTCTTATCTAAATGGGGAAGGGCTTTTTAAAGAAGCCGAAGAAATAAAGCGGTTAATAAAAGAGTCTATATTCGTTCCGGAAAGACAAAGAGAAGGAAATGAAATAAGGACTGAGGTGTATGAGGTTCTTGGCGAAAAAACTCTTGGCGAAATTATCAATGATAAATATAAATTTCTTGTTAATGATTCCAATAGGGATCAGACATATGAAGTTATATTAAAGCTTATTAATTTTATAAATAATAAAGAATATTCAATCGGCACGACCCTAAAAGATGAAGAAATAAAGATTCCGATATATAAAAGCGTTTTTTGGAACGGCGGTACGGGATCATTTATTTATGTTCTAAAGGCTGAATGGAACATCGCGAAAAAAGTTAGAGATGAAGAAACAAATGAAAAAAAAGAAGCTTTAAATACACTCTATTATGTTGGAGAAACAAATAATATATATAGAAGATTTGCGCAGCATAGATATTTATTTAGAAAACAATTTTATGGCGATAATAATGATGCTAACTTTATAGATATAACAAATGCTGTTGAGGACAATATTATAAATGATATAGATCACGATGGGGCGAAGGTTATAAGGGCAGAGGCTGAGTTGGCAAAAAAAGCTAGATCCACTATAAGCTTTGAGCTGGTTTACATTGAGGAATTAAAAGAAGATTTAAGCCCAATTGAAAATGAATATAAAAGAAAACTTAGAGAAAAAGAGGTATTTTTTGAATATCATCATAACCATAGGAATTATGAAAATATAAAAGTAAGAGGAAGTAACTGGTCAAAGGTGGTGCTTAACTCAGAAACACTTAGGAATAGGGCGGATTACAAAAAGGTTGTTGAAAATATTGAGGAAGAAGCAAATTTAAATATAGCAAACCCACCAGAACACTTGAAACTTGCACTTGGACACTCTATAGTAGTTGATGAAGATCTGCAAACTAGACTCAAATATGATAATAATATAGAGGCTATAGTTGGAGATCAGAAATATATGGCTGACATATTTCTTGGAACGCCACAAGCACTTAGCTTCGAAAATCTAAAAGAGTCCGGAAATGAAATTAGAAAAGAGATCGTTAATACTTATATTAAAAAGTATAGCTGGGCATCTTTAGATCAAATCTTATACGAACTAGTAAATATTGCAGAAAGAGAAAATCGAGCACTAGATTTCTACATAGCAGACAGCAGGGATAGTCTTAAAACATATCTTGATGAGAATGAGATACTTTCAGATGAAGAAATCAATAGGATTATAGAAGGAGAATTTGCTAAGCTAAGCTGGGGCGGAATACCAAATGAGATTAAGAATTGCGCTCAACTTGTATTTCGCAGAATTGTAAATAATGTATGGTTTATGAAACAATTTTCCCAAGATAAAAATAACGCATATGAATATTTGATAAAGCCCGGAGAAAATGGGAAATTTACTGAGTCTCTAATTTTTAAGCAGTTAGAACTAAACTGTGAGTCTGATATTGAGGCATTTAAAGATGCGCTTGAAAAGATAAATAACATTAATGATATGAAACAGATTTTTCCACAAGAGGTTATTTTCTATCATGCCAAAATGCCGATAAAAACCCGGCATGTTGCCTATGCTGTTAGTGCCCTAGAGTATTTTGGAGATAGTGAACAAAATAATATTGAGTTTTTTAGAGATAACATACAAAATTTTACACAAGTAGATCTTGTTGGCAAATATAAGAATAAGAATGAAATACTAGGCTATTATATAGACGAATTATATAATAAATATTTTAATCAAGATGGAAATCTCAGAGAGACTTATTCTGAGGAACTAAATAAAGCGTTTAATGAAGATTTTCAAAGGATAAAGGAGCGCAAACCTCCTTTGGGCATCTCTTTATCTCCAGAGAAAAAAGAAGAGAAAGAGCCAACAACTATTGAGGAGATGAAAAAAAATAAAAAAGAAATGGAACAAAGAATGGTCGAATTGGCAGAAGAGATTAATGGAGACATTAAAAGTAAGCTAAATGAAATGGCGGAAGAAGAGTGGGAAAACCTCCCCGAGTGGGAAAAGGGTGAACTAAATAAAGAAAAATTTATTGAAGAGATGATTTCCGAAGGAATAGTGCTTAGCCCTGGACGCTTAAGCTTTGAAGCATTAGAATATTATAGTTATCTTTTAGATGAGCAGATACTTAAAAAAATTCAAGAGTATAAAATAGAACGATCAAGGCGTGACGAGCTAACCAGGAGTCTCAGGAAGTTAACGGAAGATATATTCAGATCTTATAATCTAATTTAAGACTTTATTCAATTGCAAAAAGCTAATTTATATGTCGAAAGAAGAGTCCAAAATAACTAACTCATCTTTATCATTTCGTCCAAGATTCCCCCAGCTTAAATCCCAAGACCAAAGATTAAGTTTCATTGCGATATCGGCTAATCTGATAAAAATTGGATTGCTTTTTAATTTATTATAACCTTCAATCCACCCCTCTCCAATGGTGCGATTCAGGTCCTCTCTTCTTCTGCTAATAGTCGCTTCGCTTGTGCCCTTTTCTTTGGCTACATGATATCCTATAAATTTTCCGAAATGAAAAGCAAAATCCTTATCTATAGAAAACATGCTCTCTAAATCTGATGGCATTAGTGGGGTAACTTTTTCTACAACTATCCACTCCCAGTTAGGATGGTGAAAAAATACCTTTGGGAAAAGTCCTTCGAATTCTGATTGTTTTTGAGATTCAAGTCTATTTAGTTTTTTGCCTTCTTCATTTGTTGACCCTGGCTGAGCAAATTTAACAACATAAGAATCATTTGGAGAAAGAACCCATCTGTAGGCTCCTTGGCCTGCCCAATCCCATTCGGGAAGTTTTTCGCTTAGCTCATCCTTCCAGAATGCCTTTAATTCAAACTTCTTTTTGCCTCTAGTTTCTTGAAGAATCTGATCTATTTGATCTACCCATGATCCAAAATAAGATCTAACAAATTCGTTTTCAATTTCATTTGAAGAAAAAATAAAAAACATTAAATTTATACCTTTTTATTCACCATAATATTAGCAATTTTTATATTATAAATAAGTTATCATACTATTAATTAGTTGTATAATATACAGAGGAAACTAGTATGCTAAAAGATCTTGTATATATTGCAAACAAACTTGATTCACTAGGCCTTTATAAGAAGGCCAGCACTATTGATTTTTATATACAAAAATTTGCAGAAGATGATACCGATAATTTTACAGATGTAATTCCCTATAATAAAAACACTTATAATCCAGGATACACTAATGTTGTTGATGAAGAAACAGTAGAATATAGTCTGGGTCAAAGTAGTGAAGATCCCAGAAAAAAAGAGCTGCTAGACTTTATAAAAAAGAATGCTGATGCCATATCTTTAGAGCTAGGAGAGGGAAGCGAATTTAGTCAAAAAATAGATAAGACAAGAGAAATGGAGAAGTATCTATTTGATGCAAAAAATGATTATGAAAAATATGAAAAAGAAAGAGATATCACAATAAGTTATATAAACGCTTTGTTTTTAATTGATGATGACGTTATCAGAGATAATAGGAGAATAAGAAATATATTGGCTTCGCAAGATAAAAGATATAATCCCATCTCCTATGACTTTAAAGCACAATCATTAGCAATGGAAGTAATTAGAGGATTGAGAGTGACTGCTGCTGATATCCTGGCAGATCTTTTAACCGAAGCCAGTAATTATAGTGTAATATATAGGTAGAGTAATGAAAAGATTTTCTGCAATAAAAAATATATACAACTTGGTAAAGATTGCTCAAGAAGATACTGGAGAAGAGTCTGAGGAACAGGAGGCGCCTACCATAGAGGCTCCTGGCGCAGAAGAAGCATCACTTGATCAGGGGACGGCTCAAAGTCAGCCAGAAGTCTCTGCTGCTCAGCCGGGGGCAGACAGCCAAACACCCAGCCCTACAGGTGTAGCTGTTACCTCTGACTCGCCAGCGCCTACTCAGGAGGAGCGCAAAGAAGCAGAAGATCTCATTCAGAATAATATATCTGAATTCTTTGTTAAAGAATATGATAAAAAGTTTCCAGACTTAGCCGAATCTGCTTTAGCCTATCTTTTTGAAAGCCAGGATGCAGATGACTTTTTCTATCTTAAAAGAAATGGTGTAAGATTATATAAGGATTATCCAGATAAGATACTTAAATTTTTGACAGAATCGCGTGATCCTATACGGCCGGTCTTTTACTTTATTCTAGGGATAGACAAAGAATATCCAGAAACCTTTAACGACTATAAGAGCATGTTCTACAGGCAACCTCCTTATAGTCCGTATGAAATAAAAGATTATTTAGTTAATCATCTTTATTTGTTTAACAAAGATGATCTAGTAAATGCAATAAAAGAAAGAGCAAAAGAGATAGGGAAAGCTTTGGAGCCGGGCGCCTTGGAGAACAGAACGACCAAGGATAAGCTTATAGAGAGCATAAGGTGGGTTGCTTTTCTTATTAGAGACATTGATAAAAGCTTTGTTTCTGAGAACAAAGAAAAGCTGGAAGGAGCCTTTGATATAATATTTGGAAAATTATTTCAGATTTCAGATGAAGAGATGACTAGCCTCATGCCTCTCCACGAAAGAAATCATTTGCTTGGCGAAAGAAATACAATGCTTCAAATTTATCTAGAAAGTGATATTAGGAGCATTTTCCCACAGTATACGAGCCTTACGTCAAAGCTTAGAATGTATTACTACCTAAAATATCAAGAGCTTGATCCGGATAGAGATAGGGTTAGAAATGTAATTGCTCAAAAATTAGCAGAAGGGGATGGGCTTTATTATTTTAAAGATCTGCCGGATGAATTAAAAACTAAAAAAACTACTGAAGCAATGCTATTTGGATACGGAAAGCGCATGGAAGAAGCGTTGCTCAATCCTGATGACGATGATAATGATGCGACTGAACTGATCAATGAGGGATTTAATCAATTTTTAAAATATACGGAAAGACTATTTGGCGAAGCCTTTTCTGCTACAGATCCAGATTATGATTCAAATATCATCAAAGAATTTGGAGGAAAAGAATATAATCTTGATTTAATTTATATTATAGAAGAGCTTTTAAATCCAGACAGATACAATAGACTTGATCAGTCCGATCAATTATTTGTAAACTTTATCTTTAAGCATAAATTTAATTTATTATTTAAAGATAAATTAGAAGAAATTTTTAAATATAAGATTGAAAAAATAACGAGAGTGCGGCCCAGGCGGGCATGGGAGGAGGGGGATGGCTATGATTTCTTGAGGATAGATTTGCTGAATAAATCTATTAGAGATATTATCATCCAAGAACATGAGTCGATTTGGAATTTACTAAAGAAGACAGTGCTTGCTTATGCTAAATCTCTATGGGTTACAGAGTTTTCTGATGAATTTCCACAGCACGATGAAGATATTATATACTCATTGGAAGATAGCGCTAGATTCCTGCGCATGGATGGTCTGGCTCTCTTAGTTGGTGAAAATGAAAATTTCTTTAATAGAAATAGAAATCTTATAAAAGAAATAGTATTTTCGCAATTAAAACGCTCAGGAATTATGAATTCATATTTTAAATTTTGGGAAAAATATTTTCCCGAATTTATGGATGAAAAGATAGGGTCAAAAGAGGAAACCCCATTGGAGGTTTTTTTAGATAATAACCCGGCAGCATTTTTCCGGCCAGAAAAAAATATTGGCGGTCCCTCAGAAAGAGAAAGCCTATCCTTAATAGATAAATATCCAGAGTGGATATCTTTAGCCGCTAATAAATTAATTTTTAACAAGAGACTTTCTATTACAAAAATGGTATTTAACCCGGAAGCATTTAATTTTCTGCTGAACACAGAGCAAATACCAATAGAGATAAAAGAAGATATTATAAATTCAGAGCGCTTTAAAGAGGCCGCATATAATACTCTTACGGTTCACGGCAATAACTCAAAGCGATTGCTTGAAATTTCAAGAGAAATATTTGAGCCAATAATAAAAAACTTTATAAAAATAGAGTTGAATGAATGGGATGAAAATGGTGTTCCGCTAAAGAATACAAGTTCCTCTGCTCCGCCGCCTCTTTTCTATGATTTTATACTTGCAGACGATAGTCCGCTTCAAATGAGTGAGCTAAAACAAGAAGCAATTAGAGTAATAATCAAGTGTTCGAAAAAGCTTGTTCATTTATTGCGGCTTATTAAAGATAACTTTGTTGAAGATCCACAGTTACTACACAGCTATCTTTCTGAGATTACAGAAGATGATTTTTTAAAAATAATTAATTTTAATGATTCTAAATTTATGGAGGTAAAGAAAGTTATACTTGATTACTCTATTGATAATCCAGAAGATAATCTAAGGCCAGCCCTTTTGCGTGCATTAGAGGGCGGCTACAGTAATCTAGACAAATATATTCTCCACCTTCTAAACGATGGCAACTGGCCAAGTGGTAAGGCTATTTTAGATTTAGTTCCAAATATTTTTGGAATTGTCGCAAATGAATACAAGAAAAAGCTGTATAAAGAAAACCCTGTTGCTTATGCTGTTGCAGCCTTAGATTCTTTATCTATAACGGTTTCTCTTAAATTAAAAGAAAAAAATAGACAGTTTGAGAGGGTTAGAGATATTATTCATAATTATTTTGATTCAAATGATATTGGGCCTCTTGTGCGCTTGTTAGAAAGCAATGTAAGTCTTGAAGATATATATAAATCAATAGTACAACCAAGAGCAGGAAGGGCAGGCACCCCAAGTTCAGCTATGTATATGGCAATAAGTGACGTTGTATCATCCCCTAATATGCCAGAAGAAATTTCTGAAAAATTAAAAAGCAAACTAAAAGATTTTGTTATAAAATATGATACAGCAAAATATCTTGGAGATTTGAGAAAATTAAAGGAAAGCGAGCAATCCCTAACCGCAGAAGAAATCGGAGAAAAGGAGGGGCCAAATATAGCTAGAGCTGTAGAAACCTATCTTGACAAGACCGATCTTGGTGGCGAGAGCTACTACGGCCTATCTCCTCAGGGTATTATAAACAAGGTAAGTGCATTAGATGTTATCAAATCCTACGCTTCGCTGATTCCTAATGGAATTAATTTTGAGAACAGAGATCTGTACTTACTAAAAATAATTGAAAAGAATATAAATCGAGGAGATGTTCATGTGCTATATTTTGAGTCAGCTGAGGCACTAGGCTCTTTTGGACTAAACTTTGAAACATTAAATCAAGATTCTGAATATCAAGAAAAATTAAAAGAAATAAAAAAGTTTGTATTACAAAATATTCAGTCTTATTTTTCAACCTTTATATATAAACGCTATTTTGAATTTTTTAGTAAAGATGAAATAAACTGGGCAATATCAGAAGCTTTTAAAACAAATTATGAATCAATGCGGTCCTCTGTGATCAGCAGTCTTAAAAACATTAGAGAAATAGATTCTGAGATTTCTGAAAGTATAATTGCAAAAATTACAGAAATATTTATAGAAAATAAAGATTATGATTCTATGATAGCCGGAATTATTTATCCAAAAGATGGCGCTAATAATCAAGAATTTATTTCTGATCTTGTAAGCAATTTTGTAAATAATGCAAGAGATAATAGAGTAAAGGGAAATATATGGCCAGAACATTGGAAGGCTTTACTTGACCTAGTTGGATCAGCAAGTAGGGAAAAGCTATTTGAATTAGTATATGGATTATATGGCTGGAATAAGTGGTCAAAAAGACCCTTTGAACAATTTGCTTCAGAAAATAAAGATCTAGTTAAAGAGGTCGCTGCAAAAATCATAAAAAATATAGAAGAAGAAGGAGCGGGACCGGCCAGAAGCAAGAATCAGCGAGTTTTTCAGATTGGCTTTAGTGACAGACTGAAGTTAGCATTTGAAACTCCTGGAGTATCAGAAGATCCAGGGGTACGAGATAAAATTATCGAATTATTTAAATCCGGAGAGTTGAGTACGGGGAGCAATAAAAGAGCTACATATATTCGCTACAACGGAAGAGATTTAGTTTCCAAAACCCAATTCGTTATTAATTTTTATTCGTTATTAAGCGAAAATAGGGACCTAATAGATCTAAATATTGATATACCGGTACTAAGAGGTATTAAAGATCGAGAAACTGCTATAGAAATATTAAAAATTTCTGATAATGATAATTTTCTTGAAGGAACGCTTGCCTCCAGTGAAGATAAAGAAAGATTGGAAAAGGGCCTTAAAGAGTTTGAAGATTTAAAAGTTAATACTTCTATATATCAGGACTCACAAAGGCCCCAGCAATGGAAGGGCGAGACAACAAGATATACTTTGTCTCAAGTAAACAAAAAACCTCCTGAATCAATATATAAAATAAATAAGAAATTAATACACGCTGGTGATGGCGTGGCGCACACCAATGTTGGCGTTTCTGGTTTCACATCTGCATGGGCTCTTTTTTCAATACAAAGCGATGATGAAGATTCTAAAGACTACTTTGTAGTTGAGCAATATCAGAGTGATTATCCCGTTGTCCTTGCGAATTATTTTAATGTTGAAACAAATGGCCCAGAATGGTATAGAAATAAAGCAGTTTCTTATGATCAGGCTGTTGCTATGAATGATTCACTAAAAGAGCAACATGGAAATGAGTACAAAGATATAGTTGCGCATTTCAATATAATATCCGCAGCCTACCCCTATCTTGTTCTGGCAAAGTGCATAGATGCAGCAAAGCTTGCCGGCATGTCTCACATATATATTTTAAAGAGAGCCGCACAACTAGCCAACATAGAAAATGAGGAGAAGGCAAAATCTTTATATGAGGACATACCTCTAGAGTTTAGTTCTGGCTCAAAAAATATTAATGATGAAGAATGTTGGGAAATACAGGCAACTGATGGAATTAAAGCTAGAATGATGGCAAGAGCGAGGGAGATAACGGGTAGGTCTGATAATTACGACTTCTCTTTAACTCCAGCTCAGAATTCTAGAGAAAGAACAAGAGAAAGGGAAAGAAAGAAAAGAACTCCTTGGGCTGCGACTGCTGAAAAAATTGAAAGATTAAACCAAATAAATAATGAATTAAAAGAAAGATTCCCAGATATTAATGTTCCCGAGTTTACGAATCCAACTGATATTATTCGATTCTTAAATGAAGAAATTAGAAAAAAGTTTAATAAAAAACAATTTAATGCAGAATTTAATCCATTAATACGAGAGCTTTCCATTCTAAAGAGAGCATGGAATAGAATGCTGAAGCTAAAGAAGTTCGCAAGCTTTTCTGCTAAAAATTCCAGATTAAGATCATTAGAAAATATTTATCTAGCCGCTCGCTTCCCAGGCTTTTTGGAGTAAAATATATTATTATCTTTAGATAATATAGGCGCAAGCTGCCTTTGGATATATTATGTATCGATTAAACTGGGGGCTAGCACTTGCTAGCAATGGAACTTATCAAGTAATTGATACGACCATCTCTCCTGGAATAAGGGATGAATGGTCGATACCTAGAGTTGAATCTTTTTCTTTTTTCGTGGCCCCGGCAGACTATGTAGATAGTAGGCTGGGGCTTACCAATTTAAACAACTACGAAGATAAGAGAAGAAATTATAGAGATCATAGGCATCAATTAGTGAGAGACATAATTCTAGCTTATTTTGGAACAGCAGTTATAAATAAAGCAAATGTGCCAACATGGTCGTCAAGGTATAGGCGTCCAAAAGAAAACGAATGGGGAGATATTTTTTAGTCTGGAGAATCAATGTTTTTGTCAGCAGTATTGTTTGCGTTAGGTCACATTATATCAGCACTTTTGGTTTACTTTAATCACAGATTTGTTTTTCACGGGAAACTTGGCAAACTGCCTATACTTTCAAATCTGCGCCTACTTCACATAGAGCATCATCGCCATGCTTACGATGAAAAAAGAAACGAGCATTTCGAACCAATATGGGTAACTCTATCTCTTTTTTCCGTCATAGCCTTAGCGGGGCTATATATAAATATACCGCTTGCTTGTGGCATGGCTTCGTTTGCCGCCGTCTATGCTTATAGACATAAAAGAATACACAATAAAGACAAGGATTCCTTCTTTTCTATACACCATAGGTACCACCATACTAGAAATGCAAAGAGAAACTTCTCTGGCATATACCCAGTAATAGACAGAATATTTGGAACATATGAAGAATCTAGGACCCTGTAGCCTTGTTAAGTAGTATATAGAGTTGAAAATTTTCCTGTCAACTTTTTTAAAACAAAAATCTTATACTATCAATAAAATTGGGTAAGTAAAGGGCTTCCCTATGTCTTATGATAAAAAGATTGAGAGCATAATGAGCTGGCTAATGGATGCTGGCCTCCATAAAGAGGCGGCTGAGTTGGCAGACTTGTTGGCGGGGTCTAATGATGCTGAGCTTTCAAGCAAGATAAGAAAACTAAAAATAGAAAGAGCCAGAATGTTAGCCGTTAGTGGAGCAGCCAATAGGGCTTCGCGGCTACGGCATCGAGGCAAAAACTTCACAGGCAATTAGAAGAACGGCTAAAAAAATATTGCGCCTCATTCGATCTGGGCTATACTCAAACAAAGCGCCAGCAGGGCGCGGCGAAACCCGTGCTCCGTTATTTGAGGCTTGTTAAATAAGCTAATTATTTTCCTAATATTAGGAGCGTAATGATGTTTAGTCTTAAGGGCGCTGCAAAAAGCTTTTTTAAAAACTATATAGGATTTATGATTGGCCTTATCTTTGGAGCAACTGTAGCCACTTTAACTAGCTACTTTATTCTTGGGCCACCAAAGATAAAGCAAGAAAACCTGTCAGATATTGACAGGTTCATGGAATGTCTTGTTGACGAATAACTTTGCCACCTTAGCTCAGCTGGCTAGAGCAACTGATTTGTAATCAGTAGGTCATCGGTTCGAGTCCGATAGGTGGCTTTTCTTTTATGCGGGGCCGAGGATCAGTTT
>Ga0181590_10002529_pt1 | contig 15436 bp, 11 predicted proteins | sample 071ome_34_FD_132446 | JGI IMG/M metagenome (GOLD analysis project Ga0181590, IMG submission 132446) | Coastal salt marsh microbial communities from the Groves Creek Marsh, Skidaway Island, Georgia - 071411BT metaG (megahit assembly) | ecosystem: Environmental > Aquatic > Marine > Intertidal... | reverse complement strand
TCGACAACATCAAGAAATTGACCACAATAGCTAACGAACAACACCACATCGCATTGACCTATGAAATCCTGTGTTCGTCTACTACGGGAAACAATCGGATCATTCATTCCCGGTGTATCCACCACTTCAATATCTTTTAAGGAATCAATGTTTAACCGTAGCTCTGTGCTTTTTACGAAAGCTGTGTATTTACCACTAGAACCCACATACTCATTAAGTTTGGATACAAGATCAGATGCCTGTTTCACACCGCTGATTTGCTTTGCTTGACCTAAGCAAGCATTGATATCGACATCCGATTGGAGTGCCATTTCTAATAGCTCAATGGCTGCTTCTTCTTCATTGCTCAATGATGGTTTAATCGGTGGGCGAAGACCTTTCTCCTTCATCGCCTTCTTACGCTCAAACTCTTGGCGTTGATGTTGATAATCATCCATCTTTGCTTGGGCTTGCTCAGCCTTATGCTTTACTGTCTGCCACTCATCTTCGGTATAAAACTCAACCGTGGCTGTCGGTTCTTCTGCATAACTGATTTTAGTGAGTGCAGCGGTCATAGGAGTCGCGGCTTTTGGCAGGATATCCTGACTATCAAACAATAAGCTATTGAGTAAAGATGATTTACCACGCTTAACCTGGCCAACAATACCTATTCTTAATAACCGATTTTCATTCCGTGCATTTTCAACATCGCTTAAAAAAGTGCTTACCAGACTATCCAGATTAGATAATGCATCTTTCTTTATTTGTTCTGAAAACTTCTGATATTTTTTATTTAGTGATTCTAAACGGTTAAATCTAATGTTAATGTTGTCCATATCTAAAAGGCCTACCTCTTAACCCAACGAATTTTTCCAGAGTTTAAAATATCAAAAATTGAGATTTCAACGTCTTCAGTTACTGATTTACGTTCGTAAAGATTAAGCCCTAAAGTTGTATCTCCATTCAAAGCATTTACAATCAACAATAATTTCGATCTCTTACTATTGGTCACAGAAAGTACTTGTTTATTTATTTGAAAGTCATCATCAGAAATAAATACTTCATTCTGTCTCATATCGGCCACTGAGCCTTTCAGTATCTCGCATCCTAAAAACCACTCTAAGATCTTATTCAATGATTCAGGAGAATCTAAAGATAAACTTTCACCAAGAATATGAGAAAGAAAGTCAATAATCAGTCGATCTAATAAGTGTCCATCTTTATCTGAATATTCACAAAGATAAAAAGATCTCGAATCTTTAGAAAAACCGAAGATTGAGGCATTCAGATCAAAATAAATGCTGCCATCTAGGCGGTAAACCGTATGATCACGTCCAACTCTTACCTCTTGCCTATCTAATTTACTTTGCAGAAATGGAAGTAATTCTTCATTTACTATCAAACTTTTAAGATCTAATTTCAGAGCAAACCCCTCGGTTATTTGTCTAAACCCTTTTTTATAGTGAGGAGAACTTGCTGGTAAATCTTTCCAACGAACATCAACTCCAGAAACATCAAACAGCTTACTAAGGCGTTCTAAAAAAAGTGTTTTTCTTAATTCTTGTGTTCGTTCTAATAACTCAGAAAGATCAACCTCATAATAATCAAGTAGATGCTTAAAATGGTCCGGGTTTAACAGATGCGAGCTAAAATATAATGAGCTTATATCCCAATCTTTATGCTTGATATGACAAAAGAGATCGTAAATATCTTCTTGCGTAGCTTTCGTGATCTCCAGACCGTCGCCAAACTTATTCAGAAGTAACTTTTCATTCTCATGCTCTTTATAGTCGATAAAGGCCATCATCAAGGCATCAAACAGAAACACCTGAGCAATTGGCCTTCTTTTAAAGGATGCCCAAAACGCTTCCAATGTCTTTATATCAGGCGCTTTTGCAAACTCAACAAAATCGTCGAAGGTAGATAGATCTATATCTAACGAACGAATCATCAATTTGAGATAATCGAGCTCAGACTGATGAATTTCATCATCTACATTAATAACCAACGCCAAGCCATTTAGATAGAGAATGCGTTCTTCAAATGAGAGCGCTTTAGCTGGGTGGTTATCAAAAGAAAGCGGATTCTCTAGGGATTTTTCGACAATATCGAGAATATTCATTTTTGACCTTTACGCATGAGACGGAAACGGCCATGAATTAATAATTCAAGCAACGAATTATCTAGCGCCTCAGATGATCTAGAAACATACTCTAGGCATTTTGGATTTTCGTACAGCTTTCCATTATGAGCTAAAACAATTTCATTTATATATTTGCCATTGGCTTTAGGAAAACATATATCACCATCACCATAGTCTCTTCCAAAAGCTATAGAAGAACCAAAAAAATCATTAAAAAACTTTTTTATATCTCCAGCCTGATATTCTTGACCAAAGAGGCTAACTATATCGTCTAAAAGTAATCTTGAAGATTTAAAACTTACATTATCACAGGCTTTTTCCGAACTTTGCTTTTCATTTTCATTTTTCAAAAATACACTTAAAGTCTCTTGATCATATGACAGAGCTAAGTCCTTTAAGCATAAATATTGACCATTGTTTTCTTTCTTATATATATAATCACCATCAACTCTCAGTTCGCCACGATCTAGTTTAGATTGAACTAAAGGTACATATATATCTTCAGTAATTAAAGCACCAACAAATCGTGTAGTGATTTCAGTTTCTTCTGGATCGTACTCAGGCCTTTTATCTCTATATGCAATAGCTTCCCAGTTATATTGCTCAAGATTCACTTTTCTTTGAATTGCAGCCTTCAATCTGTCCAGCCTGAACTCTCGAGCACTGGCTAATACTTCATCCATATCCAACCCATGATAATCAAGCAGGTGCTTAAAATGATCTGGGTTCAATAAGTGGGAGCTGAAATATAAAGCACTTTCTTCCCAATTTTTATTTTTGATAAAACAAAACAGGTCATAAATATCCTTTTGTGTGCCTTTAAGGATTTCTAGCTGATCAGCCATTTTATTGACCACGGCAATTTCTTTATCATGCACTTCGTCATCACGACGGGTCATCATTAAGGCGTCAAACAAGAAAAGCTGGGCAATTGGCTTACGACGATAGGTTCTAAAAAATGCTTGGATGGTGTCTTTATCTGGCCGGTTGGCAAACTCAACCAGGCTTTCTAAGGATGATTCATCCATACCAAAGGATTTAATTAATATACGCAGGTATTCTTTTTCATCTTCATGCACTGCGCCATCGGCATTCATGACGATCGCTAACCCTTGAAGATACAAAAGCTGATCTTCCAGCGAGAAATCTTTAATCGGGTGGTGTTCAAAGCTATCAGCTTCTTTCGTTGCATCTTCAAGAAAATCTAAAATATCCATTTCATTCGTCCAATTAATAATTCTTTACGTCTAAACCATTAGTGTTCAATACTTACTTTCACAACACATTTTTTGTTGTCTAAGATTTGCAGTGTTACCGCTGTTCCTTCACATAGGTTCTGCTCGATTTCAGTTTGAGAAAGCACTTTATTTAATTTCTGTTTAAGTATCAGCGCTCTTATAGAGTCGTTGCCATCTAAAGATATTTTTACGCCAACGGCACTGGCTTTCTCGATCGTGCCCGGAATGTTTTCCACATCCGCCATGGAAGAGAGGGTTGAGATATCACCTTCAATCAGCGCATCAAAACGATGGTCTTTTTGAATCTTTGATTTATGGCTTTTCTTTTTGAGGCTATTGATGCTGTGCTTCTGAGGTTCTGAAGAAATATCCAGGCCTAACAATTCACATAGTTCAGTAATACGCTCAATGAAAGCCTCCTGAACCTTGGTTGCTTCCATTTTTGCCTGAGTCAGCTCATCAAGCTGGCCTTTAATTTTGTTTTTAAAGTCTGTCAGGTGTTGTTTCTTCTCTTCTGATACACCCTCTTCAAAGATCAGTTCGTTGATCAAACCTTGCGTAAGCTTGAGGCTTTGTTTATCCGACTCAAAATAGCTTAGATAGTCTGCAAATATCTTTTTTGCCAGCCAATACAATGTAGTGCTGTGGCCTTTATCACTGACGTCCTGCATAAAAGAAGAAATCACCGAAGCAGACTCCGAATACTCTTTATGCTCTGCCGACGAGTAGCCCACTACATCAATATATTCTATGTCGTTGTCTTCAAGGCTTTGCTTGGCGGTTTCAATAACGCTCTGAATCTCTTTTTCCGTTTTCTTATCTGCTTTACTTAAAACACATAAAATTGGCTTATCCATATTAAGATCATAAATACACTCAATATCTTGCTGTGGAATGGTGCCGTTCTGAATATTAATTAACCAAATAAGATAATCAGCACATGCGAGATGTTCTTTAGCAATATTGGCGTCAGTAGCGTGCTTATCTTGCGCGAGACTGTCAGCTTTACTGTAGCCCGGCGTATCTAAAAAGATTAGATTAGGATATGTGAAGCTTTCACGTTCAACCGAAATCAATTGCAACAAATGGCTAAAAGTAACATTGAAGCGTTTGCTGAACTCATGACAGATTGCTTTAAGGGCCTCTTCATCTATTTCAGTTTTTTTCTTATAGAAGTTAAGCGCATAAATCGCATCATGATCACTTTTAGAGATATAAGTAGGAATAGACGTGGTCGGTGTGGTATCAGTAGGCAGTAACGAAGGGCAACCTAATACTGAATTCAAAAATCGCGATTTTCCAGCACTGAACGAGCCACCTACGGCCACCGTGCAGGCTTTCTCAAAGAAGGGAAAACTCACGACTTCTGACACATGCAGTAGTAATCGATTCAAATCTGCATAGGTTTGGGCGGCGTAGGTGTTATCGCTGTTTTCAGTGTGCTCTAAAAATTTTTCTTGAACTAACTCATCCAGCTCACTAACCAAAGTGTCTGCACGATTCTTTTGATTACCGTTTTCAATTAAGGATGCACAAAGCTCCAACCCTAACTCAGGGTCGGCCAGATACTTATTTTGATCTGACGGCACATGAGTCTTTTTTTTTGATTCAGTCTTTGGCCCTGATGCCGTTTGATGGGCATTCATTAAATCTGAAAAGTCATTACTCATGCTATTGCCTCACCTGCACATTTTTGATCTTTCATCGCATCTATTTCCTGAGGCTGGATACCTGACAACTTAAGCTGATTAATTGCATTAAGAGCTTCAGTGTATGAGGCCACTTTTGTTTCATAATTCGTCTGATCTTCTTTCATTTGCTTGATCAGTTGCTCAAGCTTTTCCTTATGATGCTTTTGTTCTTCAGAAAATGAATTCATAACTGCTGCACGAAGGTCTTGAGCGGCCTTTCTCAGCTCGGCTTCGACAAACTGAATAACACTGGAAATAATTTGAGGTATTACTCGGTTCTGAACTTCATTACGAAGCTGTTCTTCTTTTTCTTGAGCGTCATTGCCACCAAAGAACGTATCCCAAAGCCCTTTAAGCAATCCACTGATCACGCCACCTAGTGGACCAGCAACAACCCAACCAATACCAGCCGCGATCACTGCTCCTTTTACAGAGAAATTACTTTTCTCTTCTTGTGGAATATTGATATTAATTCCTGCATGATCGGTAAACTCAGCAGATACCTGCTCTAAGCTGGTTTCGAGTTTATTCATTTCTTGCTGTATTAATTCATTCAAACCGTGCTGAAGAATAGGCCTTACTATGTCAGAAACAGCCACATTTACCGTGTTCGTTCTTGCAGCATTAAGCAGTTGAGATTAAGCCTCATTCAAAGCCTGCTGCACCTGCCCAACGATCTGTTCTTTACCTTTTGAGCACAGATTCATTTCCATTTCGAATAAGCTGTTCTCAACGGATTTTTTTAAGCTCTTGAATTGTTCTTCTAATGCCTGTTTTTCTTGTTCCAACTCCCCCTGATTGGATGAGGCGTATTGGATAAAGCCTTCAATTTCTTTAACCTGCCTTGATTTCAACTCGTCGATGCTGGTTAAGTAGCGTTGGCCAAGTAGCTGATCGAAATTCTTTGCGGCCATATCCAATAAATGTTCAAAGTCGGATATATCCGTCTCAGTCCCTTTACTCTCTACATGCCCAATATCTTTTATTTCAATGTTCAATTGAAGGGAATCTCGTAGCTCTTCAGTAAGCGCATTTAACTGGGATGGCGATCTACGGCTAGACTTGGAGATCAGCACCGAGATGTCTTTCCCGTAATCGTATTCGATTTCAACCAACTGATTCATAATGGTTGCATCAAAAGGTACATTGGATGGAATCAGGCAAACGAAGCTATCACCACGTTCTAGATAACGGGAAATGGCTTTAGTATGGGCAACACTGTTAGAGTCAAAGCCTGGCATATCAACCAGCACTGTATCAGCCCGATGTTTTAACTTTGTATTATTTATATAGAGTTCCGAGAAATACACATCATTATCAAATGAAGTTGATCTGAAGCTGTCTAATGACAATTTGATAGAAGGTTTATCCCCCATGAAATGGACAATTGCATACTCAGACTCGGAGTAACGAAGTTCAGTAGCAAAGGCGGTTTCTGGCGTGATTGCATAGCTTAAATAGTCTTTGCCTAAGAAGGCGTTAAGTAAGGTACTCTTACCCGCTGAGAACTTACCAATGATAGGGACTACAACCTTAAATGTTTCAACAGCCTCTTTTAGGAAACTAAGGTCTTTTGCTTGGGATTCATTAACGACCAATCGATCATTTACTTCGATTAGTTTGTTGAGCATAGCCAAGCATTCCGCTTGCTTACCGTGGTGTGAATGTTCTAATAACTCTTTATCTTTCAGCGTGGTTGTCAAAACAGGTGTACGTCGGTCATTCCCTTTTAGACTGTAAAGAAGCTCCAATCCAATATCTTTGGCCTTTAACTCAGTGCCTAAATCAAGAGCATAATCTTGAGCTATCTCTTTAAGCACATCATCAAGCGCATCTTCTTCTAAAACTTCCTGAATGGCTTTTAGGGTTGGGTGAGAGCAAGCCTTTTTATTAACAATAGGGAACACGGATTTAACGTCTACTCTGTTAGAAAAAACCGCCAGATTTGTCTTAGAGAGTAAATCACTTGGCGTGAGACTCGTATTCTTTATGCCCAAATCATCAAGAGCATTCACATAGCGCTGTAATTCCGAATGTTGCCAATCACGCCCTGTAGCATTGTAAAAGCTGGTTGTTACTTCCATCAAAAGCTCATCAACAGGAAGTGTCTCTGGTAAGCCTCTTATTTCGTGGTACCAGTTATCAATCCAGTCAGCCCTTTCCAGGCGTTCTAGGCGTTGATCATGAAGTGAGAACTGCTTAGCTGTTTCAGCTGCTAAACGCTGAACACCCGCCTTCATTAATTGAAGGTTACGAATACTCTGGCTTTCAAGCAGCTTTAGATTCGCATTAATGTGGTTTACATGGGTAAGCAAATAGTTGGTTTTATTCGAAAGGGACACCATCACTTCCATGGATAGCATCTGCTTTTTATTGAGTTTCTGAATCAACTGTTGATTCGCATATATAGCTCGATTCAAATCCCAATTGATGCCTGCTTGCTGTTTAGCTTTTGTACCTGTAAATACTTCAGTGACTGAACTAAGTAAGCGTCCAAAGACCCCTTCTTCATATTGTTCGTTGATTCGTCCTTCCGTAGAGGCAAGTGTACTAATGGAAGTGAAGGCTTCATCTAGCAACTCAGACGAAGCAACCTTCATCTCATCAAGAATATCGTCGAGCTTATCATTGATTAAGTCTCTTTCTTGCTCATCCAACGAACATGACAGTTCGTCGATAACGTCCTCATAAGAGAGCTCTTCTATATTTGAGTCACTACCACTCGTTCGGAGTTCTTTGGAAAGTTCTATCTGTTCTTTAAAGTCGGAATTAGATTGCCCCAATTCAAAGACAGCGTCTAAATAGCGATCTTCATCATCCTGAAACGCTTTAAATTGTTCCAGGATTTTAATGACATCCTGATAACCACAATCAATAAGTTTGGCTGCATTTTCTGAAGTAAATACTAGCGGTGCTGCTAACCCCCCATCAAAGGCTTCGGTCGGAACGATATTCCAAAAGTTTATTCCAGGGTAAGCTTTTTGAACTTCTATAAGATCAGGGGTTCTTGAAAGAAAAACATTGATGATATGCGTGCAGTCATATTCTTCGATCAACACTTTGTAAGGAGTGTTATCACTGTACTGACCAGGTAAGACTCCACCGTCATAATAGTTCTTACCATTAATCTTAACCGCATCAAAAACAACAGGTATCGCCGCACTGGCCAAAAGCCATTTTTTAATTGTGCTGGTGTTTTTGTCGTTCAATAAAGGATATTTCAACTCACCTTTTGGGGTACTCAATGCACATACATGGAAGGGTAAACTGTCTTCATGAATGCCATCACATGCGTTACTCTCTTCAATCAATTCAGACAGGCCGGACTGATTAAAAATACCTTCACCATTAGTAATTCTATCTATCGCCAATATGGCTTTTCCAGGAATACCAGGAACAACAGTTTGAAGGCCTGCCTTGGCAATCTGCTTAGCCAAACTATCTTTGTTTGGTACCATAATTTTTTCAGGTGCAATATTAAGCCAGAGAGATTCAGCGGCGTCATAGTCACCATTTACAAACAGTGCACCATTTAACCCACCGACAGATGTACCCGCTACGGCTTCAACGTTTTTATCAATACCGAATTCTTTAAGTGCCTTCCATACACCAATCTCGTAGGCACCTTTACCGCCACCGCCTGAAAATACTAGTCCTAGCTTTGCCATTAAATGTCTCTTCCTTTAAGTCTAATTTTCTATGTATCGCTGAATATCAAGCCTGATTAATTTTTCTATTGATTTCGGCCCCACCACCCTTAAATGCGGCATCCAGTACTTAATCAGCGGGACAATTTCATTGGGATGATTAACGGTTGATTTCACTTTTAACCCACCATCTTTTAACTCTTGTTCTATTTCCTGATTGGGTAACAACGGTCTGCGTTTGAAGTAATCAGCAACTTCTGCATCAACGAGCACAATCACTTCTGTTTGTTTGGTGCTGATCCAAATACCGTCTTGCTCAGCTAAGTCTTCATCTAGCGCTTTGTCTTTTTGAAAACGCTGCTCTTCTACAATCAGGCAATCCAATTTTGATATAGAGAAAGATTTAATCTTTTCCTGGTCTACCGCCATCAAATACCAAATGCCGTTGGCGTTTTTAAGCTGGTAAGGGTGAATGGCAGAATAGTTTTTATCTTTGTAGATGAACTTTATGACTTGCTGGTGCTTAATGGCTTTGGCAAGTTTTTCAAAGTGAGTGCGATATTCTTTGTTGTTTTCGTACTCATGCCCTTCGACTTCGTAGATTTCACTTGAAGCGTTATCCAACAAATTTTTAATGGTTCGATTTGTTAAATCTGGGTATAACTCGCCTATCCCTGAAGCGTTGGCAAGTTGTCGAAATTCTTGTGCGGTCAGCTTTCCAAGAATGCTTGGAGGTATGAAATATTTATTGTCTTGATCACGCTCAACAAACTCCGATAGGCGTTCATTCAGATCACGGCGTATGGTGCGTTGATCAACACCAAACTCATCTGCTAATTGAGCGGTACTGTACCTTTCACCCGAGCTGAGTTTGATGATTATTTCTACAAGACGAGGGGCAAGCTTTTCCCCTTTCGACAAGTCCGAGTCGATGGTTGAGTTACTCATTAAACTATCCAATTCCTTTGGCCTCTTTATTTGTAGTCAATAAGTAGGTATCTAACAAGGCGAAAAAGTTTGTTTTTTGTAACCAACTCGTCAGAAAAGACTTATTGATCTTGTGAGACTTCTCTTTTCGGTTCTTCTCTTTCAGTAACCGAGCAATTAACCATTTCGCTTTGTTTTCTGCCACACCAGTGATATCTGGATAATCTTTAAAGCGAGCAGAAAATCTAACTCGTGTTAATTTCTCTGATTGTTCAGTCAACCTTACGGTGATTTGTTTACCGTGTGGTTCGATACCATATGGCCAAGCCGCGGTGATAAGGCCTTCATCAAAATTTCTTTTGATGATCACTCCATTGTGGGTCTCTAGGTGATTAACTAATAAAGCAAAGACTTCCATACGGCTGCCTTGTGCGCTTAATACTAAATCTGATTCAGGAGTTAATATCACTTCCATATGAGCCACCTCAGTTAGTTGATAATGACCAGTATGAAAAACACATGGGACAACTGATGTCCGATCAAAATATTTTTTAATTTTTATGGTTAGGACAAGACCTGTCCTCCCCCTCGAATAGGGTTATTAGCGAATCAACTATGAAGGGGGTAACACCATGAAAATTGATATATCAATCGAAGAAGGCACAAGCCCAGAAGCGCTTAATGAGGAGTTTTCCAAGCTATTAAACATGCAACTTAACCTAACGAAAGAACATGCGCGTTTAAGCAGTGAGTTGTGTGACGCTGTATTAAAAAGACCTCTGATTCCGGCACTTAAAACGGAGATTTTAAATTTATTCCGCAGTGATTCGGAGCAGGTGTTTTTCTCAGAAGAGGAAGAGCAAGCTCAACAGGAAAACCAAACTCGCATTGAGTCTAAGATCGAAGAAAACGAGCAAATGACAAGCCTAATTAATCAACGACTCGATATTGTCACTGAGCTTTTGAACGCCCATGAACAGCCTGCTCATTCCTGAGCAGGTTGTTTTACGTGAACATCAACATGATGAAGTACCTGGTTACTGCTATCGCCTTCAAAGTCATAGCCATGCGAATCATCAAAATGAACATAGCTGTATACGACATCAACTACTCTGCCTTCAATTACTAACTCTTCGCCACATTTTGAAGCAGTATTTATCAAACTTGTGATAGAAACACGTTCGCCTATTTTTGGAATCCCTTTTACGTTTTTGAGGGTCAAGGCTTTCCAAGAAGAGTCCTCTAAGTCTGAAATAAAATTCACTTCCTTAATCATGAAATAACCTCATCAAATTTTTTATCAGGCTAACAGAGGTATCGGACAGCTTATGTCCGTGTGCATTTATAGCCTTAGGACACAACCTGTCCGATTCATCTAATAACATTAATAGGACATCATTTTGAATTTGAAACTGTTGTGAGAAAGAGGTTTGACGATGATTAGAGCCAATCCTTTTCAAGAGTATGACCATTGGGATGTATTGACTGAACTAGACGATATTAGAGACAGGATCATTAAAGAATTACGGGATACATGGCTTGATACTCTAGAAATCGCCGATATTCATGATCGATTATCAGGCTGCCTAACAGACTGCTCTTTGGATATAGAAGAATATTCAAAAAAAGAGAACGCGTTACAAAACCTGAACAACCAACTCAATCAATTAAAAGAAAACATTAGGCAAAAAGATTATGAGATCGAACTGATGCCTTACATCCTAGACATAAATAACAATAGAAAATTGAGACTGATCGAAAAGAAGAAAAAGGTCGCTCAATTTCTCTTGAGCTCACTTTGCTACTACCAGCATCGACATACAGAAGACAACATTAAAGACTATGCCAGTTCTATGGTCGATCGATTATCTAACTTAACAAATACAGTAAGAAGGACTGACGACCTATACCAAAATGCTATGACATCTGATCCCGTAGGCTTGAGTAGACAAAAAGGTAAAACCCAGTTTCTTGTTCGGAAAGCACTCTTATTCCATATCTATATACAGAATGTAGTAATAACGAGCCTGTTAACATGCCATCAAAGCCACAAGGTGCATCTGCTAAGAAAGAACACAGAAGCCTTTAAAAACAATCAAATTGAAGCGCTGATAACGCTCCATGATCGTTTAGTCAACGAAGTTTAAGTATTCAGACTTAGAAGGAACCATCATGCAAATCACCATTGAATTCAATGAATACCAGACTCTTGAAGAACTGCAAAGAGAAGAAGCCTTTTTAAAAAAAGAATCTGACAGAGCATTACGAGCACTAGCTGACCAAAACAAAAAAACAATAATGGAAGCTCTCTATTTTCCGACTAAGTCTGGGCTAAAGAACAAAATAAAAAATTACTTCAAGAAAAGAAAAAACAAGATCTATGTATCAGAAGAAATGATGTCTGCTTCCGATAAAAGAGACCAAGAAAATCTGAAGCTACATGAAAAAAAACACCAAACATGGTTAATGATCGAGAATCGCTTGTTAGCGGTCCGCATTGCGATTGATAAGCACTTAGAAGGAGAGGTAAAAAATGCCAATTAAACCACCCGGAAAATCCAACTTAGGTTGCCAGGACTGTGGTCATATTTTAACGACTCTGGAAGCAGCGATCTTTACCCTCAAACCCAAAGAAAAAGGTTGCTGCCCAAAGTGTAAAAAGACAAATGTAGTCCTGGTGGCTTATTAACTTTCAGAGGCAAACAATCCACTCACCCGCTCTGTCTTGGTCTTAACCATCAAGCTCAGCTCTACTTCCCGGCAAAATAAACGAAATTCTTTCTTGGCTCGGGTAATAGCCGTGTAAAGAATCTCTCTTGTTAGAAGATTCTTCTGACTCTCATTAGGTTCAGGCACAACCAGCATACATGCCTTATATTCTGAGCCTTGTGATTTATGAACTGTCATTGCATAAACCAGATCATTATCAGGCAAGATGCGTGTGGGAATATGTCGGTAGCCCGCTTGTGAGGTATCTTCAGAATCAGAAGCTTCTGTTCCTGGGAAAGTGACTGTTTCACCGTTAGGATCCAAACAAATACCAATGTCACCATTATAGAGTTTTAACGCATGATCATTAGTTTGAATCATCACTGGTTTACCCAGGTACCAGTCTTTGCCATCACTAAGCTTGAGTTCGTTCTCTATATATTCATTAAGCCCTTTCACACCAAACTTTCCAGTTCTAAAAGGTGAGAAAACCTGCCATTGGTCAAAGGCTTCAAATACCTTCTTGGTGGCTTCGTCAGAAACTGCCCCCTTTTTAACCAGCCCCTTATAATCACTAATAGCCTGCTTATAGGTGTTATAGCCAAGTGCGGCCTGCTCCCTAGCTTGCTCTACTTCTTTTTGAATAGAAACATCATCAAACTTTAAATCTGATTCTAGACAATCCAGAGCACGATCTACATCGCCGTCATTGGTAGCATAAGCCAGCTGACCGATACCACTATCGTCTGTAAAACGATGGCTTTTGATGAGCTTTTCACAACACGGTTTTAACCAGTGAACATGATCGCCCGCGTGTGTGATTTGAGCTAACACATTCCCCGCTTCCACAGAGGCCAATTGATACGGATCGCCAAGAAAGATTAGGCGTGTCGTTGGTTTCAACGCAGTGACGAGTTGCTGAACTAAGAACACATCAAGCATCGACGCTTCATCAACAATTACAATATCCACATTGGCTGTTTTGCTGTCCTTGAAGCGACTTTTACGTGTCGTTGGATTTATGGCCAAGAATTTCTGAACGGTCTGAGAATGTTCGGGAATCGCCTCGATAATGCGTCTATCAAACCCTCGAAGGTCCTTAAGCCATGCTTGTTTCTGACTAACAACCGATTCTTTGACGCGTGCAGCAGCCTTTCCCGTAGGAGCCAATACTTCAATGGTAGGGAGTGAATCATGAGCAGCACGATGCGATTCAATAAGCAGAGCTAACACTCTCACCACTATGGTTGTTTTTCCGGTACCCGGGCCACCAGTGATAATGGATAAATTACTCTTGAGCGCATTGAGAATGACACGCTGGCCATCGTCATCCATATGCTCAAGTTGCTGGAGTCTCGATACAAGAACGGCTTCATCGGATTTATTCTGAGTAGATTCAGAACAAGTTAAAGCCAGTGTTTTTAAAGCAGCTTCAATGTCTTGCTCTGCTTGGAAATACTTCTTTAATTGAAGCCTATCGCCTTTTAAACAAAGTAAACTGTTTAACCATGGGGATACCTCTAGCGCTTCAATCGTTGTTTTGCGTTGATCCTCCGAGAGCACGATACAGCTGCTTCCCTTAGCGGCTTCTTCACTCAATTTAATAAGCATCCCATTCAGAAAATCAGTATGCTCTGACTGACTCAACTTACTGGTGATCACATCAGCAAAATAAGAGTGCACGCAATCTGAAGATCGAGAGCTATCGTCTGATTTTTGTATGCTCGCAAAAATACTCATACAGAAACCTCCGTGTTTTCATATTCAGAGCAATCTTCAGTCTGCCCTAACTCACCATTAAAAAATGAAGCCATCGCATCAATCAACGCTTTTGGAGGACGATCAAAAAACACACCGGAACCGGGATGATCTGGATGCATACCACGAAGGTAAAGGTAATACGCCCCGCCAACGTGGGTATCGTAATCGTAAGTATCTAACCTCTGAGAAAGATGTAAATGAAGCGCCAAGGTATAAATCAAATATTGCAGACGATAGCCCTTCTCCAAAATGCTTCGACGAAGGCCTTCTTGATCGTATGCATCAAAGTCATCACCCAGATGGTTACTTTTGTAATCAGCTAGGTAGTATTTGTCGTTATGACAAAAGATCAGATCAATAGCGCCCTGTAACATGCCATGAATAGGTATTCCCTTAAACCCTGAAATTGTATACTCGCCATGCTCTTTTAATAGAGCCTCTAAACGATCTCTAGATAAGCTATTTTCCATCTGAAAGGTGAAATCTAATTCAGGAAACCAGTGCTCAATATCTTGTAAAGCAATCGCATCTTCGTTCTTTGTTGAGTGAAATGGCGTTTGAAGTACTTCCATCATCCACTGACGGTAGGCAGGAAGCCCTTCTTTCAGCGCTTTGTCGTTGCGTATTACACCATTGGATTTCAATTCTCGGGTAAGAAGAGTATCTAGGCTTTGGGTTCTATCCTCTTGTGAACTGCCTTTCCATCGAACAAAGTCAGAATATTCCAGCACATTATGAAGCGCCGTTCCTATATGAGCGCCTTTGGCCAAGGTAAAGCGATCCGGCACATCCAGAGAATTGATTACCTGGACATCAGTAACCATCTCACTCTCCTCGTCTTGATCTTTTAACTCAAGATGATAGCCACGGGTCAACATGGAAAAAGAACTCACGCCAATATGTTGAGCGACTTCGCCTTTAAAAATTCTCGGCTGTTGAGTGGTTTCATTCTCATCGTTTACAGCATAATCAGGAGTCCCTGTTATTGGTTCTTGAACATCATCTAACGCAATACAGTCACCGTTGGTTTTGGAGACAGCATCTTCAAACTCTTTGTGTGCTTCAGCAACAGATACCTCATCGTTTTCAGTTGGGAAGTAATGTGCCAAAACGGATTTGTTATAACCAGAAGCTACCTTCTTACTTTGTGGGGCCTGAGAGTCAATGAAAAATACTGCCAAATGATGGGAGGCACGAGTTAAGGCCACATAAAACAAACGTAGCTTCTCATCTCTAAGTTCCTTTTCTTTTGCTTTTTTTACTGGTCCAGCTTCCTTTGAACGATTAAAGCCTAAAATAGTGTCACCATTGTCACTATGAGCAGAATAAAGAGGCCCTCTA
>Ga0181590_10002526_pt1 | contig 15439 bp, 13 predicted proteins | sample 071ome_34_FD_132446 | JGI IMG/M metagenome (GOLD analysis project Ga0181590, IMG submission 132446) | Coastal salt marsh microbial communities from the Groves Creek Marsh, Skidaway Island, Georgia - 071411BT metaG (megahit assembly) | ecosystem: Environmental > Aquatic > Marine > Intertidal... | reverse complement strand
GGATCGACGTGTCTTGCAGCATACGTCTCGTTATCTTTAGGGTCGATGTCATCAAAAACTTTTTTCCCTGTGGTCGCTTCTTCTACAAGTTTCATATATAACTCATACCCTACCGTATCGATAAACCCGGATTGTTCTTGACCAAGTATATCTCCTGCACCACGAATTGCAAGATCCCTCAAAGCAATTTTATACCCGCTCCCTAAAGCTGTAAAATCTTGTATTGCTTGAAGTCTTTTTCTTGCCTCATCGTTAATTGTTAAATATTGCTCATAAAATAAATAAGCATATGCAATTCGGTCACTTCTTCCAACACGACCTCGTATTTGATATAGTTGAGATAATCCAAGTTTATCTGCATCATGAATAATAAGTGTATTTGTATTAGGAATATCGATACCTGTTTCAATAATGGTTGTAGAGATTAAAACATCGTATTCATGCTCAATAAAATTTGTTAATACTTCTTCTAGTTCTTCTCTATGGAGTTTACCGTGTGCAAATGCAATTCTTGCTTCAGGAACAAGTTTTTTTAATTTTTGAAGCATTCCTGTCATACCGGAAACCCGGTTAAATAAATAAAAGATTTGTCCACCTCTAGCAATTTCTCTTTCAATAGCCTCTTTTACAAGTGCTTCATTTCTTTCTACTAAATATGTTTGAACGGGATATCTGTTCTTAGGAGGTGTCTCAATCATAGACATATCTTTAAGACCCATCAAAGACATTTGAAGTGTTCTAGGGATTGGTGTTGCAGACATTGTAAGTGTATCCACTGACTTTTTTATTTCTCTAATAATTTCTTTTTGTTCTACACCAAAGCGTTGTTCTTCATCAACAACAAGTAACCCCAAATCTTTAGGAATGATATCTTTTGAAAGGACACGATGTGTCCCAACTAAAACATCTAATAATCCTTTTTGGAAATCGTTTATGTATTTTTTTTGATCTTTAGAGGATATAAATCTACTTAAAATGCCGACTGTTGCACCATATTTCTCAAAACGCTCTTTAAACGTGTGATAATGTTGTCTCGCAAGGACTGTTGTAGGTACTAATACAATGACTTGTTTTGCATTTGTTACAGCTCTAAAAGCAGCTCTCAAAGCGACTTCTGTTTTTCCAAAACCAACATCTCCACAAATGAGACGATCCATTGGTTTGTCGCCTTCCATATCATATAACGTTTCAATAATTGCTTTTTCTTGATCAATGGTAGGTTCGTATGGAAAATCTAAAGCAAAACTTGTTTCTAAATCTTTGACGATATCAAAGCTTTTTCTTGTCACTGTTTCTCTTTCAGCATAAATTTGAATAAGTCGATCACTTAAGTCTTTGATTTTTTGTTTAACAGAAGCTTTTGTTTGTTGCCATACTTTACTACCTAGTTTTGAAAGTTTAGATGTAGAGCCATCCTTTTGACTGTATTTTAAAACGCGATCCATTTGATCCATAGGTACATATAAAGCTTCTTCGTTTGCATAAACCAAATGTAAATAATCTCTTTTTTGAGATCCTAATTCCATTGTTTTAATACCGATATATTGTCCAATACCATAATCATAATGCACAACATAATCTCCTAGGGATAAATCATCAGAATGGTGTATTTTGGTCGCTTGATTCATAACAGAACGATAAGAAGAGCGTATTGTTTTTTGTTTATTAAAAATCGATGTCTCATCTAAATACATTGTTTGATTGTTTCGGTCATAAAATGAGCCAATCATATAATCATCTGTAAAAATGACAGGATATTGAATGAGGAGTGCTTTGGCCTGCTCTAAAAACACTTCCTTTAACGCTTGTGTTGGAATAGAAATGACAATGTTTTTGATGTTGGGTGTTGTTTTGATGTCATGTAAAAGAAGTTGTATGTTTTGTTGATAGGGTGGGATGCTTTCCATATTCAGCGTAAAACCATCGTCTTCTGTATGTTGTGTGAAAAGTTTTATTTGGGCGATATTCATAATATCTTCCAAACTTCTTTCTGTGAGCATATTTAAAAAATAGTTTCCGCCCATTGCATGAGTGTATGTTTGAAACTCGCTTTCTTTTTGTGTTTCATTAAGCATCATTTTGTGAGCATCCACCATCACAACAAAGTGATCTTCACTAAATTCTAAAATGTTTGATGGCTTTTTATGAAGCATATGAATATACAAATCTAATTGCTCAAGGTGTCTTCTTTCTTGAATATTTTCAATATCTTGTAAGAGCTTTTTTGATTCTTTTTCTGATAAGTTCTCTGTGTTTAAATCTTTTTCAAGTTTTGAGACAAGCGAATCTCTCATTAGATCCGTATAAAAAAGTTCATTTACAGGAACAATATCAATGGTTTCTAATCTTGCAATAGAACGTTGTGTATGGAGTTCAAAAAATTTAATTGTTTCTAATGTTTTGCCAAAAAAATCAAGTCTTACAGGATGTGCATATTGTAATGAATAAAAATCTATAATGCTCCCTCTCGTTGAAAAATCACCTGGTTTTTCAACGGTATGTACATTTTGATACCCGTTATAAATTAAATAGTTTAATATGTCTTCTCTTGTATATGATTGATTGACATTGAGTGTTTTTTTCGCTTTTTCATAATCATCTACAGACAAGGTTGTTCTTGTTAAACCTTGATATGTTGTAATAACAATGAATGGTTTACCAGAAAGTAATTGATAGATCGTAAACAATCGCTCTGTCTTAAACTCTGGACTTCCTAATGCCATTAAATAGGTGAGTGTTTGATCAACAGGGTAAAATAAAATATTGTTTGAATCCATGATTTTTTGCATGTGGTCGTAGTATTGCTGAGCTTCATATAAATTAGGTAAAACAATAAAAATCGTCTTTTTTGATTGTTCATAAAGTTTATGAAGCAAATACATATTATATGGATGTGTTGAATGTTTAAAAACCAGCGTTTGCTCACGCTGGGATTTTATTATTTCTATATGCTCTTGATGTACAACAATATGATTCAATGTCATTATTTTTTTGTATTGTGTCTTGTCATGATATCAACAAAAGGTTCTTCTTGTATAAATCGATCAATGATATCGATGCAAGAAATAACAGTGTCAAAAACAACCGGTTCTTCATTCTTGGAAAAATTAGATAAAACATACGCGTCTAGAGGCATATTTTTATTTTCACCAATACCAAAGCGCACACGTTTAAAATCTTGAGTTTGCAAATGCGAGATGATATTTTTTAAGCCATTTTGCCCGCCGTGTCCACCTTTTTCTCTTAACCTTAAAGTTCCTACATCTAAATATATATCGTCAACAAATACAAGGATGTCGTTGATTTCTATATCATAATACTGGATAACCTTTAATATAGACTGTCCAGATAAATTCATATATGTGTTGGGTTTTAAAAAGATGGTCTTGTTGTCTTGAGCCCCAAAAACACCAACATCTCCTAAAAACTTATCTTTTGTTTGCATTGTAATATTGTGTTGTTTAATGTATTGGTTTAAAACAATAAAACCAGCATTATGTCTGGTTTTTTCGTATTTTTTTCCTGGGTTACCTAAACCAACAACAAGTTTAGTCATTGGCCTTCTTAACCTTATGTGCTAATCGATCAAATAGTTGACTAATTGGTAAGTCTCCGGCGATATGAATAATGGAACGTCCTAAAAGTTTACCGATAGAAATTTGTTTAATTTTTTGTGATTGACTTAAATCGACTTTAATAGTATCGGTAACAAACACTTCTTTTAATACCGATTTTTCAATGAGTTCAATCGCATTTCCGGATAATACCGGATGTGTTGCCATTGCATAAATTTCTGTTGCACCTGCATCTTTTAATGCTTGTGCGCCTGCACATAATGTTCTTGCAGTATCAATCATATCATCAATCATGATGGCACGCATGCCTTTCACATCACCAATGATATTTTGAATTTCAGCAACATTTGGTTTAGGACGTCGCTTATCAATAATCGCAAGTGGTGCCCCTAATACATTGGCAACCATACGTGCACGCGTCACACCACCATGATCTGGTGACACAACAACAATATTTTCTTTAGAATGTGTGTCTATGAATGTTTCAGCAAGTAAGGAAGATGCTGGAAAATTATCGATAGGTATATTAAAGAACCCTTGAATTTGAGCCGCATGTAGATCAATTGAAATCACACGATCAATGCCTGAAACTTCAATTAAATCCGCGATAAGCTTTGCTGTAATAGGTTGTCTAGATTTAGATTTTCTGTCTTGTCTAGAGTATCCGTAATACGGCATAATGACAGTAAGTGATTTTGCAGAAGCACGTTTGATAGCATCTGCCATAATAAGTAATTCCATGACATGTTCGTTTGCTGGTGCAGATGTGGATTGAATAATAAACACATCGTGTCCACGGACACTCTCATCAATATTTACTGTGATTTCTCCATCAGAAAACTTAAAAACTTCTGCTTTAGATAATGGGATTTGTGCGGATTCTGCGATTTTCTCAGCAAGCGGAAGATTTGAACTCAGTGCAAAAAGTTTTACTTTTTTATCATGAATGACTGACATATAGACCTCTTTTCCACATACTATTATACATGAATTTAGTTTAAATAATCATAAAAAAACACGTCAATTGACGTGTTTGTTATCATAATGTTTATTCTTGTGGTGGGTTATTTTTCACATCTTCGTAAGCTTGAACAATCGCTTCTTCAATGAGTTTACGCATGTCGCCATGAATTGGGTGTGCAATATCTCTAAAAGTTCCGTTTGGTGTTTTTTTAGATGGCATTGCAACAAATATTCCATTTTCTCCCTCAATAATGCGAATGTCATGAACAACAAATGCATCATCAAACGTAATGGTAGCAACACCTCTCAAGCGGCTATCACTTTCAACGAGTTTAACACGAACATCGGTAATTTTCATCCTTTTTCCTCCACGAATCATCGTTATCGTCATTATATCATATAATTCACGATTTTCAACTTTTGCATCATTTTCTATGGCTTGTTTAAAGGCTTTAATCAAATTAAGCATGCAAGAAAACTTTGATTTTTGGCTTTATGTAAGCGTTTTATTAAATAGATTTTCAAAGTCTTCGGGTTTCACTTCTTCTGCGCGCGCATTTTCTACATACCCTAAACTTAATAATGCATCCGATATCATTTCTTTTGGAATATTTCTTGTTTCATATAAGTTATTTATTATTGTTTTTCTTTTTTGTTTGAAACAATCTTTTACAAATTGATTGAGCTCTTTGTTACTTACATTTTTTCTTTGAAGTGAAACAATCGCACTATCAACTTTTGGAATAGGATAAAATACTTTTTTTGTTACTGTGAATTCATATGTAGTACGAAACGATAATTGCATCATCACAGATAGTGCGTTGTATGCCTTTGTTTTCGGTGATGCTGTCATTCTCTCTGCAAACTCTTTTTGAACCATAAACGTTGCACGTTCAATATGATCTAAAGCAAGAACTTTAAATAAAATTGGTGATGTGATATTGTAAGGGATATTGCCTATTATATGGGTATACTTTGTATCAAACTTTGTTAAGGATAAAAAATCTTCATATATAAATGTGACGTTTTGGGCGGATTGTTCAATCAAACTTAGTGTTGGCTGAAGTGTTGTATCAATTTCATACGCCACAAGTGACAAGGCTTCTTTGATTGCGTGTTTTGTCAGTCCGCCTTCGCCCGGACCTATTTCAATTACATGTTTATAATTAATTTTTGCAGTTTGAACAATTTTTTTAAGTAGGTTTTGATCTCTTAGAAAGTTTTGTCCAAATCTTTTTTTAAATTGATGTGCCATCCATTATCCTTTGAAGTGTGTCTTTAGTAATTCCGATAAAATTTAATCGTTTGAATAGGGTTTTCGCATTGACGTGGCCGCCAAGGTGTAGCTTAGAAGAAATCATCTCTCTAAGTACTCTAGATCCATTTTGTCCTTCGAGGCCAAGATCTACAAAGTCTTTTTTTGAGATGCTAGGTATATGCTTTTCTAAAACAACGTGTTTAAACGCTTCGTCTAAATCTTTTTTTGACATATGTTCAATGCCTATTTTCTTTTTTGATTTGGCGACTTTTTGATCAACATAAATATGTTTTGGTAATTGAAGTTTTTCAGCAACTTTTTTTCTTATTTTTTCTCCGGGAAAATCAGGATCAAACAACAAAATAATGTCAAGTGCGTTTTGATGATTTACTAAAAATTCTAAAATATGATGATCCACTGCACTTCCACCAACAGAAATTGTTTCTATCCCAGGATAAAGTGTTTTAAGGTGTTGCTCATCATGGGTTCCCTCAACAACAATAATGGTTTTTTTCATATACAAAAAAGTGCCTTTTTGGCACTATTGTTGAATTTCATATGATTTTACAAGTGTTGCTTCATCGCCCGTATTTAACATAAATGCGCTACCATCATCAGTATCCAAGTGACAATCTAATGCATAACTTTTGGACACCCTGCACAATACATTATCTAATATTCCAGGTTTTTGTCCTTCTACTAGAATTGAGACGATATCTCCGTTTTTGACACCAAAAGTATCTGCATCTTCAAGTGAAAAATGAATATGGCGATCTGCAATGATGACACCTTCTTCTAGTTCAACTTGACCGTTAGGTCCAATAAGTGTGCATGCCCCACTGCCTTTTACATCTCCAGACGATCTTACAGGTGCTTCAAAACCACCTCTTAAAGCGTCGCTTCTAGATATTTCAACTTGAGATGCCGGTCTCACAGGTCCTAAAATACGTACACCTTTAATCGTGTTTCCTTTTGGAGACACAACATCTATTTTCTCATTTGCTGCATATTGTCCAGGTTGAGAGAGAGGTTTAAACTCTGTAAGTTCAAATCCTTTTCCAAACAAGATTTCTAAATGTTCTTGTGTTACATGTGCATGTCTTCCCGAAATGCCAATTGGTATTTTTTTCATGTGTTCACCTTCCTTAAATATCTTAACATAGTCTTTATCGTTTTCAAAAGAAATATGTGCTAAAATGAAGCCATAAGGGGTAACACATTGAAAACAATATTTGAAAAAATTAGAGATAAAGAAATTCCATCGTATATGCTCTATGAGGATGACTTGGTTATGTCTTTTCTAGATATTTCTCAAGCAACTAAAGGTCATTGTTTGGTTGTCTCAAAAGAAGCTTTTAAAGATGCTTTAGAAACACCAGATCATGTTTTGTCTCACATGATGGTGATTGGTAAAAAAATCGCCGAAGCAATTCGTATGACATTACATCCAAAAGGTTTCAACTTTTTAAGTAATGTCGGAGAGGTTGCCGGTCAAACTGTGTTTCATGTTCATTTGCATGTCATCCCTAGATATGATTTGGATGATGTCACGATCGCTTTTCATGAAAACACTTCAGAAAAAGACTTTGATTATTTGTTTACATCTATTACAAAGGCTTTATCGTAAATCCAACACCATCTTTTGTATTATAAACTTCAATCGATAATTGAAATAAATCCATCGTTCTTTTAACAATCGATAGTCCAAGCCCAAATTGACCTTTTGGGCCTTTTTCGTATGGTTTAAATAGTGTTTGAATCATTGTTTCTTCGATGTGTTCTCCGTCGTTTTCAAATGCTAACGTTTGATTTTTTAATGTAATCGATATTTTTGACGTTGCATATCTTAACATGTTATCAATGATATTAGAAAATGCCGAGAAGAAATAATCATAAACACCATAATAGGTTGAATGGTCTAAGTCTAATGTAAATTGGACATCATCTCGTCTAAATTTTTGTTGATCATAAATATGTTGAATCACTTCTCTTATAGAGATGTCCTGGCGTTCTTGTTCTGTAACATTATGTTCTAGTTTTGTAAGTTCAATAAGTTGCTTCACTTTATGATTTAGAATATCTGCTTGTTTTGTAATAATATTGGTGTCGTCGATATCAGCAACACCATCTCTAATCGCTTCAGCATAAGATTGAATCACAGCAATCGGCGTTTTAAAGTCATGTGAAATATTTTGAATCATTTCTTGCTTTGTTTTTTCATTTGATTCTATTTCTTTTCGCATGTTTTCAATGCGTCTTGCAAGTTCTGAGATTTCATCTTCGCCAACGACTTCAATTGGTTCGTGATAGTTGTTTGCAGAAAGCTTTGTTACTTCGCCTTGGAGTTTTCTAATACGATCTAAAATAATTCTTGACCATACTAAAATGGTTGTGTTTCCAAGTAGTACTAAAGAAATGAAACTGATTCTTAAAATAACATTAAACGAGGTGCCTAGATTTTCTAAATATGTGCTGTCTGTAAAAGTAACAATCAATACATCGTTTTGAAAACGCGTTAAATGAAAATAAAATGTATCCTCGCCAAAAGATTCTGTTTTTTCATTACTTAGCCAAGTGTTCATTCTTAAAAACAATTGTCTTGCTGTATAAATACCATCAATGATTTCAAAATTAGCGTCATATACTTTTGCGCCATTTTCATAAATGACATAGCCGTTATAATCGCTTCTTAAAAAAGGACTCTCGAGTCCTTGGTTTAAGTATGCATCAAAAATGTTATTTGCATATGTTGCGAGTTGATCACGGTTTTGTTCCGCCCTAAAATCTTCAAACACATAGTTCATTCCAAGTGTAAAAAATAAACTCGTGAGCAAAATAACAATCGTAAATATAATATAAAATTGCGTGGAAAGTCTTAGTCTGTTCATAGCATCCGATAACCGAAGCCATAAATGGTTTCAATTTTTAGATCTGGCATTTTTTGTCTAAGTCTTCTTAGTAAATCGTCAACAACACGATCACTTCCATAGTAATTCTCTCCCCAAACGTGTATTAATATCGCGTGTCTTTCAAGTGGTGTATTGGGGTGTTTTAAAAAATAAGCAAGCATTTCAAATTCTTTATTTGTAAGATCAATTTGTATCTCATCTTCAAATATTTGTCTTTTATTTGTATCAATGATATATGGGGGATACTCCACGATGCCTTCAGCATTTGGATGTGTTCTTCTTAAAATAGCTTGAACGCGAAGCATCAATTCTTTTGGTGAAAATGGTTTCGCTAAATAATCGTCGCTTCCAAGTTCTAGTCCTACGATTTTATCTATGTCTTGATCACGTGCTGATGTAAACATAATGGCTTGTTTTGGATTTTTTTCTTTAATTTTTTTAATAAGGTCATAGCCAGTAATCTCGCCTTTTAACATGATGTCAAGAATCCATAGGTCTACGATTTCTTCAATCATACTTAAGGCCTCTTCACCATTATCAAAAACCCGAACTTGATATCCTTCTCTTTCTAAATATTTACGTATAATCTCTGATAATTCATATGCGTCTTCCACATAAACAATGGTCATAATATCCTCCTTTTTTAGGAAATGACAGTTGTGTGCATATACGGCACTAATACTTCGGGAACGGTAATCGTTCCATCTTCGTTTTGATAATTTTCAATAATTGCAATCATGGTTCTACCAATAGCAAGACCCGATCCATTCAAGGTATGTACAAATTCTGCTTTATGATCTGGTGATCGTTTAAATCGAATGCTTCCTCTTCTTGCTTGGTAATCTTCGGCATTCGAAATAGAGCCTATCTCACGATAGCGTCCTTGTCCTGGCAAGTACACTTCAATGTCATATGTTTTTGCCATACTAAAACCCATATCCCCTGTACAAAGTGAAACTACGCGATATGGAAGTTTTAATTTTTGAAGAATTGATTCTGAGTGTAACAACATTGCTTCTAATGCCTGATAAGAATCTTCTGGTTTTGTAAATTGAATGAGTTCCACTTTATGAAATTGATGTTGTCTTAAAATACCTTTGGTGTCTTTTCCAGCAGAACCCGCTTCAGAACGAAATGCTGTTGTATATGAAACAAATTTTATTGGTAGTGGCTCTTGTATAATTTCATCTCTAAAATAATTAATGGATGGCACTTCTGCTGTCGGGTTTAAATACCACGAACGATCATCTAACGATAATTTAAACGCCTCTTCTTTAAATTTTGGAAATTGTCCAGTTGCTGTCATAGAAGTTTCATTGACAATATATGGCAACATCATCTCTGTATAACCGTTTTCTTGAGCATGTGTATCCATCATAAATTGTAATAAAGCGCGTTCTAATCTTGCACCTAATCCTTTGTCTACAACAAATCGACTGCCTGTAATTTTAGCCGCACGATCAAAATCTAATATACCGAGTTGTGTGCCAAGTTCAACGTGATCTTTCGGTTGAAAAGTAAATGTTGTTGGTTCTAAAAACGTTTTAATCTCTACATTGTCTTGTTCATCTTTACCTACAGGTGTTGATGCGCTTGGAATGTTGGGTGTGTTTAATAAGATTTCTTTTATTGTTGCATCAATATCTAACAACTTTTCATCGAGCACTTTGATATCTGCGCCAATGGTTTCTACTTGTTTTAGCACTTCTGAAACATCTTGATTTTCTCTTTTTAGTGCGCCTATTTTTTTAGATGTTTCGTTTCTGAAAGCTTTCTTAGCTTCAACGTCTACAATTACATTTTTTCTTGTTTCAGATAATGAAACAAGTTCTCTCAAATAAGAAAAATCTTGGCCTCTTGTATTAAGTTTTTCAATGACGCGATCGATGTTATCCACGATGTATTTTAAGTCAAGCATACGTTATCCTTTGTTTTTAAGTAAGATTTTAAGTTCGTTTTTAAGTGTTGGTTCTTCTAAAGCAAAATCAATGATGGCTTCGATGTAATCAATTTTAGATCCAACATCATATCTTTTTGCTTGAAGTGGTGTTGCATAAACATCTTCATATGTCATTAAATTTAAGATTGCATCTGTAAGTTGGATTTCTCCCCCAACACCTTTTTGTTGTGTTTTTAATATGTTAAAAATAGTGGGTGTTAAAATATATCTACCACCAATAGCATGTCTTGAAGGCGCATCCTCTTTGTTAGGTTTTTCTACAACACCTTTTAATAACATGGTGTTTCCTTCTGTGGATTTAGGGTCACAAATGCCATATTTAGATGTGTTTTCTAAAGATACTTCCATAGTACCAAGTATAGATGCTTTTTTATTCTTGTAAACGTCGATGAGCTCTTTCAAGGCTGGTTTGTCTTTACCAACATATAGATCATCTCCTAATAAGACAGCAAAAGGTTCGTTACCGACAAATACTTCCGCTTGTAATACGGCGTGTCCAAGGCCCAATTGTTCTTTTTGTCTTACAAAATATATATTGACACCTTCAGCAATCCCGTGTACTTTTTGATATAACTCTTCTTTCCCTTTTGATTTTAATATTGTTTCCAATTCAATGTTGTAATCAAAATAATCCACAATTGCATTTTTGTTACTGCTCACAATAATGAGAATATCTTCGATACCGCTTGCCTTTGCTTCGTTGACGATAAATTCAATGGTGGGTCTGTCAATGATTGGCAGCATTTCTTTTGGAATTGCTTTTGTAATAGGTAAAAACCTTGTGCCGTAACCTGCTGCAGGAATGACTGCTTTTTTAATCATAATTATCCTTTCACATTGAAATGTCTTGAATAACTCTATTTTAGCACAATTATGTGATTTTAATATGTTATAATCGTATCGAAAAGAGGACATAATGCTTGAGTTATTAAAATATGTGATTTTAGGGATTATTCAAGGTATCACTGAAATTTTACCGATATCTAGTAGTGGTCATTTGACTTTGTTTAGTCATTTTCTAGGCATGAATTTAGATAACTTAACGGTGTTTTTAATGCTTACAAATACAGGATCTTTTTTGGCAATTTTATTTTTCTTTAGAAAAGATGTGACTGGACTTGTTCAATCGAGTTACCGCTTTATCATCAATGCGGATCATAATTTCAAAGAAGATTTCTTATATGTTATTAAAGTAGGGATCGCTGTTATTCCTGTTGGAATTGCTGGCCTTATTTTTGAAAACATTCTTCCAAATGATCTATTGACAACCTCAATTGCACTTTTTATTACGGGCTCTCTTCTTCTTATTATTTATTTAAATCGTCATTTTGAATACAATAAAAACGTCACCTTTCAAAATGCAATTGCTGTTGGGTTATTTCAAATGTTCGCGGTTGTTCCTGGGATATCAAGAAGTGGGATAACCCTCGTTGGTGGGCTCAGCCAAAAACTACCTTTAAAATCTGCGATGAAGTTTTCGTTTTTAAGTTACATTATGATTTCAATACCCGTTTCTATTTTAGGTTTTATTAGACTCTCAGAAGTAAATGAGTCTGTAAATATTTTGGGATATGGTGTATCTTTTATTTTAAGTTTTGTTTTTAGTTATTATGCGATACGTTGGTTTTATCATCATGTAAAAGTGAAAAATTTAATTTATTTTTCTGTGTACTGTTTCATAATTGGGACGATATCTCTAATTATTTATTTCATATAAAAAAGGAGCTTTGAGCTCCTTATTTTTTTAATGTTTTTCTAAATTCAAAATCTGACTTGATGATATCTTCTAAACCATATTTAGGTTGCCATTTAAGTAGCGTTTGGGCTTTTTCGTTTGACGCAATTAATTTTGCTGGATCCCCTGGGCGTCTTTCTGTCATTTCATACGTCATATTACCTAATTGTTGCACCGTTTTCGCAACCTCTAAAACAGAAAATCCTTGGTTCGAACCTAAATTGATTGTTGTTGACGCACCGCCATTAACTAAATATGTTGCACCAAGAACATGTGCATAAGCTAAATCAGAAACATGGATATAATCCCTTACACATGTCCCATCCTCTGTATCATAGTCGTTTCCATATATCATGAGTTTATCTCTCACACCAATGAGTGCTTGGATTGCAACCGGAATCAAATGTGTAAGTTGATCTTTTTTTAGACCAATTTTTAGAGAACTGTCTGCCCCTGCGACATTAAAGTATCTAAAGATTAAATAGTTCATGCCGTGTGCCTGTGTCACCCAACGAATCATATTTTCGGTTGCGAGTTTCGTTTCTCCATAAGGGTTAATTGGTTTTGTAGCATCGTCTTCATAGCAAACACCGGATGCTTCTCCGTATACAGCAGCGGTAGATGAAAATACGATGTTTTTCACATTGTTTTCTTGCATTGCATCTAATAAGATGCGAACACCTTCAACATTGTTTGAATAATATTCTAGAGGTTCTACAACACTTTCGGGAACCACAATCTTCGCTGCAAAATGCATCACAATGTCGATGTTGGGATGTGTCTTAAATAAAGCATTTAACGCTTCTTTATCTCTTATATCTCCAATAACAAGTGTTGCCTTTTCTGATACCATATCTTTAAATCCTGAAGATAAGTTATCAAAAACAATGACGTCGTGGTTTTCTTTAATTAGTTCTAGTACTGCATGACTACCAATATAGCCTGCACCGCCGACAACGAGTACTTTCATATGTTTCCCCCCTAATCTTTAAACAATTGATCGTTTGAGTCTGTCTCTTCGGTATCTTCCGTATCTTCCAAGTCCGCTTCTAACTCTTGAACAACTGGTTTTGTTTCTTGTGTATCCACATCGAGTGTTTCTTGGACAAACGTATCTTGGTTTATTGTTTCTTCTTCCTCATCGTCTTGATGTGGAACGATGGCTACCGTAGATACTTTTTGGTCATTTTTTAATTTAATGATGGTAACACCTTGTGTCGCACGATTGGTTTGAGCAATTTTAGATGCATCTGTTCTCATAACAACTCCACGATCAGATACAACAATAATGTCGTTTTCATCTGTCACAACCGTCAACGTTTTAAGTGCACCGTTCTTTTCTGTGACATTTAATGTTTTCACACCTTTTCCGCCACGGTTTTGAGGGCGATATTGATCTGTTTTCGTACGTTTACCAAAACCATTTTCGGTAATCACCAAGATGTCTTCGTTTTCATTATTAGGATCAATAATCGCGACACCAACGATGGCATCGTTTGAAGATAGGCTCATCCCTTTGACACCAATAGCTGTACGTCCAACAGTAGACACCATTGATTCGTTGAAACGTATTGCTTTACCGTTAGATGCACCTAAAATAATATCTTTTGTACCGTCTGTAAGTGAAACATTGATGAGTTCATCATTGTCTCTTAAATTCACAGCGATAATACCGTTTTGACGAATATTTTTAAATTCTGACACAAGTGTACGTTTCACAATACCATTTTTCGTGACAAACGTCAGTGCAGCTTGTTCATCATCAAAATCTTTTACACACGTCATAGAAGCAAGGCGTTCATCAGGATTGAGTGCGAGTAAGTTTACAAGCGGAAGCCCTTTAGATTGGCGAGATCCTTGAGGAATTTGATATCCTTTAATTTTATAAACACGCCCCGTATTCGTAAAGAATAAATGATAATCGTGTGTAGATGTAAGTTCAATATGCTCAACGTAATCATCTTCATGAACTTTGATACCTGCCATCCCAACACCACCACGGTTTTGAGATTTATATTGATCTAAACTCATGCGTTTGATATACCCGTTGTTTGTAATTGTGATGACAACATCTTCAACTGGAATGAGATCTTCATTTTCAATGGTAATATCTTCTGTTAAATTAATCTCGCTTAATCTTGGTTCGTGATATTGAGTTTTAATTTGTTGAAGTTCTTCTTCGATAATGGCGAGTTTGCGATCATCTTTGGCGATGATATCTTTAAAATCAACAATTTTTGATTTTAAGTCTTCGTGTTCTTGTTGAAGTTTTTCGATTTCAAGACCTGTAAGACGTTGAAGTCTTGTATCTAAGATTGCACGGGCTTGAATGTCATCAATATCATAGGTTGTAATCAATGCATCTCTTGCATCTTCAGCAGTTTTTGATTGTTTAATGATTTGAATGGCACGATCGATATCGTTAAGTGCTTTAATTAAACCTTCAACAATGTGTTGTCTTGCTTCGGCTTTTTCTAAATCAAAAACGGTTCTTCGTAAAACAATTTCAACTTGATGATCAAGATATTTCTCATACATATCTTTGAGCGAGAACATTTTTGGTTGACCTTTATCAAGTGCAATCATATTAAAATTGAATGATTGTTGTAACTGTGTATGTTTATATAGATTATTAAGCATGACGTGTGCATTGACATCTCTTCTTAATTCAATGACAACACGCATACCATTACGGTTAGATTCATCTCTTAAATCTGTAATGCCATCTAAAACCTTATCTTTTGCAAGCTGCGCGATGCGTTCGATGAGTGTGGTTTTATTTACTTGATATGGAATAGCCGTCACAACAATCGCAGATTTATTTTTAAATTCTATAATTTCAGTTTTCGCTCTATTGACAATAGAACCGCGGCCAGTTTCATAAGCTTGTATAAGACCACTGATACCAAGAATTTCTCCTCCCGTTGGGAAATCCGGGCCTTTTACATATTCCATTAATTCTTGTGTTGTAATCTCTTTATTATGCATATATGCAAGCAATCCCTCAATTACTTCCGTTAAGTTGTGAGGTGGAATATT
>Ga0181590_10002522_pt1 | contig 15451 bp, 12 predicted proteins | sample 071ome_34_FD_132446 | JGI IMG/M metagenome (GOLD analysis project Ga0181590, IMG submission 132446) | Coastal salt marsh microbial communities from the Groves Creek Marsh, Skidaway Island, Georgia - 071411BT metaG (megahit assembly) | ecosystem: Environmental > Aquatic > Marine > Intertidal... | reverse complement strand
CAACTACTACAACCGTTGCTTCTACAACTACTACAACCGTTGCTTCTACAACTACTACAACCGTTGCTTCTACAACTACTACAACCGTTGCTTCTACAACTACTACAACCGCTTTTATTGACCGAGATTCTCCTACATGGACAGACAAATCAATAAATATTCAAAATATCAACGACACTTATTTTGAAGTTTTATGGAAAACAGCTTCAGATAATGTTAACGTTGTAGGCTATTACTTTTATTTAAATAGCCAACTAAAAGGTGAGTATATTCGAAATAATAATAATAATTCTATCTTTTTAGATGGTCTTAAAAGTGGAACAACGTATGAGTTAGAAATTATAGCATATGATGATGAGGGAAATTTAAGCACAGACAATCCTAAAGCTACTATCACAACATCGGGGGCTGCTGGTTCTTCCTCGAATTCATCAACAAATAGTTCTTCATCCAATACACAATCAACAACCACAACCACAACAGTAATACCTTTTGAAGTACCAACTATTACAGAATTATATTTAAATGGTCCTTCTGAAATAAGTTTGGGTCAAGATATAGTTTATTCAGTTAACTTTACAATTACTACTGGAACTTTTTATACAGACAACCCTTATGGCAACTACTCCTTAAAACAAGGTACCGAGTATTTGAATATTTATTTTGATTGGATACCAGAAAACCCTCCTGAAAATGGAATATATAACAATGAATTAAGAAAATGTGTACTTTCAGTACCAACCAAAAATAGTTTTGAACAAGAATTTTCTGTCTCAGGAACATGTACTTTATCGAGTACTGGTTTTTACGAAGGACAAAGAATATGGGTTTATGCAGTTTCGATAGTTTCTGAATATTCTCAATCCACTTTTCATTGGACGTACCCTGGACTTAATGGGTGTGATACATCAAGCAATTTTGGCGGTAGGTCTACATGTTTAGATCCATATAATATCTTCAATGATCCAACATATGCAAAAGGCAATATGTATACATATGCTAGATATCCTATTACAACTGTTACAAGTTCGTAATTTAATTTTTGCATTAGAAAAATTAAAAAATAGTTGTTAAATTACTAAACAGCAAACCTTTTTAAAAATATGATTGAAGATTTTAAAGAATTTTTACAATCTGATAAAAATTTTTCAGTAATTGATGAGCCAGCAGGAACTGGTAAAACTGAATTTATTAAGCAATGTGTTATTGAATACTGTATTCCAAACAATATATCATTTGATTTGATTGCCTTCACTGGAAAAGCAGCGAGCGTATTGAGATCACGTGTAAATGGTATTGGTTCTACTATTCACAAGTTTTTATATGAGGTGGATTATGTTTTTGATGAGTTAGACGGAGTCTTTAAAAGAAAAAATAAAATAATGAAGAAAGATTTGGATATTTTATTTGTTGATGAAGCATCCATGTTGTCTACATCTGTAACAGGATTTCTGGTAAATGGTGAAAAAACTTATTTATTAGATGAATTGGTTAAAAAATTAAAAGACAAAGAGATAAAAAAAATAATATTTATTGGAGATAGCATGCAATTACCACCAATCGAGGAACAGGTTGATGTAGAAAATGATGAAGAGTATGAAGAAACCAATGAATCGATTTCTAAATTTTATCCAGATGCACTCAATCCTGATTTTTTAAGGGTTCATTATGATTTAACTTTTTTTTATTTTAATTTACGTTTCAATAAAAGTTTTCGCCACGTACCTGAAAATAATATATACAAACTTAGCCAGCAACTTAGACTTGATCTTGTAACTAATAAAGTAAACCAAAAATCTTCGCCAAATATTTGGTTAAAAAATAAGGCTAAAAACTATATCTTTGATTTAGAAGAAGCATTAAATTGGTATAAGTCACGTGGTATAGAAAAACAATTTACAAATATTAGAATCTTCACTTTTACCAATGCTAAGGCTGAGAAGTGGAATAGAGAGGTCAGAAAGTATTTAGGTCTAGTTTCAGAAGGTGTAGTTAGTTCGGTTTCTATTAATGAACCATTGATTAACTTAATGAATAAACCTTTTTCAAATGTTTACAATGGGGATAGCTTAGTTGTAGATAATATCTATGAAACTATTGAACTAGATTCAACCTATGAATGTACTCATGAATTTTGCAAAAAAATCAAAAATCGACGAAAAGAGTTTTCTTTACATAAAGTTGATATAACAATTTTTACTGAAAATAAAAGTGAAAAGAGAAATGAAATTTATATTGCTAACCGACCAATTTCACCTAATGATGTAAAGTTAAAGAGAGTATTTAATAGTCATTTATGGTGTGATTTTGCAAACAGGAATGAAGAGTTAGAACGTAATCGATTTTCTTCTGAGGAAAAATACGCAAATTGGGATACTGCTCGTGATAGAGATTTAATCTATTCTTCTGTAATTCCAAGTTATGCTTATGCAACTACAACACATAAAACTCAAGCTGATTCATTTGAGTTCGGAATTATTGATATTACAGATGAAATGAAAAATTTAAAATGGCTTTATACAACACTTACAAGAATTAAAAAAGAATTTTTAATTTTTGATAATAATTAAAATTCTAGCAGCGCTTCATGAACTGCCGTCCAAGACAACAATGCACATCTCACTTTTGAAGGGTTAGAGCTTAAAAATTTCAAATACTTTGCTTGTTCTGATAATTTTACGATTTCAAAGTTTTCTTTTTGGTCAAATAAACTTTTAAATTCTAAAATTTTAATATTTGCTTCTGAAACTGATGAGTTAATGATCTCTTCTCCTAAAATGGACATCGAAGATTGACTTACTGCGCAACCATTTCCAGAAGTTCCAACTTCAGTAATTATTTCATTATCAACTTTTAGATCTACCTTCACTACGTCACCACATACTGGGTTATTTGAGTTAACTGATATAGTTGGGTTTTCAATCTTGAGTCTAAATTTTGGACTTTTAACATGATCCATCAAAATTTCTTTTAATATACTTTCCATTATTACTTTAAATTTTATAGCAAATTTATTACTTTAGTGTCTCTGTATAACCTTATAATATGGTGTATGGAAATCAACAAAAAATTGAATAATCAAATAATAGATGAAAAAGATAAAATCATCATAAAAAAACTCGTTGATAAAAAAAACCTAGATGAAGAAGTGTTATATGCAATGATCAGAGAGGAATTAGCACATCAAGGAATGGCTAGAAGAATTGGTTTGATTAATAAAATTCATAACTTAATTAGGAAAAAAAAATCATGATTTTCAATTCTATAACTATTAAAAATTTTCAAACTTATTACAAAGAGGTTGAGTTTGAATTTGATACACCTGATAAAAATAAAAACGTCATATTAATAGGAGGTTTAAATGGTGCAGGTAAAACTTCATTCTTTTCAAGTTTAGTTTTAGGCTTGTTTGGCAAAAACTCTGAAGGAATAATTTATGACAGACAAGTTGGTGAAAACTTAGAAGACTCTTATCAAAGTTATCTAAGATCTGCTTTTAGTAATGAAGCAAAAAACAATAAAGAAATCGAAATGGAAGTTTCAGTTTTACTTACTCATGAAAATAACGAAATAAAAATTGTCAGAAAATGGTGGATCGATGAAACAATTGATGAAATCTTAGAAGTTTATTACTTAGTTGATGGCTTAATTAAGCCAGTTGAATTGCCGGATGAAGACGTAGACCAGAATGAATATTATGAATCTTTTATACAATCAATTATCCCATCACAAGTTGGCAGATTTTTCTTTTTTGATGGTGAAGAAATAAAATCTATAGCAAAACAAGACCCTGAACAAGCAGTTGTAAATGGAATTAATGCATTATTAGGTTTTAATATTTTACAACAATTAATTGTCGACCTAGAAACACTTAAAAGAAATTTAAGAAAAGAATTGCCAGGTGCTGCAAAATCAGGATTACTAAATAATTATGAAGAGTTGGAAAAGATCGAAGAAGCTATAAATAAAACTAACAGTGAAAAAACAATACTAGAAGATGACATTGAGAATTTAAAAATAAGTTTAGAAGAACTAGAACATGATATTTCCAGGGCATTTAAAGGTAGGGATGTTGATAGTCGAAATGAAGTTCTAGATAAAATTTATAATTTAGATAGAGAGCTTCACCAAGTTGAGAATGAACTTCAAAACCTTGTTGGAGATGTACTAACTCTTGCGTTAACTCCAAAAATATTGGATGAAACACAGCAAATAATCGCAAAAGAGATTAAAAACCTTAAGCAAAAAGACGAAACTGTTCTTGTTGAAAGTTTAAAAGAAAAGTTTAATAAAAAACTCTTTAGCAATCTTTCCGATTCTGATATTGGGAAAAAAGAATTTCTTGAGGAAATGACTAATGTTATTTATTCAACTTGGAACGAAATAGTTCCAGAATCTATGAATTTAAATGCATTTTTGAGTAATTATTTTTCAACTGATGAGATACAGATAATTTTTTCACATATAGAAGATATAAAAGCTACTACAAATAAAGATGTAACTCGTTTAATTGGAAAACAAGAAGCCTTAAATATGGAAAAAACAGAATTATTAAGTATGCAGCAATTATTTGATTCAGGTAGATATGCACAAGATATTTTAGATAAAAAATCAAATATATTAAATAGCTTATCGACTTCACAACACCAGCTTGAAAGAATTGAAGCAGAACTAATGGTGTTAAATCAGGAGCAAACAAATATAAAAAATATAATAGATAGACTCGAATCCTCTCTAGAGATTTCTAAAGAAATTCAATTTGAACTTGAAGAAGTTGAAAAATATCAAGAGGTTATTGAAGATTTTATGAAAGAATCGAGATCAAAAAGAGCAAGTAAGTTAAGTAAGAAAACATCAGAAGTAATTAAAAGTTTGGCACACAAGGAAGATTTAATACATGAGGTCAACATACAAAAAGATACTTATGCCATTAGCCTTCTAGACTCAAGTAACACTCCTGTTAAAAAAATGTCAGCAGGTGAGAGTGAAATATTTGCATTATCCCTATTACAAGCTTTAGGCGAAGTATCAAGCAGGTCTTTACCGGTAGTAATAGACACACCTCTTGGAAGATTAGATTATGAACATAGAAAATCTATAGTTTCTAATTATTTTCATAATGTAAGCGAACAAGTATTTGTTCTCTCTACTGATACAGAAGTTGATAAATCTTTATATAAAGAGTTGGAACCTTATATTATTCAAACGTTTTTAATAAAATCAAACAAAAACAAGACTTCATCTGTATTCCAAGATCAATATTTTGATTTTGAGAAAGTGAAAAAATGAACGGGCAGTTATTAGAAGAAATTAATTCAACAATGTTCACCTCTTCTAAAGAGGGTAGAGAAATAATTACTGAGTTAACGAGAAAAGCTGGCTTTAGTTCAGAGAATATCATTTCAAGACTTGCAATTTCAAGATCTCTACAGGAAAACGATCAATTTAAATATGAGTATGCAGCAGACTCTAGAGGTAAACAGATTAGAGGTAAAACCTTACTCGGGAAAAAAGAGACTGCATTAGTTATGTTGGCAATGCTATTAGTTAAACATGGAGAATTAATTGAAAATGATGATTTAAAGACACAAATAAGACTTCACTGGGAAAGAGGTCTTAGGCTTATTAAAAAAGATTTACAAGATAAAGAATTAAGCCAACTTATTTTATTGTATGCACAAAATGCTGCACTGAGTGCAAATTATAGTGACTCTGGACTCGGCACACCACAAGCAAAGTTAAAAGAAAGCATAGTAGGACAACAACTACTAAAGAATCAACTGCTTAATCTCCAGGATGAAATAATTGAAAACCAAGAAAGCTTTTCTGAAGTAATCTCACTCGTCGGTACTGAAGGAGTCGGTAAAACACATATAATAAATGAGTTTGCAAAATCATTAGGTTTGGAAGTATTAAATATTGATAAAGAACATTTGAAAAATACCAGCACTCTTATTAGCCACTTAAGATCTTCTCTTCAGCAAAAAGGAGTTCTTTTTTCAGATGAGAAGGAAGTATTTACAATTCCAAAAGTTATTATTTCAATTGAAAATTTTCATAAACTTGAAGAAAAGGAAATTGATTTAATCAAACACTTAAGACCAATGCCAAGCATCAAATATCTCTCAGGAGGTTCAAAATTAAAATTTCCTGTCGGAGCACTTTTTATTTCATCTCAAGCATCAGTTGAGTGGACAAGAATGTTTTATTTTGAACCATATAGCAGAGCAGAAGTTTCACAAATAATTAGAAGATCTGTGCAAGGCGGTACGGAGGAAGTTCGGAAGTATATAGCTTTATCCGGAAGACTTAATCCTAAGCTTTCAATTAAAAAAATGCAAGAAGCTGTTAACTTTGCTAAAAATTATGAAAAACCAAAACCCTTATCAGAAGCTGTTGTTTTTGATTTAATGGACAATGTTTGGAAAACAAATAAAGTTGGACTCTCGAAAGATGATATTGAGTTACTGCAACTTATTGAGAATGGTGCGTTACCTGATGTAGTTATAGAGAGAGAATCTGATCTTCACTTTTTTGTAGGACAAAGATTCATTAATCTTAACGAAGGCAATATAGAAGTATCCTATGAAAGAATTAGAAGAATTTTAGAGGCAGAAAAACTCAAGGAAGACAATGGAAACAATTAGCCAAGAATCAAGAATGATTTCTGAAAAGGAGTTTCAGCACGTTGCTAAAGATGCTCAAATTTTAGGTGTAGAGACTAGAGAAGAAATTAAAAATCGATATATGGGAAGTGATGCTAGACCATGGATTGTTGCTTACTCTGGTGGTAAAGATTCTACATTATTAACGCAACTTGTTTTTGAAGCCATTAAAGAAGTCCCACCTTCAAAAAGAAATAGAAAAGTATATGTCCTCTCTTCAAATACTTTGGTTGAGACACCACATGTTATTGAGCTTGTAAGAAAAAGTATTGATCAGATGAATATTGCAGCTGAATCACTAAAACTTCCAATTGAGACTCATTTAGTTGAGCCAGATCTTAGAGATACTTTTTGGGTTAGAGTAATAGGTTATGGCTATCCTCCTCCAAGTAGGTTATTTAGATGGTGTACAGACAGAATGAAAATTAAACCTTCCAATAGATTTATTATCGATAAAGTCTCTGAACATGGTGAAGTGATATTATTAATGGGAGCAAGGTCAGAAGAGTCTGCTGCAAGAGCAAAATCTCTAGAAAAACACAAACTTATTGATGTCTATAATAAACACACATCATTACCTAATTCATATGTATGGGCACCAATTAAACATTTTTCATTATGGTCTGTATGGGCTTACCTTGTGAACAACCCATCTCCGTGGGGAGGAGACAACTTTTATTTAAGAGAAATGTATAAGACAGCAGGAGGGCTTGATGGTGAGTGTGGAGTGGTTTTTGATGAGACCACTGAACCCTGTGGTAACTCAAGATTTGGATGCTATACCTGTACAGTAGTTGAAAAAGATAGATCACTCGAAGGTTTTGTTGAATTAGGAGATGAACACTTTAGACCACTTCTTGAACTAAGAAACTGGTTAATTGAATTAAGAGATGACCCTGAAGGTTTCTATGATGAAGAGGGAAATTATATTGGAGTTTATAGGTCTTCATCTAGAAGAAATGGAGAACCTGGTAAAGGTCCCTTAAAGCTTTCAGTGAGAGAAGAAGTCTTAGCAAGAATTAAGCAAGTTCAAAAAAGTTTAAACGAAATTATACTAACTAATGAAGAAGAAGCCTTAATTAAAGAAGTTTGGCACCAGGATTCTTTAGAAATAGATTAGTCACCTATTAAGTGTTAATCCTAACTCGTTAATTTTTTTTAGTATTTCTCGTATTGAGGTAATTCCTAAATTTGTAATGTTATATAAATCTTCTTCAGTTAGAGATAGCAACTGATCAAGAGTTGTAATATTTTCAGCGTTTAAAGCATTTTGAATCCTTAGAGAAAAATTTAAATCAATAATTCTAGATTCTGTGTTAACAGATTGATTCGAATCCTCTTCTTGAGGCTTCAATAATTTGTTTAGCTTGAAATGAATTTCTTGGGCTGATGTTTCACCTAAATTTTTTATATTTCGTAAATCATATAATGATTTATCTTTTAAAAGTTTTATATTATAAATACCATTATTAAGTAAAGAATTATGAGCTCTAAAGCTTAACTCTAATATATCTATACTTTGAGTTAATAATGTACTGTCAGCTAAAGGATTTGACACTTCAAAGCTACCAAAAATGTAGTTTCTGTAACTATCAGAAATGTATGATTCAATTCCTAAATTAGTTAGTTTATTTACAAGCCAATTTTCACCAAGATCCTTTAATTGGCCAGTAAAATATATATGTTGCGTATTAAGATATTTAAACAATTTTCGCAAACCAGTTCTTAAATTTCTATCTTCAGGAATAATGTTTTGGCCGTATTGCAAAATAAATTCTTCTTTAAAATCATCTAAATTCTTCATGCTTATAAATACTTGTATTTTGTTTTTAGCAATCTCTTCAAGTTGTCGAATACGTTCGCGTGTTAAGCCATACTCTTCTCCAACTGTTTCGAGAGAAGTTACCTTATGTTTAAAATCTATTACTTCATTTGGAAAATATCTTTTATGTATTATCTCTAATTCCCTATCTTCAAGTATTAATCGTGATATTTTTAAAACTAATATTGCATCAGATATTATTTTTTCTTGTTTTTTGAAATCTGTTTTAATGCCAATACTTTCAAAAAACTTAACTGGTCCAGAACTATTGAAATTATCTATTTTATTTTGTAAAACTTTTTCGTTTTTTTTATCAATTTTTTTCTCAAGAAGGGGTTGTAAGGAACTAATAAGGTCACCAATAGGTGCGTGTTGTCCTAGTTCTTCTTTTAAGTTTCTTCTATACTCATCAACTTCTGCAAATGTTGGCTTTACACCGAACAACTTATCACATCGTTCTCTAACTATAATTGAAAGTGTTCTTGAATAAGCTTGTAGTAGCCAAAAATTTGAATAAGTTGCAATTGTTGCATTTCCATCATTTTTGTAGCGTTTAAATGCTGTTATGAATGCTTCAATTATTTTTTTAGTCAAAAGAATGTTTTCTTCTTCAATAAAGTCACTTCTTGTTACAAATGACCTTGCAAGAGGTATATTTTTATGAACTATAAAGAGAAGCAAGTCTTGGTCTAAAGTTTCTTCGTATAAATTAAAATACTTTCTGTTAAATTCGCTGATATTTTCTATATCACTACCAAAAAAATAACCTTGGTAGTTAAATTCTTGAGGTGTAGCAAAAACATTTCCATCTAAATCAAACCAATTTAACAGTTTTGAATTTTGGTTATTAACAATATAGTTTTCTATAATCTGAAACTTTTCAGAATATCTTCTTAATTGATCAATTAATTGGTTATTAATATCTTCAAAAAAATTATCCGAAGGCTGTATGTCAGATATCAAGATAGAATTTCTAGAATCAAAAAAACTTAAGTTGAATTCATTACAAAGTTGATTAATAAAAAATTTTCTGAATGGATAACTATATTTATCAATCACATTAAAAGTACAGTTTCTGCCAATGAAGAATTTTTTGTCGTATGTGTTGAAGTAAAAACCAAATGTGTAGTATTCATTAAATTTGCCTTCAATAATATATCCATTTTTTAAAATACTGTAATCCCAATCTATATCTGGCAAAAGTTCATTATTATACTGTTCCGCCAACCATTTACTATTTTCAGATGTAAGATTTAAAAATTGATGGTTATTAACTTCACTATTTTTTAGAGTGAAATAAGAATTGTTTAAGTTATTAGTTATTTCTTTTAAAGTTTCTCTTCTTGTTGCAACTTGTTTGTAATTTAAATCTTCATGGTTTAAGTATGTATTGAGTAAATTTATTTTTTGAAAGCTCACATAAAAGATTTTAAAAAAATATTTGGTTTTTACAAAAACTATTTACCTTTTTAATATTGAAGTTAGCAAATGAAAGGAAATTATGGCAGAGTCATTCGCAGCAATTGAAGGAAAAATTGGTGTAGGCGAAGAATCAATTAAATACTATACAGTACAAATGTCAGCTGCTAAATTAATTAAAAATATTGATTTGTTTAGTGAATACTCTGTTTACGAAGGATCTGCAACCCTATCCCAAATGTTCAATAGAGATGTAAACGAATCTAGAGCAAAAAAACAGATTGCAAGATATTTATCGTATGAACCTGGTAGGTTCTTACCACCTTTTGTCGTTTCCATTTATGGAGGTTCTCCAAAATTTGAGAAAATGCAATTTGATTTAAATAATTCAGAAACAAAAAAACACGTTGAAAATGGTGATTTTGAAAATGTTGGAGTTCTAACATTAACAACTGACCCAAAATATTTCGTACTTGATGGTCAGCACAGATTGGCTGCACTGAGATATTTGCTTAGCTTTAGATCTGGTATGGATCGAGATGATGATTTTCCAAAAGCTATAGATCTTGAAAAAGATCAGCTAACTGTTTTGTTTATAACCCACAAAGAAATGGAAAATTTAGAGCTAACCAGAGAAGAGTTTAGAAAGCGATCAAGAAAAATCTTTGCTGTTCTAAACAGACATGCAAAAAGAACTACTTTAGTTGAAAATATTACTATTGATGAGGATGATTTAGCTGCAATCATATCACGAGAACTTGTTGAAAGAAATGACATTGTTGATGGAATTTTCTATTGGAGCGGCGATGAAGAATCTTCTCCTAAAGTCAATACAAAATCAACCAGTTTAAGAGAAGGCGATGGACACCTTACAACTCTTTCCACACTTTATGAGATGAATAAACAATTTATTACTCATATTTTTGGATGGTCAGAAGTAGATTTTCAATTTCTCCATGATCTAACTGAAGAAGAAGTCGATAATATGAAAAATCAGATTTATTTAATTTGGGATGAACTATTCAATACATTAAATTTTTGGAAAAAAAATGATCCTGGTTTAATGAAAAACCATACACCACCAGAACATAGAGATGATGACTCTATGGACCATTTACTTTTTTGGCCGGTTGGACAAATTGGTTTAGCAAAATACATTGCTACAGAACTTGATGAAGAACTTGGTAATGAAGAAATTAATATCAAAGCTATAAAAAAAGTGCTAAAAAATCTCGACAAAATTGATTGGGATATGTTCTCTCCTCCATGGAGAGGATATGTTTTACGTGAAGTTGCAACTAAACCTGACCCTTCTAATAGGGTTAAAAACCAGGAGTGGCAATGGAAAATGGGAAATTCAGGTAAGTATCAAGATAGAGTAACAGAAATGATTAGATTTCTTTTAAGTAAAGCTTATACAGAAAAAGACCTTGAAGAAGCATTAAAATCTAAATGGGACAATACTTTAGAGTTGCATAAGCCGACTGAAGATGAAATAAATAAAATGTGGAACTCAATAATAGCTCAAAGAAAAAACCTAGTTTAATTGAAAAGTAAGGAAAATTTTTTCTTACTTTTAAATAAATTGAATATTAATTGTTCTGTCTCGAATGATGATAATTATTTATATATAAATTTTAAATATGAACCCATTGACAACAAGATTTTAAGTAATGATTTAAAAATTGTTATTGGTCAATACCAACTAGATAGAAAATCACTTAGCCTTTATTTTGAAAAATTAAATCATGGTAATTTACATTTACCTTATGAAGTAAAACTTCCACTTAGTACCGGGGTTCCAAAAAGAAAAAAAAGGAATAATTCAATTAGTTATTCCTACGAGTACTTGAAAGCAACTCCGTTGTATAGCAATACAGATTCATCTTTATTAAAAGACTTTCAATTAAAAGGTGTCGATTGGCTTATTAAAAATAAAATTGGAATTCTTGCTGATGATATGGGTTTAGGTAAAACAGTTCAGTCTATTTTTGCGTTAAAAAAATTATTCAAAGAAGGAACTATCGATAAAGTTTTAATCGTATCACCCGTTGCGTTAATTGATAATTGGATTCAAGAGTTTTCAAAATGGGGAAAAGAATTTGTAGTAAGCAGGGTTACATCTAAGTCTGGTGAAACTTTTTCAAATTGGGCTGACTCTTATGAAAATAGTCATATTTTAATTACTAACTATGAGCAATTGAGAAATAGCAATAAAATTATCGAAACTTTAAAATTTGATGTTTTGATTGCTGATGAAGCTCATAAGATTAGAAAACTATCCTCGGGAGTTACAAAAGGTGTTCAAAAAATCAACAGAAAATATTTTTGGGGTTTATCAGGAACTCCGGTAGAAAATAATCCAAAAGACCTAATTACTCTCTTAAATCACGCCGATCCCAATAAATTTTCAAAATTTATGGACGAAACTGATTTAATTTTTCTAAGAGATAGAGCTAGGCCTTATGTCTTAAGAAGGACTAAACAAGATATGTTAAAAGAATTACCAAATGTATATGAAAATAAATTAGAAATTAAACTTTCAGAATCACAACAAAAAAAATATGAACAAATTTGGAATGACAGAATGCACATAACTAATGAAAAAGGTAGCTATTTTGCTACTTTAAATTTACTTAGGGATGTTTGTGATCATTTTGACGGTACTAGCTCTAAAGCTGAAAAAGCATTTGAGATTTTACAAGAAAATATTAAGTTAGGTGAAAAAACTATTGTATTTTCGTATTATAAAGCTATTTTAAAAATTTTAGAAGAAATCCTAAAGACAGAGAAGATTAAATTTACAACTATTTATGGTTCTGACAGTATTGAAGAGAGAACTAAAAACTTAATTAATTTTAAAAAACAAAATAATATTCCAGTAATTCTACTTTCAGCAAGAATAGCTGGTGAAGGGCTAACAATAACAGAGGCAAATAATGTTATATTTCTCAATGAATGGTGGAACCCATCAAACAACAATCAAGCTAAAGACAGAGTAATAAGAATTGGACAAGAAAAAAATGTCAAAGTGACAACATTTTATGCTAAAAATACTGTCGAAGAACGTTTAAAAGACATTTTAGATTCTAAAACTGAACTATATGAAAATTTAATTGATGGATTGATTGACAATGAGTCTTTGGGTAAGGCATTATTAAAAAATAAGTAGATAACTTTTTATTAAATCTTTAAAATTTTTTTATGGCTTTAATTTTTCAAGATTTAATTAAGTTAATAAATTTTAAAGAATCTAACTCTTGGGTTTGGTGGCAGGCTGAATATCCTGAATTAGCTGAAAGTTTTTCAAGAAAAAAAAGACCTTGGTTTTGTTATGATATAGATTCTGACTTTAGTGACGGGTATGCTATAGCACTACCTAAAACAACAAAAGAACAATCGAGATTTTACAAATATCCAAAAAATCAAGATTTCGATAAAGATGGATGGGTTCCTCCTCTTAGAAAGACAATAGATACTTCAAAAGCAGATTTTCACTGTATTGAGAACGATCCTAATCTAAAAGAAAAAATATTTGAGTTTTACAGTAAAAAATCTTGGAAGATTAAAGAGCTGTAATGAATTTTTTAACTATTGAAGAGATAAATAGTTTTACTCCACCGGAAATATGTTCAAATGATCAAAAATTTGAATATATAAATTTAGAAACTAATCTATCACTTTCTTGTGTATATCATGCAGTCAAAAAAACAATAATTGAAAATAAAGAACTTCCTTATTTTTCTGAATATATTGATGCAAATTATTCAGATTCTAATTTTAGATTTAGAGACAGACCTATAACAATTGGAGAAGAAAATTTGCTAATTGAATCATTTCAATATTTAGTTGAAAGGGTAAGTTCGAGAGGTAATACGAGATTTGAGATTGCTGAAGCATTTGACCACGCTACTGATCAAAGTCATTTTATAAACTTATTAAAAATGAGAATTTATCAAATGGTTGTTAATAATAGAAGAAGTCAAAATTCTGAAGCCGACAGATTATTTGATAGAATTTCAGAAATATTTAATTCCGAACAATATTGTTTTCATAAAGAAGAAGATGGTTTAGTTTATTGTTTGGAATGTAGGGAGGAAGTACAGAGAAAAATAGAAGATAATCTTCTTGAAAATGAAACATTTGAACAAAACAAAAGTTATATTAGTAATTTGTTCAGAAGAGTTTTTACACAAATAAGGTACAACCCAAGTTCAAAAATATCTCAAAGAATTTACTCAACAGAAGATCTAGTAGCAATGGTTTTACTCATATGCAAAATATATGATTATAAATTTAATGTAAACGAACTTTACGAAGCAATTAGAGAACTTGTTGTTATTTGGCAAAACCAGCAACCTATCTCATATGATGGTGTAAGTGAAAGAGATTTGGATGCTTTTGAACATGCAGTTGGAATGTATGGAGAACTTAGATTAGATGAATATGCAATTTTAGATTCTGATATTAGTAGTTTTATCAACTCACTAAGCAATGAACAAATTTATTCAATTCTCTCTATCATGCAACATCCTAGATTTAGAACTAATAGATTGTTAGCACAAAGAATTGGTAAAAGTGAAGAATATGCGAGACAACTTAAACTTGATATTGAAGAAAAGTTTAAGAACTTTTTTGAAGAACACAGTGAAGCAGATGACGATGATCTCGGATACGCAATGGAAGTTATTAAAAAAATATGTTATGAGAAGGCAGGAATTAATGAATAATAATCCTCATCCAGGAGATTTATGGTTAGTTTCAACTAATAAAGACAATAAAACAATCTCTAGAGTAATGCTGATTGTTTCAGAATCTGAAGAACAGGCAATGGTTGAAACTTTAATGTGCACAACAGATTTAAACTTAAGTTCAGATAAAACTCTATTATTAAATCCAGAGAATACTGCGCTTCAATTTTCAATCGGTATTCATTTAGATATATTTTCTATTCTTTTGGTTGATGACGTTAGTTTTAATAGAAGATTAGGAAAAATCTCAGAAAAAACTTTTACACAAATATTAGAAATTATAAATAATTCAAATTCAGATATGCTTAATAATTTTCAAGTTGGTGAAAAAATTATTTACAGATCAGATAGAAGATGGCTAAATAAAAAAAACGAGATTGCATTGTCAGATTTATTTTCAAATAATGCATTATCGCTAATCTTTGATAATTTTGATGAAAACTGGGTACAATTATTTGAACTTGAAAACCAACTCAAAATTGAATCAACCGATTTTTGGGACAAGATGATAGAAGATCCTATAGGATTTGATTTAGGTAACTTATTATCATCAAGAAATTTAAATATATTAAGCATGTCGGAAAAACTAAAATATAAAGACAATTATCTTTATATCGATTATGAATTACTAGTTTCTTAATTATGAAAAATGAAAAAAACTTACTAAAAAGCTTGTTAATAAAAAATTTTAAATCAGTTGGAGAATTGTCAAAAGTAGATTTTGAAAATCTTACACTTTTATGTGGAGAAAATTCTTCTGGCAAATCTACAATTATCAATTCATTAATTTTATT
>Ga0181590_10002512_pt1 | contig 15492 bp, 12 predicted proteins | sample 071ome_34_FD_132446 | JGI IMG/M metagenome (GOLD analysis project Ga0181590, IMG submission 132446) | Coastal salt marsh microbial communities from the Groves Creek Marsh, Skidaway Island, Georgia - 071411BT metaG (megahit assembly) | ecosystem: Environmental > Aquatic > Marine > Intertidal... | reverse complement strand
TTCAGAAAAAGAAGCAGTTCCACTTGATAATTGATATCTTGTGAAAATTAGTTTTCCTGAATTTTCGTTAAACACTACATTTATAGGTATACCTTTTTCGTCAAAAAGATTCTTCAATGTTTTCACCATATTAGTGATATTATAGTTTCCTTCAGGTACTGTAATTGTACTCCCGCTAGCGTCGTTGTCATTTGCTAATACTCTTTCATATAAAGTAGTCATATCGCCACTAACGTCAATTGTCGGTGTGACGGTTTTCCAAAGTACTCGAAATGTATTATTGTATTTATTTATAGACTTCCATACATTTGGAATTTCTAATGACGCCAATTTCATACTGACAACATTTTTTATTGGTTCTTTGAGTTCATACCTAAAATCGGTAGATATTGTGTTGTCGTATTGTTTGCGAAATTTAGTATCAATATTTATTAATTGAGTTATATATTTGGTATTTATTTGTTGAGGTGCCAACATTGTTTGGTGTACTACATTACTGTGTATTTTTTGTTTATCGAAATAATGCTGAATTAATTTATCCTTGACTTGATTGAAAAAAACGATGATATTTATATGTTGTTTAGGAGTGAGTTCAGTTGTATCGTTACGAACAATAGATATAGCTTCTTCGCACTTAATTTGTATATCAATATGATTGTATTTAAGTGCTGGAAGAGCTAATATATTTTCTAACTCACGGATAGTATAATTGTCTATATTTAGATCCATTTGATATATACAAATATGAATTTAATAAAAATCAAACCCTTGTTATACTACAAATCATAAATACCTTTTGATTTGTACGTGGAAATATCTTTAAAATTGTGTACTTGTTTCGGTTTATCTTTAATCATTTTTGGCTTATTATCTATTATTTTGTTACCGAAACCGTCTATTTTTATACCATATTTATCTTTAATAATATCTCTTTGATAGCTTGGTATATAATGTTGCCATGAGATAAACAACATATTAGGATGGGTATATTTAGTAATGAAACCATTGCTTTTTAGTTTATCAATTATATACAACGTACAATGTTTCACGTCATATCTAGGTACACCAATAACGAATTCTGGAATTACATAAAAAATATAGGGTTCATCATATCTAAGTCTAGACGTTAGTTTGATTTTTTTGTGGATTCGATTTAGAATTTTTTGGTATATTTGCAACCGTAATACGTCAATTTCACGTCGCCTATCGTATAATTGTTCTAAGTTTATTTTTTCTATATCGTCTTCGTTTGAGTCAAAGAGAATATTCATTTTTGATGATGGAAAAGAATTTTTTTAAATATTTAAAACTTAATCATGTTTGAATGAAAATGATAGAACATATTGTATTTTCAGGTGGAGCATTATCTGGTATATATGAATATGGGGCTTTAGTCTATTTGTACGAACAAGGTTTTTGGAATCGTGAAAATATAAAGAGTCTATATGGAACTTCTATTGGTGCCATTTTATCTGTATTCATTTGTTTAGACGAAGATTTTGAATCCATAACTCATTATTTAGTTCACAGACCTTGGTTGAAAGCATTAAATATTTCAACAGAAAGTATTATTGGATTATACGAATCAAAAGGATTATTTGACGTTGAAATGCTTCATACATTGTTAGATTATTGGTTTGAACACAAAAAATGGTCGAAAAAAATGACTTTAAAGCAATTATATGACGCAACGAAAATCCATTTATACATGTATACGGTGAAAGTAAATACATTAGAGATTGTGGAATTGTCTCATGATACCCATCCAGATATGGAAATATTTTTAGCACTTTCAATGACTTCAAGTATACCTGTATGTTTCAAACCCGTCTGGTATAAAAATGAATATTACATTGACGGGGGACTTAAATGTAATTATCCGATTCAATATTGTATAGAACGCGTACAAAATATTGAATCGATTTTAGGATTTCATGTATTCATTGATAAAAATGCGTATGTATTTACAGAAAACATGAATATAGTGAAATATTTATTAGAATTTATTAGAAACTGCATGCACGAAATTTCTATAAACCAAAATAACGAAAATCGAATTAGATATCAAGTTCAGATACCGTGTATATTGTATCAAGAATATTCATTTGAAGTACTCCAGAATTTTAAAATACGTGAGAATTTGATTGAAAAAGGAAAACAACACGGTAAAACATATTTGAAATCATTCAAGCAATCACAGTGTGAATGAATTCGTCCAGTGTTTCCATGGTTGGTTTTGCGTCAAATTCAACAATTTCATCTTTGTTTTTCACCAATTTTATTGTAGGATAACCAGTGATATTGTATTTATCAGCAGTGTCTTCATCTTGTTCACAATCTATTTCTTTGAAAATGATGGTATATTTATTTATGGTAACATTGTTAAATTTCTCCTTGAATTGGTTCCATACATTCATCACCGAATTTGAATGAGGACACCAATCAGTATAAAAGAGAATTACTTCAGCATATTCTGTTTCTGGGAGTTCTTCTGTTTTAGGTAAAAATTCTTTGTTTGAAATATACGAAGGGTTTAGTCTAGGTTTTACGTATGATGTATAAATATAGTACGAAATAGAAACAAATAAAGTTAATAAAAGTAACACAAGAAAAGACTTTCCGTTATTTTTTATGTTCTGAATAAAAGATGACAACATATTATCAGATAAATTTTAAATAGAAAATATGATAATTAGAGAAACGCATAGAATATCCCAAATTTCACAGGAACTAAAACTATTTAGAAAAAATTGTAGACTTTATACACACATGTTTATTTTAAATACTAAACAACAAATTATAGAGGTAGATAAATGTGTATTCCATAATTCTCAATTTTATTATTGTTTCTTATGGAAACAACGATATGATATAGTATTTACAACTCCAAAACAAATAATACATTGCGAAATAAATAATATATGAATAAAATTTATAATGCATAAAACAAAGAAAAAAACGAATAAGCAGAAATCAAAATTTACAAGAAAGAACTATAACAGTGGAGAAGGTATGTTAACAAGTGTATGGGGTCCAAGTTTGTGGCATTTTTTACATACAATTAGTTTTAACTATCCAGTGAATCCGACACGTGAAGATGTAGAGAATTATCGAAATTTTATGAAGTCCTTGAAATACATTCTACCATGTAAATATTGCAGAATCAATTATGTGCAAAATACAAAAGCAGTGCCTTTAAATTGTGAAGTATTCAAATCTCGTGCTGCGTTTTCGAAATATGTATATAAATTACATGAACACGTAAATTCTATGTTGGGAAAACAGTCAAATTTATCGTACACTCAAGTGCGAAATCGTTATGAACATTTTCGCTCACGTTGCAATGGAAAGTATTCGAATAAACAAAAAACAAAAAAGAAAGAAAGAGGTTGTGTAGACCCTCTTCACGGGAAAAAATCGAAATGTATTCTTCATATCGTATCAGACAAATCGAGAAAAAAATCGTTTAAAATAGATAGAAATATGAAATAGATTTTATCTATTTATTCAATTCACAGTGTTTACAATATGAAATCTTTTCCATGTTGTCAAATTTCGTTTCAAAATAATCTTCAACATATTCATGACGACACCATTTGTTGATATATTTATCTACTTGTTCTATTTCATTTTGATAAAACGTGGTTGTGTCATCATCATTTGTTTTACTTGAAATTCTAAGTAAATTTTTGTATTTAGTTAATAGAATGATACATTCTAAAAAGGAAGTGTATTCAATATAATTATTCATATAATTTATTGTACTTGTATTATATTATCACTTTAAGTTTTATATATATATACTTTTGATCCATTCCTTTGCTGTATCTTTTTTCAAAAGTTTTGCTATTTGCTCTTTCGTTATAGTATGTGGGAATTCGATTCGTTCACTTTCAATTCCACCGTATATTTTAGTACCTGGATTCATCATTCGAAATAAGTTTAATTTTGTATATATTGTTTCGATACAACGTTTCAGTGTTCGAACACCTTTCTCTTCGTTAGCATATTCATCAATTATATATTCAATCATCTTCGAGTTCAATTCAATCTCACTAGGAGAAAACCCAATGTTTCTTTCAATGTTTGGTATTAGATATTGTTCTGCGATAGTCTTTTTTTCTATAGATGAATATCCAACGGTTTTAATTTTGTACATACGATCGCGTAATATAGGATTTACCTTTGATTCGTCATTATAACTGAATATGAATAAACATTTGCTTAAATCAAAATCAATTCCACTGAAATATTTATCATGAAATTGGCTATTTTGCGTTGTATCTGTTAGATGAGTTAATATACCGATTATTTCTTCTCCTTTTGGTGTTTCACTGACTTTATCCAATTCGTCGAAATATATCACAGGATTCATACATTTGCTTTGTTTGAGTATTTCAACAATATGACCCCACGTGCTCCCTTCATATGTATACGAATGGCCCTCTAAAAATGCGCTATCTGTAGCACCACCAAGTGCGATAAATGCGAACGGGCGTTTCAATATCTTGCTGATTCCTTCTTTAACTAAAGTTGTTTTACCAGTTCCCATAGGTCCTTGTATTGCGATCGCAGAACCAACAGAACTAGGATTAGATATAAATTGAGCTAGCATTTGTAGAATTTGTATTTTTGCGTCATCTAGACCATATACAGCGTTATCTAATATTTGTTTTGATTGCAACATAAATTCGTTGCATTTATCAATGCCGTCTTCTAAATGGACATCCAAGTTTTTGTAAGTATTGAATGGAATATTCATAAAATTATCTACCCAATGTTTGATTTTGTAGTATTCACCAGAACAAGGATCCATATTTTTTAATGTATTTATTTTGCGTAAAGCAAGGTTTTTATACATATCTGGAATATTCGATTGTATCAACATGATTCTGTATGGGACTTCATTGTTTTGGGTGTTATTTAAACTTTCAATCTTTTGAAGGATATAATTTTGTTGTTCCAAAGATTGTTTTTTAAAATAAGATAAATCGTCTAAATTATTTTTATCTTTGATAGATTTTAAGAACTTTTTGCTATTTTTTTTACGTATACTTTTTTCTCTTTTTTTTTGTATCTTTGCGTCCTTCTTCTTTTGAGTGTTTAGTATATGTTCGTATTTATGAATTAGATTTTCATGCGATTTTTCATCTTCTTTTGTTCCTTTTTTTATTGCCTTCAAAAGTACAAGTAGCTCTTCCATATCGTTTGTGTCAATATTATAGTTTTCAAGCACATTTGTATCATTGTCGTTTTGTTGTTGTTGTTCTTCTTCTTCGTCTGTGTCTTCATCTTCTTCACTTTCATTATAATCGTTTTCTAGTATGTCTTTACCGTCAAATTTTAAAATTATGTTGAATGGCACATGTTGTTCTTCATTGTTTTCTTCTTCAATTTGACTCAGTTCAGTTTCCGAATCGTCAGTTTCATACTTACATTCTTGTTTTTCATTTGTGTATTTTTTTGTTTTATTTTTTTTAATAGGTGTTTGTGTTATTTCACCAGATTCAATTTTAGACTTTAAGTGCTGTGAAGGAAACATTTTATACAAAAATTTGCGATATTCTTGCATATCTAATTCTTCGTCGCATTCTTCGTCATTCGTAGTATAATTTGAATCGTCGCTATCGTCGTCTTCAGAACTAGCGTTTTCGTCGGATTTATTGTAATCATAGTCATTATCAGAATGAATGTTTACAATGGCATTGTCTTTATCCCAAACTTTCGTTTTTGTCATGTTGGGATACTTACTTTTGGATTTTGATTTTCGATTCCTGGTATTGTATTTGCGTTTCCGTTCGGTATCGATTTCTTTTTCACTATCGTACATTTTTGACTGATCCATAATTGTATAACTAAATTAAGTTTATATTAATAAAATAACAAAATCATAATTCAATTTTGTCAAAAATTGATTTTAAAACAATCTAATTATATTACCTTAATATAAAAAGCAATATTCATAATGACATCAACTATTATCGGTATTCAATTTGGAATTATGTCTCCTGAAGAAATTCGCAAGTCTTCTGTTGCTGAAATTACAACAAAAGATACTTACATCAATAATAAACCAGTTGTAGGAGGAATATTCGATCCACGTATGGGTGTGCTAGAACCTGGTATGATATGCCCTACAGATAAACTAAATTACATCCAATCACCTGGATATTTTGGACACATTAATTTAGCTACACCTGTGTTTTACATCCAATATCTACAACAAATATTAAAAATTCTCAAATGCGTGTGTTTAAAGTGTAGTAAATTGTTTGTAAACAGAGAAAATTATTTACATATGATGCAACTACCAAACAAATTACGTTGGGAACATATTTGTGAAATATCAAGTAAAATTAAACGTTGTGGAGAAGAAAACAGTGAAGGTTGTGGATATACAAAACCGACGAAAATAAAAAAAGAGGGTTTATCCACAATATATGCGGAATGGAAGTCTTCTGACGAGTCCGTACATTCATTAAAATTATCTGCTGAAGCAATCCGTAACATATTTAGGAGAATAACAGATCAAGACATAGATTTTATGGGATTTAGTTCAATATTTTCAAGACCCGAATGGATGATATGTGAGGTATTAGCAATACCTCCACCATGTGTTCGTCCATCTGTCAAACATGATTCACAACAACGCAGTGAGGACGATTTATCCCATATTATCATTTCTATAATCAAAGCTAATACCACACTAAAAGACAAAATGAAGATAAAAGATAACGAAAATATTATAGAAGATACAACAACATTATTGCAATATCATGTTGCTACATTGGTAAATAATAAGATACCTGGTATAGATTCTGTAGCACAGCGTTCATCTGGTAGATTACTGAAATCTATTACAGAACGATTAAATGGGAAATCTGGACGAATTAGGGGAAACCTCATGGGTAAAAGAGTTGATTATAGTGCCAGGAGTGTCATTACAGGCGATCCAAATCTTAGTATCGAAGAATTAGGCGTACCTATCAAAATTGCCATGAATATTACATACCCAGCAAAAGTAAACAGTCGAAATATCAATTTCTTAGAATCTTTATTGCGTAATGGTCCAGATAAATATCCTGGAGCAAAGGTATATGAAACAAAGACAGGAGAACAAAGATCATTGCGTTATGCAGATAGGAGTAACATTGAATTACATATTGGTGATATTGTCCACAGACATATTTTAGACGGTGATTATGTATTGTTTAACAGACAACCAACGTTACATAGAATGAGTATGATGTGTCATAGAGTAAGAGTACTAAAAACTGGAAATACATTTAGAATGAATGTTGCCGATACTAAACCATATAATGCTGATTTTGACGGAGACGAAATGAATATGCATATGCCTCAAAATCCTCAAGCAACTGTAGAATTAAAACATTTAGCAGCAGTGAAAAGACAAATCATAAGTCCCGCTAATAATTCTTCTATTGTTGGAATTTTCCAAGATTCTCTTCTTGGGTTATTCATGTTGACACGAGAAGGTGTTGAATTTACAACTAGAAATGCTATGAATTTATTGTATAATGCTCGGAATGTAAACACTGGATTATTTCATAATGACAAGAAAATTAAAAATTTACAAATTATGAGCGAGATTTTACCTCCTTTGTCCCTAAAAATGCCAAATGGAATGTATAAAAATGACGAAAACATTGAATACAATATGATCGAAATCATGAATGGACAATATTTAAGTGGTCATATGGATAAAAATGTAAAACACCTAATCCATAGTATATTCAATGATTTTGGATACCAAGCGTGTGCGGATTTTATTGATGACATACAAAATATTGTTACAGAATACATGAAAACCACGTCATATAGTGTGGGAATTAGCGATTTAATCGCAAACGAAGAAACAAATCAAAACATTGCGAATATCATCCAAAATAACAAAGATAAAGTCAGTTCATTACATAAAGAACTACTATCCGGAACATTCAGTAACAATACAAATCAAACTAACGAAGAAGAATTTGAAAACAAAGTAAATGGTATATTGAATAAAGCTAGAGAAGACGCTGGTACACATGGACGAAAATCTTTAGATAAAACAAATCGCTTCATTATGATGGTCAATGCTGGTTCCAAAGGTTCCAATGTTAATATTGCTCAAATGATATCTTGTCTAGGACAACAGAACATTGACGGTAAAAGAATTCCGTATGGATTTGAAGACAGAACACTACCACATTACAAAAAATACGACGATTCTCCAGAAGCTCGTGGATTTGTTGAAAGTTCATTTATCAAAGGATTAACCCCGCAAGAATTATTCTTTCATGCTATGGGTGGTAGAGTAGGACTGATTGATACAGCAGTGAAAACGTCCCAAACTGGATATATTCAAAGACGATTAATTAAAGGCTTAGAAGATTTGAAAATCGAATACGATATGACAGTTCGAAATAATTTATCCAAAATAGTACAATATCGTTATGGGGATGATTGTATTGATACAACGAAGGCAGAAACACAAAAAGTTCGTATTGTAAACATGTCTGTTGAAGAAATATATGCCCATTACCAACCTCCTATAATATCCACAGACGATAACATATATAAGATTACATTCAATAAATCAACATTACAACAAGTAATAAAAGAGACACAAGACTATAATGAGATCATATTGGAGAAAATACAAAACACCATCAAATTACGAGATGAATTAGTAGAAAATGTATTTGAATATATGGCAGAAGATAAAATCTACATACCAGTCCATTTCAAAAGAATCGTAAACAACATTCGAAACCAAATGAATTTAAAATCAAAAACAATGGTCAACATCACACCTCTTCAATGTATTCGATATGTTGAAAAATGTAAAGAAGATTTAGATCAAATGTCTTATGCCAGTCCTACGAAACTATTTTACCATTTAATGGATTATTATCTTACCCCACATGAATTATTATTTAAGCAACGCTTCACCAAGAAAGGTATTGAATTGTTGTGTGTTGCCATTAAAACTATGTATAAAAAATCAATTGTCAATCCTGGTGAAATGGTGGGGATGATAGCAGCACAATCAATTGGTGAGCCGACTACACAAATGACTTTGAATACGTTTCACTTTGCTGGTGTTAGCAGTAAATCTAATGTCACAAGAGGTGTCCCTAGGATTGAGGAAATATTATCTTTGTCAAAAGAACCAAAAAATGTAAGCATTACATTATATTTGAAACCACAAGATCAATGTGATAAGGACAAAGCTAATTACATAAAATACTTGGTTGAAAATACAGTTTTGCGTGACATCGTTTCTGCTGTATCGATATGTTTTGACCCTGATAACAATAACACTTTGATTGAAGATGACACGCAATTTTTAGAACAATTCAAAATATTTGAAGACATGTTAAACGATGACGAAAACGAGAAATCAGACGACGTTTCCAAATGGGTAATTCGATTCGAAATGGATAAGACAGAAATGTTGGAGCATAATATTACGATGGACGAGGTTCATTTTGCATTGAAAACTAGTTATTCGGACGACATTGAATGTATATTCAGTGATTACAACGAAGATACATTAATATTCAGAGTACGTGTCAAAAACTTGTTAAAAAGAAAGGAATTTGAAGGTAAAACACTAGACCAGTCTGACGAAATTTATAAACTCAAAAATATTCAAGAGCACTTACTAGATAATATAATTCTTAAAGGTATAAAGAATATTAAGAAGGTATTCTTACGAAAAATAAAAACTAACATCGTGAAAGAAGATGGAAAATACACAAACAAAGATATTTGGGTGCTAGATACTGTTGGAACTAACTTAAAAGATATACTGTCTATTCCAAATATCGATCAAACGCGGACATATTCAAATAATATTATTGAAATCTACAAAATTCTGGGTATTGAAGCTACTCGAAATGTTATTCGCAGAGAAATTATGGAGGTTCTAGCATTTGACGGTTCATATATCAATTCTCACCATGTGGATTTGTTATGTGATAGAATGTGTTTAAGTGCTAGATTAATTTCAATATTTCGTCATGGAATAAATAATGATAACATTGGACCTATAGCGAAAGCGTCTTTTGAAGAAACTACTGAAATGTTCTTGAGAGCAGCAAGACATGGTGAATTAGATACAATGAAAGGAGTTTCAGCAAATGTGATGTGTGGACAAGAAGGTTATTTTGGTACGTCATCATTCAAAATATATGCGGATGTAGAAAAAATGAAAGAATTTGTTGTAGATGAAATAGACGATGGTAAAGATAATATTACTGTAAATGATTTGGTAAATATGTTAGAATCACAACAAGACAATAGTAAAGCGTGTGGTAGCAACATTACGCTAGAAAATGAATATGTACATATAAAACCAGAAAACTATTTTCAAAACAATGACGAGTATAATCCCGGATTCTAATTATAATAAAAAAATAGAGTTAAAATAAATTTATTTGTTTAAACAGCATTATCTTCTTCTTCTTCGTCTTCGTCTTCTTCCGATGAATTGTCTATTATATGTTTATCCGGATCTGGCTGTTCACCGTCGTATATTAAATCATAATTCATAGACCATTGATTGCCTAATCGTTTCTCTAAAAATGATTTAACCTCTTTTTGATTAGGTACATTTTTACCAAAATTACTCTGATACCATGTTTTAAATTCAAAACTTAAAACTTGCATGGTTAATTTTGTGCTACCTTGGTTTGTATTCTTATAGGAGTCAGTCTTTTTGAATAATCTTTCATTTGTAAATTGAGACAGATAATCTTGATCGTTGCGGTAGTGATTACTAGCTTTCAAAACCATACTACAATCTTTCACGTTGCCTTGTTGTTTCTTGGATATATCAATTAATAAAGCAATAAACACTTCTTTCCAGGTATCAAATTTTTTTTCGATATCATGATCAATTGCGTATTCGTATTTTTTGGGGTCTTTTTTAGGATTTTCTACAAATCTAGACATAAATTCGCACAATCGTATTCTTCTCCAAGTACCGTCGTCATTTGATTTAACTCTAAATAAATTGTTTGTACATACTACAAGTTTAAATTGAGGCATAAATACAATCGGGTCTTTGAATTTAGGATTTGCTTGGATAGGATCACCTCCAGTTAATGATTTCATAACACCATCATTTAACATATCGTCTTTTGAAGGTTCCTGCATGACTGCGTACCGTTTACCTTTAAGCTGAGCTATTTCAGGAGTTAACGAACCAACTCCTCCACGTTTACTCGTTACCAGTGAAGTTGGTACTGTACCTACATAATCTCCAAATGCTTTAGACATTAATTCTATTAATTTGGATTTACCGTTTCGACCACACCCATTATAAATATTGAAAGTTTGTGGTTTGTTAATTCCAATAAGTACTGAAGCCAAATGCTCCCACATATACTTATTCAGTGATTTTTTTGGAAATAATTGTTTCATGAATAACTCAACTTCCTGTATAATGTTTTGTTGTTTCTTACTTTTTTCGTTAATAGGGATGTATCGTAAATTTGTACTAAGGGATAAATAATCGTCCGGTCTACCTGGTCTGAATTCGTTATCTGTGAAATCATAAACACCATTCGTAAAACATACTAAATATGGATTTTTGTCTAAATTGGCTAGAAAATTTGGATCTTTTTCAAAGAATATTTCTGCTGCCTCTTTCATTATGTTTTGTTTACTTTGTGTTTTTCTTAAATTAGTGGCAATAGTGCTGTAAACCCCTGCGTATTTTTTCATTATATCTTGTTGTTTTATGTCTAATTCCGGATCTACTGAGCGTTTTAAATAATAATCAACTTTTTCAGTAAAGATTCTGGATATTGTGTTGGATATTTGAAACCTTAATTTGTTTCCACGTTCATTTTCAACCCATCTATGTTTGTTAAAATGATACCATATATTGTTTTTGATACTTGCACACCGAAATTCTTCTTTGTAATAATGATATATCACGTTCGCAATATCCCATTCTGTGCATGAATCCTTTGTTTTGTCGATCAAGTGTTCTAAAGTTTTTTCCCGAATTTTTTTGTAACCTTCTTCATTGTCATGTTTAGCCCACCAAATAATAGATCGGTCAGTTACTCCATGTGGTTTAAATGAGTTCCATTGGTCAAAATATCCAGTAATATCAATCATAGAAAATTTATCTGATTGAGAACTAAACGACAACCATGTTATAAATAGTTTTTTTGAAACATTCCTCAACGCCCAACCTACACGAATCCATTTATTTCTATCATTGTAGTACTCACTGGGTAAAATCATAGTATATTCATGTGCTTCTCTTATTTTGTATTCATATGATTCCAGAGTCTCTATCCATGCGTCTGCTTTTTGTTGTAATTCTTGAACACTAGTGATACTACATATTGCTTCGATATCTATGATACCTTCGTCATTGATGAAGCATTGTTCTTCGTTTGTTAATTCTGTAATCGTACCCACCTTTGGTTTTGTTGTTTTTTCAAGCATTTCTCTATATTGTGGAGTTAATTCAGATTGTAAACAATTTGTGTTGCGAGCACAAATATCGTGTAAAAATTGGTGTCCGTTTGTTTCGTCTATTTTGTCAACAATAATATCAATAGTACTTTGTTCATTATCAATTGTATAGCTTAACTTGTATATACATTTATATGCAGAAGAGTGTTTAGACTTTTGAGATCCATATAACTGCCAGTTTGTACAACCAGTAGAAATCCCTTTATCCAATACTTCTTCGTAGCTATTTATAAGTGGTAGACTTTCGAAAACATTGTTTATATCCTTCAAAACTAAATCTCGCAACAATTCTTGGATTTTGTGTGGTGTTTTAATGTTAATAATTATATGAACTCCGTCTTTTGTAACTTTGTCACAGCAATTCACGTTATCTTTTTGAAAAATATACACTGGAATAATATTTCCTTGATTTATGTCAAAAATATTTTGTATGTGTTTCATATAAATTTCTAGTAAATCATATATCATTTCGTCGCTATGTTGTCGTGTCGTGATATCTGTATTATATCTGAAATCTAAATCAACCAGAATAGGACCAATTTTTTCGTCATTTGACTTATATTGTACCTCAGTTAGGTATTCGTGATTTCCTTTAATGAATACATGATTGTAATAATGCTTATAAAACTCATCAATGTCTTCTTCTGGAATAATATACTTACCTGGGAATACACCTTCGTTGACGTTTCCAATCCGTGTATGTGTAATACCACTTTTCTCTTTGGTAATATATTTTTTTAGTATAGAGTGAAATGATTGACTCTTTTCTATAAAAGCCATCTTTGAATAATGTATAAGTAGACAATAAAATATGTTTAATTCAATTTTATGAAATATGAGATTGTTCAAATTATATTTGCAGAAAATAAATTAAAACATTAAACTTATTATCTGTAAGTACTCAAATATGGAACATTGTAATGTTAATAGCAATACAATTAAAAGGTTAGTGAAAGATGTTAGTGATATATACAAGAATCCACTGGTTGATAATGGTATTCACTATGTTCATGATGATGAAAATATGTTACTAGGATATGCATTAATTATAGGACCAAAAGATACTATTTATCAATATGGATATTACTTTTTTCAATTCAACTTCCCTAAAACATATCCTTTTGATCCTCCAAAAGTTACGTTTCATACAAGGGACGGTGAGACACGATTTCATCCAAATTTTTATAGGAATGGCAAAGTATGCTTATCCATATTGAACACGTGGAAAGGTGAATGTTGGACTTCTTGTCAAACTATTAAAAGTGTTTTACTTACAGTTGTATCGCTGTTTGAAAAAAATTCGTTATTGCATGAGCCTGGTATACATAAAGATAATACTGAAGTAAAAAAATATAATGAAATTATTGAATTTATGAATTACAAACACAGTTTTATAAAAATATCAACCAATTATGAATTAGGTAAATTTGCTTTGTTTAAACATATTATCAATCAGAAAACTCAAGAAAATTCAACCATAATAAAATCTATATTATCAGATAAAAAAAAATCGTGTAAAAATCAGCATATTTACTGTAATATATACAACTTCACAGTGCACGTAAATTATTCAAGATTATATGATACTTACGTAAAATATTTATCTGATAAAATTGAAAACATTTAAACATACAATCTTCATATATCATATAACACTAAAATCAAGATGCATTTTTGTTCTAAATGTGGAAATATGTTTTACATTAAACTAGACAATAATGAGAATGATTTGATTTATTACTGTAGAAAATGTGGACATGAAGACATGGATATCGGGAAGAAAACTATTGTGGTATCCAAAACCATATTGAATGATAGCAAAATCAATAAACGTAATATAATAAATGAATACACAGATAAGGATCCAAGAATACCACACTTATACAATATCCTGTGTGTGAATGAAAATTGTGAATCAAATCAAGAAGATACAGATATTAGTTCTGACGTATTATACATTCGTTATAATACAGAAGATATGAAGTATTTATATTTGTGTTCACACTGTAAAACAGTATGGTCAAACGAATCTAATTGATAATTTGAAAATAAAGTTTAATGTAAAATTGAATTAAAAGTTAATATTTTTCAATAGTATATAAATATGGATACATTTACAATTGACAATATGTTGTCTAGTATGTCAAACATGCTTCCGTTTAATGACGAAGAAAAAAAAATGGAATCTGAAAGAGATGATGATAGTAGTGAAATCGATAGTGAAGGAGAATATAATGAGGAAGGTGTTGAAGATAGCGAAGAAGAATCTGGTAATCAAGAGCAAAATATACAATTATTTACGGATGAACTTAGACGCGATTATATAGATCAGTATTATCCCGACTTGAAGGAAGTTTCGTATCAAGAACTTCAAAATTTCACAAAGGTTATACGTAATGAAAAAGGATATATAACAGATCCATTGCATCGAACACTTCCATTTCTTTCTAAATTTGAGAAAACAAGAATTATTGGGTTACGAACAACTCAACTAGATAATGACGCAAAACCATACATCGACGATATAGATAATATAATTGATTCTGTTACTATTGCAGAAATGGAATTAAAGCAAAAAAAACTTCCATTTATTATATGTCGTCCGATCCCAAATGGAAATCGTGAGTTTTGGAAATTATCTGATTTAGAGTATATTGAAACAATTTAATATATTTTACGACTAAATAAAATTAACATTTCCAATTATTTCCACAATTTACACACGTTACAAATGTTGTCATAGGTTCATCAGCAGAACGAGTTTGAACTTGCGTATATTGTGTTTCTCTTTTTTTACAACGCCCACATTTAAACTCTTTTGATAGTCCTTCTGTATTGTTATTATACTTTTGATTGTCCCTTTCAATTTTTTGTTGGATAATATCACTCCATTTATTCGGATCCATTTCTTGGTGTGTTATTTTACCTATTTTATGCGCTTCTATTTCTTTAGACTTGATTTTTTGTAGAAAGTCGTTATTATGACTT
>Ga0181590_10002508_pt1 | contig 15507 bp, 15 predicted proteins | sample 071ome_34_FD_132446 | JGI IMG/M metagenome (GOLD analysis project Ga0181590, IMG submission 132446) | Coastal salt marsh microbial communities from the Groves Creek Marsh, Skidaway Island, Georgia - 071411BT metaG (megahit assembly) | ecosystem: Environmental > Aquatic > Marine > Intertidal... | reverse complement strand
CGCCGGAATTGATGCCCGACCAGGAAAGCTCGTGGTTGAGGCGTCCGTATTCGATTTTTGGGCAGTGGTCCATGATGACCGTCAGTCCGGCGGCCTCCGCCCGTGCGGCGGCTTCCGGGTCTATCACGCCAAGCTGCATCCAGATGGTTCGTATTCCCTTGCTGTCTTTAAGCGAAATCGCCTCATCGACGATTCCACCGGCATCTTCAGACCGACGGAATATATCGACCATTTCGAAAGGGCCCGGCACGTCGGCGAGGCCGGCGTAGCAGGGTTGGCCGTGAATCTCAGTGCCTGCGCTGCCGGGATTGACCGGAACGACGCGGTATCCCTTCTGTTGCAGATATTTCATCGCGAAATTGCTGGGGCGCACCCAGTTGGCCGACGCGCCGACCATGGCGATCGTCGAGGTTTCGTCCAGTACGCGCCGGATCAGCGCGTCGGGATAGATCAGGTCATTCATTCCGCGGCGCCTCCCGCGACAAGGTCGGCCGCGGTGGCGGAACTGCCGCTGTCGCCCGATTTGGCGGCTTTCATCAGTTTGCCGAAGTATTGCTCGGCGAAACAGGGCGCATCATTCGTATCAGTATCGTCTCCGATACCGCCCAGAACGGCATCGTGATTGGGCAAATGGAAGTAGACCAGCGAAATCCGGTCCCGCTTTGCCGCGTCGGGCGGCGGATTGACGACACGATGCAGGGTCGAGCGGAAACGTCCGCCCGTCCATAGCTGCATAGCGTCTCCGATATTGCACACGAAACCGTTCTCCGGAGCTTCAACGTCGTGCCAGCCACCTTTGCCGTTGCTGACCTGCAGACCGCCTGGCACATTGTCTCCCTTGACGAACGTGAAACTGCCGTAATCGCTGTGTGCGCCGGCGCGAAGCTGGCCGGGCAGGGGGCGTTTTTCCTGCGCCGGATACCTTACAAGGCGGATATTGCTGCATGGGCGGTCGGTCTGACTGGCGAAGAAATCCTCCGGTAATCCGAGCGCGAGAGCGAAACCGCGCAGCATATGATGCGACAGCCCCGTCATTGCGGCAAAATAACTTTCCAGGATTTCTCTGAATTCCGGTACGTCCGGCCATTTGTTGGGGTGGAAAAACGTCGTTCCGGCACCTTCGTTGTAATAGGGGCCGCCGGCCTTTCCAGGCGGCCCCATGGCCCAGGCTTCCTGCAGGTCGGGGGGCGTTTTTTCGCCCAGCGTATAGGCAAGAGAGCGGTCCTCCGGCGGATTCCATCCGCGCGATATCTTTTGAGGCGGTCGCAATACCTTGATTTTTACACTCTCGGGCGCGGCGAAGAAGGATTCGGCCGCTTTTCGCGTCCGGGACAGAAGATCGGTATCGATCCCGTGTCCGACGACCGTAAAAAAGCCGGTATCGGTACAGGCGGCTTCTATTGCCCGCGCAACGGACTGTTTCCCCGTGGCAGAACCGTCTATCAGCGGCGCGATGTCGATTTCGGGTACCCTGGCCGTCATTTCGTCATTCTCCGCGCCACTCCGGCGAGCGTTTTTCCAGGAACGCATCGATCCCTTCTTCCGCATCCCGGGCAAGCATATTGGTGACCATAACCTGGCTGGCATATGTATAGGCGTCTTCCAGCGGCATTTCGAGTTGCCGGTAGAACGCTTCCTTGCCGATTTTCAGTGTCAGCGGAGATTTGGAGGCAATCGTCGCGCACAGATCCGAGACCGCATCGTCCAGTTCGGCTGCGGGGCATGCACGATTGATCAACCCGGCGTCCGCGGCCGCTTCGGCATCCATCATCTCTCCGGTCAGCAGCATCTCCATCATTCGTTTGCGGCCAACATTGCGGCTAACGGCGACCATTGGCGTGGAGCAGAAAAGACCGATATTCACCCCCGGAGTCGCGAATTTTGAAGTATCGGCGGCGATGGCGAGGTCGCAGGCCGAAACAAGCTGGCAACCAGCCGCCGTTGCCGTGGCATGCACTTTGGCTATGACGGGCTGCGGCAGCCGTGTAATGGAGAGCATTAGCTTCGAGCATTGCGCGAACAAATATTCGTACGCCTCGCGTTGCGGCGCCGCGCGCACTTCGCGCAGGTCGTGGCCGGCGCAGAACGCGGGGCCGTTGGCGTCGATGACGACCACCCGAACCGCGGTGTCGGCGGAGATGCGGTCCAGTTCGGTTTGAAGCGCCGCCATCAGGCCGGTCGACAGGGCGTTTCTGGCATCGGGACGATTGAGCGTAAGTGTCGCGATGCCGTCTTTGTCGGTGCGCAGGAGTATGTCGTCGTCTGTTGCGGTATCCATTCAGGTAGTGCTCTATAATGTGTTGGAAAATATACTAAATATCATTTTGAATTCTCGGTTCAGTCCGACCTGGAAGGACTGCTTTTTTCCAAAACTGGAAGGACTGCTTTTTTCCAAAAGAAGGGCCGCTTTTTTTCAAAACAGGACCGCAAGTACCCCGCTGAAATCCATGTTATCACACCAGTGTAACCTGGTTAAGCATGGGGTGGGTGCATGGTGTTTTCTCTCTTCAGTTTGTCGTTGTTGGGGAAACGTGAACCATCAAGCGGCGGACGCATCGGCGTATAATTGAAAGCACGATCGGCACGTAAAGGAACGTCGTGACGCTCTGATCCAGGCTTTCTCGTCAATGACAAACATCTCAAGGGGAATAGGGGTGGGGTAATATAATACCTATTTCACATCTCACTGAAAACGTTGTGTTTTTTGTAGTTGAATCCCGTTGACACTGATTGGAATCCTGTCATATTCCGCCTCCTTCGCGCCCGGGAATTGCGGGTGCCAGTTATTTTGGACCGACTGCTATGAAAACCATTTCCGCGAAAGCGGCGGATATCGAAACCAAATGGTACCTCATCGATGCCGAGAACCTCGTTCTCGGCCGGATGGCCTCCATTTGCGCCAAAATCCTCCGTGGCAAGCACAAACCGATCTTCACGCCTCATGTCGATTGCGGCGATGGCATTATCGTCATAAATGCGGCGAAAGTCGCGATGACCGGCACTAAGACGACAGACAAGGTCTATTATCATCACACCGGGTATCCGGGCGGTATCAAATCCGTCACACCGGAGAAACTGATTGCCGACGGCAAGGCCGACCGGATCGTGATGAAAGCGGTCGAACGCATGCTGCCGAAAACCAAGCTCGGCCGCCAGCAGTTGACCAAGCTGCGCGTATTTGCCGGACCGGAACACGATCACGCTGCCCAGAACCCGGAAGTTCTGGATGTCGCGGCGATGAACTCCAAGAACAAGAGGAGCGCCTGAGTATGGCGGACCAGGACGAAAACACCGGCGGCGCTCTCGGCGAAGCCCTGAAGGAAGCACAGGCCGAAGCGGCGGCAGCGGAAGAAGCGGCGGCGGCACCTGTAGAAGAAGCAGCGGCAGCGCCGGCTGTTGACGCCCCTGCGGCGACGACGCCCGTGACTCCTGAGCCTGCTTCGGCTCCGGCCGAGCCGAAGCTCGATGCACAGGGCCGTGCCTACGCGACCGGCAAGCGTAAAAACGCCGTCGCCCGCGTCTGGATCAAGCCCGGCAGCGGCCGTCTCACGGTAAACGGCAAGGACGGCCCCGAATATTTCGCGCGGCCGGTGCTGCAGATGATAATCGGTCAGCCTATGGCGGCCGTCGACCGCTCGACCCAGTACGACGTGTGGTGCACGGTGTCCGGCGGCGGCCTCTCCGGCCAGGCCGGCGCGGTTCGCCACGGCATTTCCAAGGCGCTGACCTATTTCGAGCCGGGCCTGCGCCCGACCTTGAAGCAGGGCGGTTTCCTGACCCGAGACTCGCGCGCGGTGGAACGCAAGAAATACGGCAAACGCAAGGCGCGCCGTTCCTTCCAGTTCTCAAAACGATAAGGCTGGGACAGCCAATTCAGACTTCCATGGGCGTCCCTCCGGGGGCGCCCTTTTTCTTTGCGGCGACGCGGTTGCGCGCATTAATCTGGCAAATGAGAATAGCGCCATGGCACACACGATTTTCATAGACGGCGAGGAAGGCACAACCGGCCTTCAGATTCGAGAACGGCTGGAGGGCCGGGCGGAACTGGATCTCATCCATCTGCCGGACGACAGGCGCAAGGATGCCGATGCCCGGCGCGAGGCGCTGAACGACGCAGATGTCGCCATTCTATGCCTGCCGGACGATGCCGCGCGGCAGGCTGTGTCGATGATCGGCAGCAACGATACCCGGGTGATCGACGCCTCTACCGCGCACCGGGTTGAGGATGGCTGGATCTACGGTTTTCCGGAAATGACGCCGGAACAGGCCGATGAGGTCCGCGGCGCGGCGCGTGTCGCTAATCCGGGATGTTATCCGACCGGTGCCATCGCGCTGATCCGGCCGATGGTGGATACGGGCATTGTGCCGGTGAACTTTCCGGTTACCGTGAATGCTGTGTCCGGCTATTCGGGCGGCGGCAAGGGGCTGATCGCGCGGATGGAGAACGGGGAGGCCGAAAACGCGATCGACAGTGCCTGGTTCGGCTACGGCCTGACTCTGGCGCACAAGCATGTGCCGGAAATGCAGGAATACAGCGCGCTTGAGCATCCGCCGCTGTTCAGCCCCAGCGTTGGCCGGTTCCGCCAGGGAATGGTGGTGCAGGTGCCCCTGCAGCTGTGGAGCCTGCCGTCGCTGCCGACGGGGAGCGAGATACGGGATATCCTGCAGGCCTGGTATGAGGGGTGCGAATTCGTGTCGGTCGCCGACGCGGCGGAAACAAATGACCGCGCGGCGTTGCTAGACCCGGAAGAACTGAACTATACCAACCGGTTGCGGCTATTCGTGTTCTCGAACGACGACACCAAACAGGTCATCCTGGCCGCGCAACTGGACAATCTCGGCAAAGGTGCGTCCGGCCAGGCGGTTCAATGCCTCAACCTGATGCTCGGCCTCGACGAAACCGCGGGACTGACCTGACCGATAAATTTAGAGGAACGCTTTCATGACCCAGTTTCAGGGCAATATCCTGCCGTACAAGGGCAAATGGCCGAAAATTGCCGATGATGTGTTCATTGCGCCAGGGGCCAGCGTCATCGGTGACGTCGAGATCGGCGCCGGGTCCTCCGTCTGGTTCAACACGGTCATCCGGGGCGATGACAATCCCATCCGCATCGGCGAACGGGTGAACATTCAGGACGGCTCGGTCATTCACGTCCATTCCAAGTTCCAGGGCACCTATATCGGCAACGATATCACCATCGGTCATATGGCCCTGCTGCACGCCTGCAATATTCAGGACAAGGCGTTCGTCGGCATGGGCTCGATCGTTCTGGATCAGTGCACGATAGAGACCCACGGCATGCTGGCCGGCGGCGCGATGCTGACGCCGGGCAAGACCGTCAAAGCGGGTGAATTGTGGGGCGGTCGGCCCGCAAAGGCCATGCGGGAACTGTCGCAGGAAGAGATCGACAATTTCGATTGGTCGGTCAACGGCTATGCGGAGCGCGGGCAGGAGTACCGCACGGAGCTGTTGGCGCTGGCCAACGCGCGGGGCGAGGCGGCGGAGTAGGGGCTTCGTGTTCCCCGGACGCGGAAATTCTGCTACGCCCTTTGCTTCAGACAAGCTTGGGAGAGAGCGATGAGCCGCGTCAGGATGCTGAACGATCAGGAACTGGAACCCTTAAACGATATTATCGCGCCGTCGAAGGAACGCCTCGGTTTCGTGCCCAATTCCCAGCGGATCATGGCGCACAAGCCCGAACTGGTTGCCGCCTACAACGAACTCGGCAAGGCGGTCATGCTGCAGACCGAGGGATCGATCCCCGGCGATCTGAAATACATGATCGCGAACGCCGCCAGCCTTGCCGCCGGATGTCTGTATTGTCAGGCCCATACAGGCGGTGCATCGAATATGCGCGGGGTGGACGGCGACAAGGTCGCGGCAATCTACGAATTCGAAACCAGCGACCTGTTTTCCGACGCCGAGAAATCTGCGCTGCGGTTCGCGCAGGCCGCCGCCGCCGTGCCGAATATGACGACGGACGCGGATTTCGACGACCTGCGCAAGCATTTCACGGACTATCAGATTGTCGAGATCGTGTCGGTGATTTCCATGTTCGGGTTTCTGAACCGGTGGAACGATACCCTGGCGACACCGCTGGAAGAGGAACCGATCGAATTCGGCGAGAAGCACCTTTCCGGCAATGGCTGGAATGTCGGAAAACATGTCACCACGGAAGCAGCGGAGTAACGGCACGATGACACGTGTGAAACCCCTCACTGACGAGGAAATGGGCGACTCGATCGGTTTCCTGAAACCCACCATCGAACGTCTCGGGTTCCTGCCGAATTCGCAGCGCATCATGGCGCACAAGCCGGAACTGCTGGTCGGCATCAACGAGCTGTACAAGGCGATCATGCACCGGACGGAGGAGTCCGTCTCGCCCGGCCTGCTGTATCTGGTCGGGAACGCATCGAGTCTGGCCGCGGGCTGTATGTACTGCGTCGCCCATTCCGGCGGCGCGGCGAACCATTCGGGCGAGGATGCGGCCAAGATAGCTGCGATCCACGAGTTCGAAACCAGCGACCTGTTTACCGAAGCGGAACGCGTGGCGCTGCGCTTCGCGCAGGCCGCGTCGTCCGTGCCCAACATGGTCACCGACGAGGATTTCGCGGCCCTGAAAGAACATTACACCGATTACCAGATCGTAGAGCTGCTCTCGATTATCGGTCTCTACGGCTTTTTCAACCGCTGGAACGACACCTTCGCCACCCCGCTGGAAGACGGGCCGAAGGGGTTTGCCGAGAAAACCCTGGGCGGGACGGGCTGGACGGCGGGTAAACATGCCGCGGCGCAAGACTAACGCTTGCGGGAATTTCCAGACACAAAGTCAACCCGCACCAGCATCGCCAGCCCGGCGGCCAAAACCAACGCCGCCGACGCGGTCAGGCTGGGAATCGTGAAGCTGCCGGTAATCTCCGCGACATAGCCGCTATAGGCGGGGCCAATCATCTGGCCGGCTCCGAAAGCAGCGACGATCAGGCCGAGCAGGCGGCGCGGGTCGCCGCCTTCGCTGCTGCTCAAAGCCAGTTCGCGTGCGGTGGTCATGCCGACGGCGGTGATGCCCCTGAACGTGCCTCCGAGCAGCGCGCCGCCGGCCAGCACGGCGGCGGCGCTGTCGAACAGGACGGTGGCGGCGACGCCCACGGCTTCCACGATGCAGGCGAGCGCGATGCTGGTTTGATTGCCGAGTCGGCGTCCGATCCATGCCCACAGCGCCACTGACTGAATGGCTGCAAGCCCGACAATCAGCCAGATCACGGACTCGATGCTGGCAATGGAAGGAGTCTGGCGGACCATCACCGATATAAAGGTGGCGGTGATCACGTAACCGAAGCCGAACAGGCCGTAGGAGAGGGTTAACGGGATCATCCGGCGGTCTATTTTGCTTCTGCCGCCGGTCGCGGAAGGCGCCGTATCGCCGTCACCCGACGGGAGAAGGACAATCACCAGGATCAGTGCGATGGCGCCGACGGCGGCGGAGGCCAGCCATTGGCCCGCCCAGCCGACCGCCACTGAGCCGAGGGCGGCGACGATGACGGCCGAGGCCGCCATTCCGGTGCCCACGCCGGCGAAATGGATGTGCGACAGGGTTGGTCGACCCGCCACGGTCAGCCGGTCGAAGACGAGGGCGGAACCGAACACCATGACCAGTGCGCTGCAGACGCCGCCGGCGAAACGAAGAACGGCGAAGGCTGGAACCGAAACCGTCAGCGCCATGGCGCCCGTTGTCGCCACGCTAAACGCCAGAGCCCAAAGCACCCAGCTACGGCGGTTACCGCTCAACAAACCCGTTCCGGCGAGGAGCGAGCCGATCAGATAGCCAAGAAAATTGGAGGCAGCGATCAGGCCGGCCTGATTTTCGGACAACGGCACGACGTCGGCCATGTATGGAAGGATCGGCGTGTAGACGAAGCGGCCGATGCCCATGACCGCTGCCATGGCGATGAACCCGGCGAACGCGGTGCGGAGAGGGGAAGGGGAGCTTGCCATCGGGCGGGGAGTTTACGGAGTTTCTCCCCCTCTCCCTAGCCTTCGTCCGCTTCGCGGCCTCAGCCCCGGTGGGGCGAGGGGACGGTCTGTGGCATGCGGAAATTCTGATGATCCCCTCCCCCCCTCGGGGGGAGGGTTAGGGAAAGGGGGGGAGAGGGAAAGCGGTTCGGATTGTTTCGCTTCAGTCCTTGTCGGACCGGACCATCACGTAGGATCCCGGCGCGTCCTCGATAGCTTTCAGCTTGCCGGTACCGGGTTCGCGTGCATCGACTTCGCCGCCGGCATATTTGCTGGCCCATTTATCCCAGTGGGGCCACCACGAACCGGGATGTTCCTTGGCGCTTTCGAGCCATGCATCCGGCGTTTTCGGTTTCTTCGTGTTGGTCCGATACGAATAGCGATCGGAAGCAGGCGGATTGACCACCCCGGCGATATGGCCGGAAGAGGCGAGTACGAAGGTCGTGTTGCCGCTGTAGAGCTGCGTCGCCGCAAAGGTCGATTTCCACGGTGCGATATGATCTTCCTTGGTCGACAGGATGTAGACCGGCACCTTGATCTTGCGCAGGTCGATCTTCACGCCGCCCAGATCCAGCCCGCCCGGCTGCACCAGCGCGTTGGCCTGGTACATCATGCGGAGATAATAGGAGTGCATCACCGCCGGCATGCGTGTCGAATCCGCGTTCCAGAACAGCAGATCGAACGGGAAGGGCTCCTTGCCCATCAGGTAGTTGTTGATGACGAACGACCAGATCAGATCGTTTGCGCGCAGCATGGAGAATGTCGTCGCCATCTCGGATCCTTCGAGATAACCTCGCTCACTCATTTTTTCTTCCAGGCTGGCGATCTGTTCCTCGTCGATGAAGACGCCGAGTTCGCCCGGTTCCTCGAAATCGACCAGCGTGGTGAAAAACGTGGCGCTGGCAACGCGGTCGTCGCCCTTATCGGCCATATAGGCGAGGGCCGTGGCCGTCATGGTCCCGCCGATGCAGTAGCCGATGATATTGACCTTTTCCGAGCCCGCCGTGTCGCAGGCCGCGCCGATGGCGGCGACCGGTCCGTCGAGCATGTAGTCCTCGAAGGTCTTCAGGGCCAGTTTCTCGTCCGGGTTCACCCACGAGACCACGAATACGGTATGCCCCTGGTCGACCGCCCATTTGATGAAGGAATTCTTCTCCCGCAGATCGAGGATGTAATACTTGTTGATCCACGGCGGCACGATCAGCAGCGGGGTGTTCCGCACCTTGTCCGTGCTGGGACTGAACTGCAGCAGCTGAAAAAGTTCATTCTGGAACACGACCTTGCCGGGGGTGGTCGCGACAGTCTTGCCGATTTCGAACGCATCGGGGTCGACGTGTTTGATGGCGAGCTGTCCCTTGCCGCGTTCCAGGTCGTCAAGCAGGTTGGAAAGGCCGTTGATCAGATTCTGTCCCTTGCTGTCCACGGTTTCCTGAAGCACCTGCGGATTGGTTACCGCAAAATTGGTCGGCGCCATCGCGTCGACGAACTGGCGTGTGTAGAAATCGACTTTTCGGGCGGTTTCGTCTTCCATGCCCTCGGTTTCGCGAACCGTGTTGATCATCCATTTGGAGGTCAGCAGGTAGGACTGCTTGATGTAGTCGAAGACCGGGTTTTCCTGCCAGGCGGCGTCCGCAAAACGGCGATCGTCGGCTTCCGGTTCCGCCAGTGTTTCAGACTCCTGTCCCATCATCCGGTTGGCGGTTTGCTGCCACAAATTCACGTACGAGTTCCACAGATCGACCTGCGCCTGGGCGAGACGGGCGGGATCGGCCATCATCCGTTGCGTCATTTCCATGAAAGCAGACCCGATGTTCAACGGGTCATGGTCCGAATCCTGCGCTTCGCTTTGCCTGGCCACGAAATCGGTGACGATCCGCTGGCTCTGTTCCGCAATCTTGCCGATCGTGGCGGTCAATTCTTCCGCGTCGGGTGGGGAGGCGTCTTCGGTCTTTGTGGCCATCCGGCGATCCTTTATTGCTTTCTATGGCATAGGCTATAATTTGCGGGCGCGCCAATCCATTTATCGTGTTCGCGCCGAACTGCCTATGCCCGGTCAATTGCAGGAAATGTAACGTAATTTGCTGCATTGCACAATAATCGCATCGCGGTGGCAGGGCGTGTCGTGAGAGTGGAATTGGTGTTTATTAACAAGGACCTGCAGAGAATGAGCATCGATAGCGCCGAAAACTCTGAATCGCCGAAGAAACCAAATTTCGCAACTGCGGGAGCGCTTGTGTTGGCTGCTGCGCTGCTTGCAGGGTGTTCGTCCGTTCCGGACTGGGCGAACCCTGTCGAGTGGTACGAAGGCGCCGCCGACGCGATTTCCGGCAATGACGAACCCGAATCGGCCAGGCCGAGCGACGCCAAAGTGGAGCAGGAAACGCCCGGCGGAGACAGGAAATTTCCGAATCTCGCGTCGGTGCCTGACAGGCCTGCCGCGCCCACGGAAGAAGAGCGTAAACGCCTTGCTGAGCAGCTGACCGCGGACCGGGAAAACGCGAAATATTCCGAGGAGACGATCAAACGCCAGAGCGCGGTGACGCCTCCGCCCCCGCCACCACCTTCCCCCGCGGCGGCAGCGCCAACGCCGCCTGCCGCGGCGGCGACCGTGGCTCGTCCGCCGGCAGCGTCAACTCCCGTCCAGCCTTCAGCAAGACCGGTACCCCCGCCTCCGCCGCAGACTGCTTCGGTTCCGACCGCACCGCAAAGCTCTCCGCGGCTGGGTCCGACGCCGCCGTCCCGGCCGCCACAGTTCGCTGCGCCCCCGCCGAGGGCGGAGGCCACGGTGCCGCCCGGATCCGCCGTCAGATCGCTTGCGAACCGTCCCAGCCCGAGTACCCGGTCGGTCAGCCGGATCGGCAACCCGACCTTCGGCGCGCCGCCTGCCGATATCGTCGCGTCCCTGGGGGGCGGTGCTCCGGCTGCGATGTCGGACGGTTTCGCGCCGTCGCCGCTTGCGCCCATTGCCGGTACTCGGTCGGCGCAGCAAGTGGCCGCAGGCGAACCGGTCGGCGTCGTCCGGTTCAAGGCCGGTTCCGCCAGTCTTTCGAGTCGCGAACGACAGGGTTTGCGCCAAATAGCGCAGGTCTTTCGCCAGCGCGGCGGTGCGATCCGGGTCGAGGGTCACGCCAGCAGCCGGACGCGGAACATGGATCCGGTCCAGCATCATCTGGTGAACTTCAACGTGTCACTGAACCGCGCAAATGCGGTCGCCCGGGAACTTGTACGGCAGGGCGTACCGGAAGAAGCGGTCTTCGTCTCTGCGCTGTCGGACTCGCGCCCGCTGTATTACGAAGTCATGCCCGCCGGCGACGCCGGAAACCAGCGGGTCGAAGTCTATTTCGTCAACTGACCGGCAACATCAAGAGAACACGGAACCCGCGATGGATCAGACCTTCCACCGCATAAAGCGGCTGCCGCCTTATGTATTCGCCGAAGTAAACGCGATGAAAGCCAGTGCGCGCGCCGCCGGCGAGGACGTAATCGATTTCGGCATGGGGAATCCGGATTCGCCGACGCCGCAACATGTGGTCGACAAACTGGTGGAAACGGTTGCCGATCCGCGCACCCACCGGTATTCGACGTCGCGCGGCATCCCCGGTCTGCGACGTGCCAACGCGGCGTATTACGAACGCAGGTTCGGGGTCGATATAGATCCGGAAACCGAAACCATCGTCACCCTGGGGTCCAAGGAAGGCTTCGCCAATCTGGCGCAGGCGATATCCGCGCCCGGCGACGTGATCGTGGTGCCCAATCCCAGCTATCCGATCCATGCCTACGGCTTCATCATCGCCGGCGCCGCGCTGCGGCACGTGCCCGTCGGCCCGGACGTTAATTTCATGGCGGAGCTCGAGCGCGCGGTGCAGTACAGCGTTCCGCCGCCGCTGGCGCTTGTGCTGAACTTCCCGGCCAATCCCACGGCAATGGTCGTGGATCTGGAATTTTACGAACGTGTCGTTGCGTTCTGCAAGAAGCACGACATCATCATTATTTCCGATCTGGCCTATGCCGAAATCTATTTCGACGGCAATCCGCCTCCTTCCATTTTGCAGATCCCGGGTGCGCGGGACATAGCGGTCGAATTCACGTCGCTCAGCAAGACGTATTCCATGCCCGGCTGGCGCATGGGCTTCGCAACGGGCAATGCCAAGATCATCGCGGCGCTTGCCCGGATTAAATCCTATCTCGATTACGGTGCGTTCACGCCCATTCAGGTGGCGGCGACAGCAGCGCTCAACGGCCCTCAGGACTGTGTGGACGAATTTCGGGATGTCTATCAGCGCCGCCGCGACGTGATGGTGGAATCTTTCGGCCAGGCGGGCTGGGACGTGCCGCCGCCGGCGGCGACCATGTTCGCATGGGCACCCATACCCGAGCCGTTCGCGCATTTGGGATCGCTGGAATTTTCCAAGCTGTTGCTGGCGGAAGCACAGGTTGCCGTGTCGCCTGGTCTGGGTTTCGGCGAATACGGCGACGGGTTCGTGCGCATTGCGCTGGTCGAGAACCGCCAGCGGATCCGCCAGGCCGCGCGCAATGTGAAGCAGTTTTTCAGCGACGCCGACAAGATACTGGAGCGCGCGGAGACCCGCGCCGCCGCATTCTGATGGCGCCCCTTCGCGTGGCGATCGCCGGACTGGGAACGGTCGGCGCGGCGGTCGCCGATATACTGATTGCCCGCAAGGATCTGATAGCCGCCCGTTGCGGACGGTCGATCGAACTTGTCGCCGTTTCCGCCCGCGACCGGGAACGCGACCGCGGCGTTGATCTGTCGGGGATGGACTGGTTCGACGATGCCGCGGTCATGGCGACCGAAGCCGATGCCGACGTGATCCTCGAACTGATCGGCGGAGAGGACGGTATCGCCAAGGCGGTCTGCGAAAATGCGATTAAAGCCGGTCGTCACGTGGTTACAGCCAACAAGGCGCTGCTGGCGATGCACGGGACGGCGCTTGCGCAGGTTGCCGAAACTGCAAATGTCGCACTCGGCTACGAGGCATCCGTCGCTGGCGGAGTCCCTATCATAAAGGCGCTGCGCGAGGGATTTGCCGGGAACCGGATATCCAGCATTCACGGAATTCTCAACGGGACCTGCAATTATATCCTGACCACAATGCGGGAAACGGGTCGCGAATTCGATGACGTGCTGTCGGAAGCGCAGGAACTCGGCTATGCCGAAGCCGACCCGACCTTCGATGTTGAGGGGATCGATGCGGCGCACAAACTGGCGCTGCTGGCGAGCGTGGCGTTCGGAACCGAGGTCGATTTCGATGCCGTTCATGTGGAAGGAATCCGCCACATCCGCGCCGATGACATCGCCTTCGCCGACGAGTTGGGATACCGGATCAAGCTGCTGGGTATCGCCAACCAGACGGAGGACGGCATCGAGCAGCGGGTCTATCCCTGCATGGTGCCAATGGATGCGCCGCTGGCCCATGTCGAAGGTGTGTTCAACGCCGTGGTTGCGGAAGGCGATGCCGTCGGCACCAGTGTACTGCAGGGCAGGGGTGCCGGCGCCGGACCGACCGCCTCTGCCGTGATTTCGGATATCGCCGATATCGCCCGCGGGACGATCCTGCCGGTGTTTTCGGTGCCGGCGTCGCAGTTGTCCAGGACGGCAACGGTATCTCTCGACAGTCGGACCGGGCCCTATTACGTGCGTCTGACCGTGCTGGACCGCCCCGGGGTCATCGCCGACGTGTCGGCCGCCCTGCGGGACGAAGCAGTCTCGGTCGAGGCCCTGCTGCAGCGGGGGCGGTCGGACGGGGGCTCCGTGCCCGTGGTTCTCACCCTGCATGAAACCGTCGAGGCAAACATGCAACGGGCGCTCAACCGAATCGCCGACCTCGATACGGTGGTGGAACCACCCTGTATGATTAGAATAGAACACCTGTAACAAAACCGCCCGCAAGGCGGCGCGTAGACAAGGGAGAACGAACAATGGCCGATACCGGCAAGATGGACCGCAATCTGGCGCTGGAAGTTGTGCGCGTGACGGAAGCCGCTGCGCTGGCTGCGTCCCTTCAGATGGGGCGCGGCGACGAGCGCATGGCGGATCAGGTAGCGGTCGATGCCATGCGTAATGCGCTGAACAGCCTCGATATCGCCGGAACCGTCGTCATCGGGGAGGGCGAACGCGACGAAGCGCCGATGCTCTACATCGGCGAGGAAGTCGGCACCGGCAACGGCCCGAAGATCGACATCGCGCTGGATCCCCTGGAAGGAACCACGATCACGGCCAAAGGCCTGACCAATGCACTGGCGGTGATCGCGATGGCGGAGCATGGCGGATTTCTCAATTCTCCCGACGTGTATATGGACAAAATCGCGGTCGGTAGCGGTCTGCCGGAAGGAGTTGTCGACATAGATAACGAGCCTGCGGAAAACCTCGCCAATCTGGCGAAGGCAAAGGGCGTCGACGTCGAGGACATCGTCGCCTGTATCCTCGACCGGCCGCGCCATGAAGACCTGATCAAAAAGGTGCGGGACGCCGGTGCCCGGATCATGCTGATCACCGACGGCGACGTGTCCGGCGTGATGGCGACATCGGAAGAGGCCAGCGGCGTCGACATCTATCTCGGCAGTGGCGGCGCGCCGGAAGGCGTCCTGGCGGCGGCGGCACTGCGCTGCATCGGGGGACAGATGCAGGGGCGCCTGATTTTCCGCAACGACGACGAACGCGGCCGCGCCGAACGTTGCGGCATTACCGATTTCGACCGCAAATACGACCTGCTCGATCTCGCCAGCGGTGACGTCATGTTCGCCGCCACCGGCGTGACGAACGGCACGATGCTGAACGGCGTACGCCGGTTCTCCGGCGGGGCGAAGACGCATTCTCTGGTCATGCGCTCCAAATCCGGAACCGTGCGCTACATCGAGGCCGAGCACAATTTCAACCGCAAGACCGGTTTCGGCCCGGTCGATAACTGACCGCGGTCCGGCATGGATGGCGACGGCACCGGTGCATCCGCTTTCCTGAACGTCGAGAGATCTTTCGGCGGAAAACGCTGGCGACCGCGGCTGAACGACGAACGGGCCGCGCTGGCCATTGCCCAGCATCTGGGCGTCCCTGATGTTCTGGGACGGATATTGGCGGCGCGTGGCGTCGGTATCGACGAGGCAGAGGCATTTCTCGACCCCAAGCTGCGCGACCTGCTGCCGGATCCGTCGCATCTTCTGGATATGGACAAGGCGGTCGCCCGCATCGTCGGGGCGATCAATGGCGGGGAAAAGATCGGTGTGTTTGCCGATTACGACGTCGACGGTGCCTGCTCGGCCTCGTTGCTGGTCCGGTTCTTCGCGGCTTTGGGCCGTGATCTGCTCGTCTATGTGCCGGACCGGATCGCCGAGGGGTATGGGCCCAACACACCGGCGCTCTTGAAGCTGAAGGAGCAGGGCGTTTCGCTGGTCCTCACGGTCGATTGCGGCACGACAGCGTTTTCGCCGCTGAAGGACGCTGCCGACGCAGGGCTGGATGTCGTCGTGATCGACCATCACGT
>Ga0181590_10002503_pt1 | contig 15517 bp, 13 predicted proteins | sample 071ome_34_FD_132446 | JGI IMG/M metagenome (GOLD analysis project Ga0181590, IMG submission 132446) | Coastal salt marsh microbial communities from the Groves Creek Marsh, Skidaway Island, Georgia - 071411BT metaG (megahit assembly) | ecosystem: Environmental > Aquatic > Marine > Intertidal... | reverse complement strand
TTTATTCAACATCATTATTGTTTGTTGGTATAAAGTTTGGAATACTTTTGGGAATATTCTCAGGTTTAATATCTTTTATTCCATATGTTGGGGCATTTCTAGGTGGTGGCCTCACACTCATTCTGGGCTTCTTTCAATTTGGTATGTCAATTGAAATGCTGATTTTACTATTAATATTCCTGTCTGGCCAACTATTGGAGAGCTATTATTTAACACCAAAATTTGTAGGAAATGCAATAAACCTCAATCCTATATGGATTATGTTTGCTCTATTAACGGGTGCACATTTGGCTGGGTTTGTGGGAGTATTAATATCTCTTCCAATAGCTGCTATCTTTGGTGTTTTGGTAAGGCATTATATTGTTAAACTATTTTAGTGAATTAATTTATGTCTTTTAAAATAAGAAAAATTAATAAAAACTCGTTTAATAAACAACTAATATTACCATTAACCTTTAAATCAATAAAAAATAGAGAAAATTTTATAATTTCAAGCTCAAACCAGTCAGCTATTCAGTTAATTGAAAATTCTAATTATTGGCAAAAAGAGACTAATAGTATACCAGCAGCAATCATATATGGACCTAAAGGGTGCGGAAAAACACATTTAAGTAATATTTTTAAAGATAATAATAATTCTATTTATTTAGATGATTTGTTGTCTTTCAATTTAGATTTAATTAATAAAGAAAATAGTTTTATTATCGACAATTTTTATCCTAGTCGGGTTTATCCAGCAGAATTAGTGATGCATTTTTTAAATAGAGTTATAAACTCTGATGGTTCTGTTTTGTTCTTATCAACATTGTCTCCTCATATGATGGATTGGGGTTTAGAAGATTTAAATTCAAGGATACGTAGTCTAATATCTAGTGAAATTAAAATACCTGATGATGTGTTGTTATATTCTTTTATAGTTAAATATTCTAATGATAAAAAATTATTTTTGAGTGATAAGCATATTTTTTATATTTTGCAAAGAATAGAACGAAGTTTTGAAAATATAATTAAAATGATAGATAAACTTGATTATTATTGTTTAGAAAAAAAAGAAAAAGTAAATTATAAAACTATTAGAGCTGTTTTTGAAAGTTTAAGCTTAAGTTAAAGTTTGATTTTTTTAATTTTTTTATTTTCAATAGAAAATGCTAATTTTCCTTCTAATAATAACCTAACATAATTTCCGAAAACTTCCTTTCGCCATCCTTTAAATATTTTATGATTTTCATTCGGTTCATACAAAATATCTCTTAAATCTTCTGAGTCAGCAATTAATTTTTGTGCTAAACCACTTTTGTCTGAACAATATGTAAGTAAAAGTCTTAATAATTCTAAACAACATTTATCAATATTTTGTTTCTTATATGTGTTGTTGATTTGGGGCCATTGATTAGAATTACATTTTCTAGAATGTTTCAGAGTTTCTATAATCTGGTTATAATCATCGTTTGATAAATTTTTTGAGATACCTCTAATTTTTTTTAACTTATTTATTTCATAAGGTTTTAAAATTGCGATATTGACTAAAGTTTCATCTCTAATCAGTCTATTTCTAGGAATGTTTCTTTTTTTACATTCTATTTCTCTCCATGATGCAAGATCTTTTAAATAGTTGAGTGTTTCTCTATTCGCTTGTTTAATTTTGATCCTTTCCCACGCAGTTTTTGGCTCTGTAATGTATAAACTCTTATTAGTGAGATGATTTGTTTCCTTCTCTACCCAAGAATCACGTTTTAATTCTTTTATTAATTGTGAAATAAGATGATAAATTCTAATCAAATGCGTGACGTCAGAGATTGCGTAATCCAATTGATTTTTTGTTAATGGTCTTTGTAGCCAATTTGTAAATTGATTTTCCTTATTTATTGAAATATCTAAAAATTTATTTACTAATTTTTCGTAGCCAACTTGGTCTCCCAACCCACAAAACATAGCAGCAATTTGAGTGTCATATATTGATTTAGGTATTTCTCCTGTTAGATGAAGAAAAATTTCTATATCTTGTCTTGCTGAATGAAAAACTTTTAGAATAGTTTCATTAGCAAGTAAATCCCAAATAGGCTGCATTTCTATACCAGACAGTGGGTCTATAGCTGCAGAAAAGTTTTCGCCAGCAATTTGGACTAAACATAAAGATGGGTAATATGTATTATCTCTAATAAACTCTGTATCAATAGCTAATACTTTTTCTTTTATACATTTATTATAGAAATCTTTTAATGTATTGTTATCAGTGATTATAGTGTTTGATTTAAACATAGTTATTTAACTTAAAACAAATTATCTATAAAACAACATTATTTAAATTTTAATAAAAGATTTAAACGAAGAGATAGAATGTATGTTTATTAAAAATTTTTTTTTAGCGTTTTTATTTTCAATATATTTTTTTAGTAATACTTCAGCAGAGATTTTGTCTCATAAAGCTACATATTCACTATTAATTCAAAATATAAAAGATGGAAGTTTCCTTGAAGGTGGTCAAGGTCAAACATATTTTGAAATAAAGAAAGGATGTGAGGGTTGGAATGTTAGGGAAGATTATGTTCTCATATATGATTTACCAAATAAAAAGACATCCAACAGTTTGTCTGCTTATTCTACTTTTGAAAATTTCGCAGGGACTAAGCATAGCTTTGAACTAAATGATGATAGCCAATTTAGTGGTAAGAATGCCTATGAGGGTTATGTTGAGAAAAATAAAAGTAAAATCCAAGGGTATTTGATTAAAGACAATATAAAAAGTTTATCTTTTAATAAAGATTTATTGTTTCCTGTAGAACATTTAAGAAAAATAATTCAAAAGGCTGAATCTGGAGAAAAATTATATACACAAAAAGTTTTTTTTGGAAATGAAGACAAAGAATTTGTTAAAACAGTTTCTGCTTTTATTGGAAAAAAAAAGCAATCAACCTCACAAGATTTTAAATTTTTATCGAATAGTAAAGTTTGGCCAATGAAAATTGCTTTTTATAGTCAAAACTCTAGAAAAGGTGATCCAGATTACGAAATTAAGTTAGACCTTGATGATAAGGGTATCGCTCATTATTACGAGGTTGATTACGGCGATTTTGAAATAAAGGCAACATTAAAGAGCTTTGAGAGGGTTAAAGAAGAAAAATGTAATTAAAAATTATTTTATTTTTGCTTCTTTAAATATCACGTGTTTACGAATCTTAGGATCGTATTTTTTTAATTCCAATTTTTCAGGCTTAGTTCTTGGATTTTTTTTTGTTACATAAAAAAAGCCTGTATCGGCAGTACTTAGTAGTTTAATCTGTAGTGTAGCTGGTTTAGCCATTCTATTCTCCAATAATTATGCTTAATTTATGTATTTTTTTTTTAAAGTCAAGTTTCGTTATTTTTATTTTCTTTTATAACGTTTCCCTTTTCGTTTTCTCATTTCACCATTATAAAAGCTACTATCCAATTTTACTAATATACTTCCAGTAGATGAATCGACTTCAGTTATTTTAGCTTTTAATTTCATTCCAACATTGAAAATAAGGCCATTACTTTCACCAGTCAGTGATTGCTTCTTTTCATTATATTTATACCAGTCATATGGTAACTCTCTTACCGGCATTAATGCGTCAGCTATTCCTTCATCTATAGAGACAAATATTCCAAATTTATGAACTGAAAGGATTACGCACTCAATTATTTCATTAATGCGTTCTTGATATATTAATGCGATAAGTCGATCTATAGTTTTTCTTTCTGCAACTATTGCTTTTCTTTCAGTGCTTGAAATATGCTCGCAAATTAAATCTAAATTATTTTTTTGTTTGAGGTTTGTATCATTTTTCTTTTTGGGTTTTGTATTTATGATTTCAATAATTTGTCTATGTATCAGTAAGTCGGCATATCGTCTAATTGGTGATGTGAAGTGAACATAGTTTTTCAGAGCTAAACCAAAATGTGATTTATTTAGGTTATTATATTTAGCTTGAGACTGACTTCTTAAAATTGATTGGTTTATCATTTCATAGTCAGGAGTTTCTTTAGTTTGTTCTAAAATTTTGTTCATTAATGATGGGTGTGGTATTTTGCCAATTAAGTTGTTTGCTAGGGGTTTACCTATTAAATCAATTAAGCTTTTATATTTTTCTGGGCTTGGGGGTTCATGAATACGATAAATTGATTCACTATTATATTTCTGTATTTCTTCTGCAGCGCAAACATTGGCTAGGATCATTAATTCTTCGATAATTTTATTACTTTTTAACCCATAAACTTTTTTTACCTCAGTGGGCCAATTTTTATCATCAAATAAAATTTTCTTTTCAGGTAAATCTAAATTAAGTGCCCCTCTTTGCTCCCTTAGCTTTTGAAGAATTAGATAAACTTCATATAAGGATTCGATAACTTCTATAACTTTATTATCATAATCGGTGTAAGGTGTTTTATTATTAATAATGTTTTCAACTTCACGATAAGTAAGACGTTTTTGTGAATTAATAATCGATCTAAAAAATTTATGAGATAATTTCTTTCCATCATTATTTAACGTTATCTCTACTGTTAAACATAATCTATCTACATTGGGCTTTAATGAACATAGATCATTTGACAATTCCTCAGGAAGCATAGGAATAACTAGATTAGGTAAATAAACAGAATTACCTCTTTCCTTGGCCTCTTTATCTAAGTTTGAATCTGGTTTAACAAAATGAGATACATCGGCAATAGATACTAATATTCGCCACATATTATCATGAGTTTTTTCAGCAAAAACAGCATCATCAAAATCTTTAGCGTCATCTCCATCTATTGTTACAAATGGAATAGATTTTATGTCTGTTCGTTTATTAATATCAGATGCATTTACTAATTTTAGTTCGTTTTTTATATTTTCGTTAAACTCATTTCTAATATTATTCTCTTTTATTGAAAGATAAGAAAATGTTTTAGGGTCAAAACTTGAGCCAATTACCTCTAATATTTCAGCAAATAACTTTTCTCTTTTGTTTCGTAATTTGTTTTTTTTAATTTTCTTGATTTTAATCTTGTTTAAAATTTTACCCGAAGCTATTTGGGCTCTGACTATATCACCATTTTTGATTGAATAATTGTTTGAGGGTATAGGTTCTATTTTTTCTTTATATTTTGAACCTCTTTCTAATTCTTGAAGTATAAGATTTTTTGATTTTAATTTAACTATAGCGAAAAACTGTTTTCTCTCGATATTAACTTTTTTTATTATTTTTATAAAAATCCAAACATTATTTATCTCTTTAGCTTCAACTAATAAAATGTCACCTAAATTAAAATCAATATTATTAGTATTAAACGGAATTTCTATTTGATTAGTACTATCTAAAATTTCGCCAATAGCAAAACCATCAGCATCCAAGCTTAATACTGTTATTGATAAAATTTTGGTACCTTTAGATGTTACCAAATTATTAATTTTTTATTTTTATATTTCGAAGAATTATCATTAAAACTATTTATTCTTTTTAGACTTATTAATTTTCTTAGTTGATCTTTTAGGTTTTGCTGCTTTGGCAGTTAACAATTGGATAGCCAATTCTAAATTTATTTCTTCTAAAGAAGTGTCTTTAGGTAATGTTGCCCTAATTTTATTATGCTCAACATAAGGTCCAAATCTACCAGATTTTGCAAAAACTTTACCATTCCCATCAGGGTGATCACCTAACACTTTACCTAATTTTTCACTATTTTCAGCAATCAAAACTACAGCGTGATTTAGACCTATATTGATAACTGTTTCGTCTGCCGGCAAACTTATAAAATTGATATCATATTTTAAATAAGGTCCATATCTTCCTATTCCAGCAGAAATATCTTGGTTAGTTTCAGGATGTTTTCCTATCAATCTTGGTAAAGAGAGAAAAGCTAAAGCTTTTTCTAAATTTATTTCTTTTGCACTAACGAGTTTAGGAATACTAGTTCTTTTGGGTTTCTTTTCATCACCAAGTTGCAGGTAAACGCCATAAGGTCCTTTTTTAATAAAAACATTTAATCCTGTAACTGGATCAATGCCTAAAACACCATCATTATCAGGAATGAAATTATCATTAGTATTATTTTCATCTTTATCCTGATTACTAGCAATCTGTTTTGTAAATTTACATTCAGGGTAATTTGAACAGCCTATAAAAGCACCATATTTACCTAATTCTAATCCTAAATTACCATTAGAACAAGTAGGACATTTCCTATTAGGGGCTCCGTTTTTTAGATCATCTGTAGGAAAGAATAGTTCAGCTAATTCCTTTTCTAAAGCCTCAAGTATTTTGTCTCTTTCAAGTTCAGACATTTTACTTAGATGGGGTTTAAAACCATCCCAAAATTCCTTTAATAAATTTTTATAATTAAGTTTTCCATCAGATACTTTATCTAATTGTTTTTCAAGATCTGCTGTGAAGTCATACTCAATATATTTACCAAAAAAATTATTTAAAAAAGCAGTTAGAATTCTACCTCTTTCTTGCGGTATGTGTTTTCCTTTTTCTTTTTCAACATAACTTCTATTGACTAAAACTTGTAAAATAGAGGCATATGTAGATGGTCTACCAATACCCAACTCCTCCATTTTCTTAATTAAGCTTGCGTCCGTGTATCTAGGCGGTGGTTGTGTAAAATGTTGTTCACTTTTAAGATCAATTAAATTGACACTTTCATTTTCAACAAAATTTGGTAATAATCTATCATCTTCTCTATCTCTATAAATAAAAAAGCCAGGAAAAATGACTTGAGAGCCGTTAGCTCTAAAAGTAACTGTTTGGTCTTGATTTGAAATATCTGCAGCGGTTTCATCTAGTTCAGCAGATTGCATCTGACTTGAGATAGTTCTTTTCCATATTAAATCATAAAGTTTAAGTTGTTCAGTATCTAAATATTTAGATATACTATCAGGATCACGTGATATTGTAGTTGGTCTAATTGCCTCATGGGCTTCTTGAGCATTCGCAGCTTTAGATTTGTATATCCTTGGGTTTTGAGGAATATAATTTTTTCCATGACGGTTAGTAATTTCCTCGCGTAACTCTTCTACTGCTTGAGAACTTAGTTGAACTCCATCTGTTCTCATGTAAGTTATTAATCCTGTTGTCTCACTACCTACATTTATTCCTTCATATAATTTCTGTGCAATACGCATAGTTCTCGAAGCATTAAAACCTAATTTATTTGAGGCTTCTTGCTGAAGGGTTGAAGTGGTGAAGGGGGGTAAAGGATTTCTTTTAACTCTTTTGCTTTCAATTTTTACAATATTGAATTTTGATTTCTTAATCTTCTCTAGAGCTATATTAGCTTCTTTCTCATTTTTAATATCCATTTTTGCTAGTTTTTTAGAATTAAGAAAAGTTAACCTAGAAGAAAATTCTTCTTTTTTCATTGTAGAAAAAATAGAAGATATTGACCAATATTCTTCAATATTAAATTTTTCTATTTCAATTTCTCTCTCACAAATTAGCTTTAGGGCCACAGATTGCACTCTTCCGGCAGACTTGGAGCCAGGTAGTTTCCGCCATAAAATAGGAGAAATTGAAAAACCAATAAGGTGATCTAAGGCTCTTCTTGCTAAATATGCTTCAACAAGTTCAGAGTTTATGTCCCTTGGTGATTTCATAGCCTCTAAAACAGCATTTTTAGTAATTTCGTTGAAAACAACTCTTTCAACTGGTTTTCCTAGGGTGGTCTTTTTATTATCAAGTATTTCTTTTAAATGCCAGCTAATAGCTTCTCCTTCCCTATCTGGGTCAGTAGCTAAAATTAGTCTGTCAGCTAATTTTAACGCGCCTACTATTTCTTTAATAACCTTGTCTTTATCTTTGTTCATTTCCCAAGACATTTTAAAATTTTCATCTGGTAGAACAGCTCCATCTTTTGATGGAAGGTCTCGAATGTGGCCAACAGAAGCAATAACTTTATAATCATTACCTAAATATTTATTAATGGTCTGAGCTTTAGCAGGAGATTCAACTATTACTAATTTCATTTATGTTAGCCTTAATATATATATTTAATGACTTAATTATTTTTTAGAGCAGATAACATTACTTTTGTGAAATAACAATAGTAATATTTCTATATTTTTGGCTCAGACCCTTTTAAAAGTCTTTTAATATTGTCTTTATGTTTAATAAAGCAAACGCATGAAATTATTATAGAAGAAATCAAAAAGACATTTTCTATTGAATTTATAAACATTAGTATAGGAATTAAAATATAAACAGTGAGCGCAGATAACGAACTTATTTTAAATATTTTAGTAACTAAAAGCCACATAATAAGACTTATTATTCCAATGAAAAAGTCGAAGTAAAGTATTACACCAAAACCAGTTGCCACACCTTTTCCACCGTTGAATTTTAGCCAAATTGGATAACAGTGACCAATAACGGCTGAAACACCTGCAACACATTCAAAAAAATTATTATTATTTAAATTTGATACTATTTCATAATTAGATATTACTTTAACCAAATAAATTGCTAATGCTCCTTTAACTCCATCAAGTAATAGGGTCATTAAAGCTAATTTTTTGTTACCTGTTCTTAAAACATTAGTGGCACCAATGTTTCCACTTCCTATTTTTCTAATATCTCCAATACCATTGGCTCTGGTTAATATTAATCCAAATGGGATTGACCCTACTAAATATCCAAAAAAAACAAATAAGGATGAAAAGATTAAAAAATTTTGATCTAAGATCATTTTTTGATTTTTTCTTCTAAATCTTTATGGATATAAGTAGCATGGCCATTAATAAAAGTGCCTAAAACTTTCCCAGAAGTTTTGCGTCCATGAAATGGCGTAGGGCTTGTTTTTAAATTATTTTTATCAATCTTTCCAATAGCGTTTTCATCAAAAACTATAAAGGTAGCTTTTTTATTATTATCTATTTTATTTTTTTCTATATTCAAGATATTGCTTGGATTGGTTGTTAATAGAGAAACAGCTTTGTTTAAATCAATAATTTTTTTATGCACTAATTCTAATGTAAGTAAAAATAGAGTTTCAATTCCTGATGCACCTATTGATGCGGCAGAAAAAGGTTGAATTTTAGTGTCATTTGACCTTGAACGATGATCTGACGCAATAGCATCTATCGTACCATCTTGTATACCTTCTATTACCGCCAACCTATCATCTTCACATCGTAGTGGAGGAGAAAGTTTAAATGCTGTGTTATAACTAAGTAATTCAGTTTCATTGAGAGCAAAATAAGGTGGAGCAGTATCACAAGTTATTTTTACTCCTTCTTTTTTTGCTTTTCTTATTACATCAATACCATCTCTAGTTGACACGTGTGCCACATGATAATGAACACCAGTTAATTTCGCTAATCTAATATCTCGTTCAATCATTATGACTTCAGCACAAGAGGGTATACCAATTAAACCAAGCCTTGTTGAGACCTCACCTTCATTCATTTCACCCCTGATAGAAGTGGTAGATGCTTGATTTAATCCTGATAAATCTTCGTCTTCAGCATGTTGAATGATAGGGCGGTTGATCATTTGAGCGTAACTCATTACACGCCTTAAAACTAAACTATTTTTTATACTTTTGTTACCATTAGTAAAGCCTACGGCTCCCAATTCAGCCATAAGCCCTAATTCACACATTTGTAATGATTGGTCATCTTTAGTAGCAGCACCATAAACCCAAACTTTAGGAAGAGAAGGGTCTTCAGATTGTCTTTGAATATGATCTATTATAGAAGGATTGTTTAGTTTAGGCGTTTGATTAGGTAGAAGAACCATAGAAGTTATTCCATTTTCTGAAGCTACTTTTTGGGTAAGTTTTAAGTTTTCAGTTTTCCCTATGTTAACTCTCATATCTACTAATCCAGGAGCCATTGTTAGCCCATTACAGTTATAAAAAGTTATTGGATTTTTATCAGATAGGATTACTTCATCAAAATTTTTAACAATTGCATTGATTTTATTGTCTTCAATTATGACATCAAAAATATCACTGACATCGATCTCTGGATTTACGACTTTTATTGATTTAAATATTGAGTAAGCCATTTAGTTTTTCAAATTTGATATTTTGTATAATTTAACGCTTCAATAATAGACATTCTTACTGCGACCCCCATTTCAACCTGAGTTTTAATGAGGCTTCTATTTGTATCATCTGCTAATGCTGATGCTATTTCAACACCTCTATTCATGGGACCAGGGTGCATGATAACAGCATTTGAGTTAGCTAAAGAAAGCTTTGTTTCATCAAGACCAAAGAACTTAAAATACTCTCTTTCAGAAGGATTTTCTGTTCCAGACATTCTTTCGTTTTGTAACCGTAAAAGCATTACTACATCTGAATTTTTTATTCCTTCTTTCATGTTGTAAAAACATTTAACGCCTAATTTTTCCAGGCCAGAAGGCATCAGAGTTGGAGGGGCCACGCACCTAACTTCTGCGCCCATTATTGTCAGTAAATGTATATTGGAACGAGCTACCCTACTATTAGCTATATCTCCACATATACTTATTTTTAAACCTTCTAAATATCCTATCCTTCTTTTAATAGTTAATGCATCTAACAATGCTTGAGTTGGGTGTTCGTGTCTTCCATCTCCGGCATTAATAATGCTACAATTTAAATAATTAGCAAATAAAATTGGAGCTCCACTATGTGGGTGTCGAACAATTAAAAGATCAGGTTTCATTGCATTCAATGTGCTTGCTGTATCAAGTAGGCTTTCTCCTTTTTTTATTGAGGAGTTTATTAAAGATATATTAATAACTTCAGCACCGAGTCTTCTTGCTGCTAATTCAAACGATACCCTTGTCCTTGTAGAATTTTCAAAAAAAACATTTAAAACTACATAACCTTGAAGAAATTTTGTATCGCTATGTTTATCTAAATTTGCAAAAAAGTCTGCTCTGTCAATTAAGCTTTGTATTTCTAATTTGTCCATTCCTTCAATTGAAAGAAGATGATGGGAAGAAAGTTTAACCGGAGAAGTGGATGTGTTTTTTTGAATTTTGTTTAATAAATCATTCATTAAAAAAATATTACTACATCTTTTTTTGCAATCCGTCTAGCGCTGTTTGTAATATCCAACTTGCTGCTAAATAGTCTTTTCTAGATTTTCTTTTTTTCCTTGATAAATCCTGTGTTATCATTGGCCTTTCTACAGCCATTGTGGATAGTCTTTCATCTTGAAGCAAAACTGGCAAGTCAACAACATTCATTAAACTTATTGTAAAATCTCTAACAGAATCACACCTTGGACCAATAGTTCCATCCATATTGAGGGGCCAACCCATTACTAAACCTGTTATTTCGTATTGATTAAAAATTGATATTAGGTGATTGATGTCTGAATTTAACTTATTTCTTTTTATAGTAGAAACTGGAGATGCTATAGTCCAATCAGAATTACTAACAGCAATCCCTAAGGTCTTTGTTCCAGGATCTATACCTAAAAGTCTTTTTTTGGGCAAAATATTCAACAAAAATTCATCAGGCTTGAAGATAGGCATAATTGATGCTAACAGACTTTCATATAAATTTAAAATATATCAATGTAATGAAGGAATAAAAATGTCCAACATAAAATCAATTGTTGATATTCCAACTGTTAATAAAATAGCTAGGTTAGCTCGTCTTCAAATACCTGAAAAAAACAAACAAAATCTTACTAACGATTTAAACAATATATTAGAGTTTGTTGCGCAATTAAATGAGGTGGATACTTCTAATGTAGAACCTCTAGCATCTGTAACAGGGCATAAATTACCCTTAAGAAATGATGAGGTAACAGATGGTAATATTGAACAATTAGTTCTTAAAAATGCTCCAGAAAGTTCGAGTGGTTTTTTTGTAGTGCCAAAGGTAATTGAATAATGTCTGATTTACTTAACCTTGATCTATCTAGTGCCCAAAAGTCCCTTAAAAATAGAGAAATTTCATCAGTTGAATTGACCAAAGCTTATCTTGATGCAATTGAAAAAACTTCTTCCTTAGGTGCATATATAGATTTACAAAAAGATTATGCATTAGAAATGGCTAAAAATTCAGATAAAAAAATTAATCAGGGAGTAGCAGGACCTCTGGAAGGTATCCCTATCGGTGTTAAAGATATGTTTTGTACTAAAGACATAAAAACTACTGCATCTTCAAAAATTCTAGAAAACTTTTATCCTACATATGAGAGTACTGTCACACAGAATTTATGGAATGATGGAGCTGTAATGTTAGGTAAACTGTCATGTGATGAATTCGCAATGGGATCTAGCAATGAGACTGCTGCAAAAGGAAATGTTATAAACCCATGGTCAAAAACTATTCCAATGTCACCAGGCGGATCATCAGGAGGTTCTGCTGCAGCGGTTGCGTCAAGGTCAGCTTTAGCAGCAACAGGAACAGATACTGGTGGATCAATAAGACAACCTGCTGCGTTTTGTGGTATTACAGGTCTTAAACCAACATACGGTAGATGCTCTAGATGGGGAATTGTAGCGTTTTCTTCGTCATTGGATCAAGCTGGTCCATTAACAAGGACTGTGAGCGATGCCGCAATTATGCTCAACTCAATGGCAGGCTATGACAATAAAGATTCAACATCAGCTAATTTAGAAATGCCTGACTTAACCTCCTATCTTGATAAAAGTATCAAAGGAAAAAAAATTGGTATACCGAAAGAATATACTCAAGATGGCATTTCTCAAGACATAGTAAGCTTTTATGAAACATCAATTCAATTTTTGAAGGATAGTGGTGCAGAAATCATTCCGGTATCTTTGCCCCATACAAAGTATGCTCTTCCCGTTTATTATATTATTGCTCCTGCAGAAGCCTCAAGTAATTTGGCAAGATATGATGGTGTAAGATATGGAACAAGAAAAGAAGCTGAAAGCCTAGATGATATGTATGAATTAACCCGTGGTGAGGGTTTTGGTGACGAGGTTCAAAGAAGGATAATGATTGGCACATACGTATTATCTTCTGGATATTATGATGCATACTATTTAAAGGCTCAAAAAGTAAGAAGATTAATCAAAGAAGATTTTGACAATACATTTGAAAATGTTGACTTTCTATTAACTCCGTCAACCCCTTCAACAGCATTTGAGTTAGGACAAAAGCAAGATCCTCTTACAATGTACCTGAATGATATCTTCACTGTTCCGGCAAGTTTAGCGGGTTTGCCAGGCATATCTATACCTGTCGGGTTAGACAAAGCGGGGCTTCCAGTAGGTATTCAATTAATTGCAAATTCTTTTGATGAGCCCAATTTAATAAGTGTAGCTCATACTTTAGAAAAAAGTGCCAATTTTAATGTAATTGCTCAAGGAGCTGCAAAATGAATGATACATTAAATTTGAAACCAGGACAGGTTAAAGGCGATACTGGTATTTGGGAAATGGTGATTGGCCTTGAAATCCATGCACAAATTTCTAGCAAATCAAAATTGTTTTCAGGTGCGTCAGCTTCTTTTGGTTCTGATGCAAACTCAAGTGTGTCTTTAGTTGATGCGGCAATGCCAGGGATGCTTCCTGTTATTAATAAATTTTGTGTGGAGCAAGCTGTTAAAACAGGCTTGGCCTTAAATGCACAAATTAATAATACCTCAGTTTTTGACAGGAAAAATTATTTTTATGCTGATTTACCTCAAGGCTATCAAATTAGTCAGTTTACAAAACCAATTGTTGGAGAGGGCGAAATAGTAATTGATTTAGATGATGGTAATCAAACCACAATAGGTATTGAAAGACTGCACCTTGAGCAAGATGCAGGGAAATCATTGCATGATCAGCATCCAACTAAATCATTTATTGATTTAAATAGAACAGGTGTTGCTCTAATGGAAATTGTATCTAAGCCTGACATTAGATCTCCCCAAGAAGCAGGAGCATATGTAAAAAAAATCAGGTCTATTCTACGTTATATTGGAGCTTGTGATGGGAATATGGAAGAGGGGTCCCTTAGAGCTGATTGTAATGTGTCTGTTAGAAAACAAGGTGATGCATTTGGAACTAGGTGTGAGATAAAAAACTTAAACTCTATTCGTTTCATTATACAAGCTATTCAATCAGAAGCTGAAAGGCAGGTAGACATCATTGAGGCAGGGGGCAAAATTAAACAAGAAACTAGACTTTTTGATACATCTACTGGAGAAACTAGATCGATGAGAAGTAAAGAAGATGCTCATGATTATAGATATTTTCCTGACCCAGATTTGTTACCTCTAGAATTTTCAGATTCATGGGTAAAGGAAATTAAAGGAACGTTGCCTGAATTACCTGATACTCTGAAGAAAAGGTTAGTTAATGATTATGGAATTACAGACTATGATGCATCAATATTAGTTGAAGAAAAAGATTTTGTCGATTTTTACTTAGAAGCTGCAAATGGTGTTGATGGTAAATTGACCGCTAATTGGATGATCACAGAACTTTTTGGAGCATTAAAAAAAGAAAATATAATGTTCTTAAATAGTCCAGTTACTCCTCAAAAGCTTGGAGAATTAATAGCTTTGATTTCGAAAGGTGTGATATCAGGTAAAATTGCCAAGGATGTATTCTCTGACATGATGGTTACTAAAAAATCTCCATCTGAAATTGTTAAAGAAAAAGGTCTAGAACAAGTTTCAGATGATAAAGCAATTATGAAATTAATAGACAAAGTCATTTCAGAAAATCAAGATAAAGTTAAAGATTACCTAGGTGGAAAAGATAAACTCCTTGGATTTTTTGTTGGCCAAGTAATGAAATTATCTCAAGGAAAGGCTAATCCAGGTTTGGTAAATAAGTTACTCAAAGAAAGCTTAAAATAATTGAAAATTATTTTTTATTTAATTTCCAGTTAGCTAATAAGATTGCAAATATTATTGAGGTAAATCCAATTGCTAATCTAAATGTAACTGGTTCGTTAAGAATTAAGTATCCAAGCAAAATGGCAGAGAGTGGGTTAAAACCAAGTGATATAGCTGCTTGGGTTGGCGAGATCAGCTGTAAAGCTTTTCCCCAGCAAAACATCATTAAAACGCCACCAGGAATAACCAACATTAAAAAGGCAATAATTTCATGTTGTTCTAAATTGAATGATGTTTGAAGAGTTGATCCCCAAATTACTGTCACTAAGCAGTTTATTAAACTCCCTATAAACATAACAAAAATCATTACTTGAATATTACCATATTTCTTTAAATATTTTCCCGAAAACACTGTAAAGCAAGATGCTGCTAGCACACCTAGCATCATTAAAAAATCACCTTTTAATGTTTCACTTAGATTGTCATCAACTCTTTCTGACATACAAAAAGTCACACCAGAAATTGCAATTATAACTGCTAAAGATTTATTAAGAGTTATTTTTTCAATTTTAAAAAAAAAGGCTATTATAATTGTGCATAGTGGCATAGTTGCATAAAGCAAACCTGCTCTTGATGCAGTAGTATGTTCAAGGCCTAATGCCATAAAGTTTGGGAAAAGAGAAATCATAGCTAACCCAAGAAGGCTCATTGGTATAAGGTCAACTTTATCAAATTTATTTTTAAAAAAATAAGATATTGATAATAGAA
>Ga0181590_10002496_pt1 | contig 15536 bp, 9 predicted proteins | sample 071ome_34_FD_132446 | JGI IMG/M metagenome (GOLD analysis project Ga0181590, IMG submission 132446) | Coastal salt marsh microbial communities from the Groves Creek Marsh, Skidaway Island, Georgia - 071411BT metaG (megahit assembly) | ecosystem: Environmental > Aquatic > Marine > Intertidal zone... | reverse complement strand
TGTAATTAAGGTGGCGCATGGTTCCCTCCGGAATGTCATTCCAACAAGGCTAGCAAGGTTCAATTGTACGATATATTCGATTTTTCTAGCTTTTCTGTACGAAAATACCGAGCAATTGGATCATAGCCCTTATTTTTAAATCTTATACGCTCGGGCCCAGCGCAATGCGTATCGATTCGAAAAACCGGAGGTAAATATCAGATTTAATCTGCTTTTTCCGATGCATTGATCTCAGCAGAATGGCATCGCACACTCAAAAAAGGAGATTCCCATGAAAGTCATACACAAGTTCAAACTCAATAATGGCGATAACAAGACAGAGCTGACGCTCAAGAAAGGCTTTAGAGTAGTCCATTCCGAGTACGTCTTGGTGGAAAAAAGCATCTTTATTTGGGTAGAACAAACCCTAGATGTCGCAACCCCCCATGAAAAGGCGTGTTTTCATATTGTGCAGTCGGGCGACCCATTAGCCGACCATTTGGAGCATGTGGCGTCTGTGGTGAACAGCTTTGCGCCCGAGTCGTACCATATCTTTATGGAGCCTCACTCGGTCAAAAAGACACCCGCTATTGATTTGAGCAAACTGACCTTTAGGGCCGCATAATCCATTAGTCATGATTAGGAAAGACGTTGAATAAACCATAAAAAACCGCATTCTCGTTCGAGCATGCGGTTTTCTTTTTTAAAATTCTATAACCACCCTATTCTAGGGTAGGTGCTGTAATACACTTCCTGGCAGACGACTTAACGTGGCGTCCTCATTCATTGACTCGATGGTCCATTTTTGATTTTCATTTCCATGGCAACTGTACATGATGGCAGAACCGGCACTGGTGTAGTCTAAACATTTACCCGTTTCCGTACCGACTTGATAACGTCGTTGATCATCTTGCTGCCACATAAACTGCGCCTGGTTCTCACAGGTTTGTACCGTTGATCCAGAAGACGACGTTAATAAGCACATGCCCGGTTTTGCGACGCTGTGAATCTTACCCAGTCGATCCATAAACCAACGCTGGGTGATGGCGGAGCATGCCCCCGTTTCGACGCTGACTCGATTATCCGCTTGCAAGGTTAAACAACCGTTGTATCGATCAGAACGAATGGTGCCCCCAGCCGGAAAGCTGACAGGCAACAAGGCTAAATCGCTCATTAAGCTCGTGAGGGTCGAAGCCGCTGGCGTCGATTCTTTTTTCACCCAAGCGCTGAGCACATCAATTTTTTGATTGATGAGCTTGTATTCATCTAACATCATTTGCGCGCTCGGACTTAGGCCTTGCGTGTTAGGCCAAGCATCCACAATGGCTTGTGTCGCGTGATCAAATACCATGTCTTGGGCAGAATCAAACTGCAATATGTAATCGTTTAATTGCGATATTTCTTGCTGTTTGAGCTGTTCGAATCCATATTCTTCGCCCACGATCACCGCGGCTTGCAATTCGGGCAATTGCGCAGGCAAGCTTACACTGGCCAAGACATTTTTTACCCCATTTTGATGGCAGTACAGGGTGGCCGACTGCGGTTGACGAGCGGCCTCTAAGTTAATGTGGAATTTATTAATGTAACCGCTTTGCACGCGACTACCATGCAATGCAATTTTATCGGTTTGACCATTACCAAAGCGCACATCCATGCCACATTCATTCGTGCTGATGTTCGCCTGTGCTAGGTCATAAACATTGCCATAGTTACTCACAAACGCAGGGTATAAGACCGCTTTTTGTTGGCCCACATTCGGATCATAGCCCCCTAATAGTGTCACAACCGGGACACCTACCTTTTTAGGTACGCGGTATTGTCCAGCTGTATTGGCCTCGACAAATTGATTGTCTTGCCACTTTTTAAAACCCGATGAAAATTGGGTATCCGCTATCCATTTTGGTTGCATCCAATGTTGGATTTTATTCGCACTGTAGCCAGTATGGTGAGTATAAGCACTGTAAGCACTGACCACTGAACCACCACTCATGGCGTCTTTGTTATAGGAATAGGTATTGGCGAACACTTCGTTCGACTTGATGCTGTCTACGACGGTAATGCCGGTGTTGTCGGCGTTCCAATGTAAATTTGCGCGCATGCGGTTGCGATGGGCAATGTAACCCCAACCCGAGTCCGCATGGTGTGCAGCCCAATACACGTCGTTACCATTGCGACCTGGGTAATGGCCAAGACCATAGTTATGACCCAATTCGTGACTCAACTCGTTGCCATGACTGCTGTAAAGTGTGCCGATGCCCGCGCCTCCGCTTAAGCCATGGGCTTGCACGCCATTTTGGTAATATCCCTGCGCGTGGTGCATGGTAATACGCGCGGTGAGCTGTGGGTTCGACTCGCGGTTTGCGGTACTAGAGCGACCCCAGTTGGCTTCATTAATACCGGTACTGATTTGTTCTTTAGCCACGTTTTGACGCATATCGCCAGAATACACATCACCATTATCGTCACTGATTTGATCGTAAATTTTTCCGCTGGCAATGATCACCTTATCCAGCTTCATTTCTTGGTAATGGGCATTCACTAATTTACTGACGGGTATGGTTTGAAAATAATCGGTCGTATATTTTACCGCTTCGGTGATCAGTTTATGATTCTCAGAACGCGGTGGGTCTGTCAGAAGACCTAAACGAATGTTATGCAGCACTAGCTCTGCTGGAGCACCAAATTCAATGTTTTGCGCGGCTAATGTTCCGCTCGTGACGTCATCCGAAAACGTCAGGCTAAGGCCGGGTTTCATCCAGTTCCACGGCAACACACCATGAAAGGCGCGCTTGCTGTACACCACATCAGAACGACCATCGGTGTTGGCATAATCACTTTTGGGCAACAGATTCGGATGATTTAATTCCAAACGACCGAGCTCTTCACCATTCAAGCGAGCCGTGACCGTGTAGCCCCCGGCCGTTTCATTAGCAGGGGTAAATAGCAACATTGCTTGGCGTTGTGCCACCACGTCGGGGTGATTTTGACTGTCGTTATTGTTTGGGTTTACAGAATGGGACTGCACAAACTGAACCATGCCTTGCAAGGTGCCTGATAGGTCATTGCGAATCGCACGTGTATTGCCGTGACGATCCACATCGTAAAAGGCGAGACGATCGTTGGCCAGATAATCGTCTGGGCTGTCGTTACCGAAATATTTTTGAACGATCGCCGATAACGATTCGTCAATCGACCCGTCACCCGTCGAACCGGTATTTTTGTCGTCGGTGTTGTTATCGCCATTTGATCCACCTGTGTTTGAGCCACCGGTATTTGATCCGTCTGTGTTATTGTCGCCGCTGTTATTCTCACCCGTGTTATTGTTTGTCGTGTCCTTCACCAAGTTCACTAAGATAGGTTGACTGAAAACACACTGATCAGTTGAAGCACACACTTTGAGTTTTAAAATGTGATATCCCTCAGACAATTTGGCGAGCGAGACGTTGGTTGCTGAGACCGTCTGATTGCCGTTGGCCACCGGCGTGTCGTCCAACAATAATGTCCACTCGTATTGAGGCACATCCGCTTCTAACGTCCAAGCAATAGAGGTAACCCATGGATCGGCCCATACTTGTTCTAACGCTAGGTCATTTAAGCGTACTTTGTCGATCACCTGTTCATCAGCCACGTCGTTGACGGTGTCCTGAGCATCTGCGTATTGATTATCGAGGCTACAGCCACTCAGGGCAGCGGCGAGAGAGAGGGCAACAAAGGGCTTCATATCTGGGTCCTAACAATGATTGCCCATATTGTCGGTGGATACCCAGATAAAGAGCATGGCACTTACCGCTAAGATGCCTATGACTAAGGTCGGATTTCGAGTGGATGAAGCGCAAAAGAGAATCGCTCGCGCGCCTATTTAGTGTTTGCCTCGACGAAACAAGGTCACAACAAAGGCCAAGGTTAATAAACCGCCCACCCCCAATTTGCCATAGACAGAGGCGCCAAACACCCCGGGTTGATGCACGACCGTCACCGTCTCGGCCGGCCCGCGCAGGCTCATTAACATGGCGTGCCCCCAATTCAGCTCCGCGAGCCCCCATAACAAAAAGCCAGCGGCTAAAAAGCCAAACAGAAATAACGCTTCTACTTTTCCCATATTCGCTTTTCTCATATTCGCTTTTCCCGTTAAGAGTGCGACGCCGTTAGGCAAATACGCGGTTCGCCCACACCGTCAAACCCGACGCCACACTGCCAAAGTGATCGCCATCGACAATGTCGATGTCACCTAATTGTGATTGAATCGCAGCCCGCAAGATGGGCGACTGCCCCGAACCGCCAGTGATAAAGATAAGATCGGGTCGGGTACCGGCCTGATGAATGGCTTCTTGCATCAGCGCGATCATTTTTTGCAAAGGCCGCTGAATGGTTTTTGCGTATTGCGCTCGATTCACATCGCGACCCAGATCCGCTTCTAGATAACTCAAATCGACCCAATGTTCGAGATCACTTGAAAGCGCAATTTTAGCCTGCTCGGCACTGCGTACCACATGGTGATTTTGTTTATCGTTACGTAAGTCGATAAACCGTTGCAATAAATCGGGCTCGGTTGTATCGAGCATCAGCTGCTTCAACAGCAACGCTGTGTCTTTGCCATTAAACTCGGCCAGAGCACCCACATCGTTCGTGCGCACCGCATTCCAATAAGGAGCGGTCGGCATGGGCAAACCATTTTTTAACGTAGATAACATGCCAAACAACGGCATCAAACATTGACCCGCTAATTGTATGTCGAGATCGTTACCACCGATGCGTTCGCCGGTATGACCAATGAAGTCCTGTTGTCTGTCGTCGTTGCCTCGGTGGCTTGGCCCCATGCGCACCATGGCACAATCTGTGGTGCCGCCACCGACGTCCATCACCAACACGGTTTTATCCTGCTCTAACCCTTGTTCAAAACTGAGCGCCGCCCCAATGGGCTCATAGAGAAATGCCACATCCTTAAATCCCGCGCGCTTCGCGGCCGCCGTTAAAATCGCAATGGCTTGCGCATTGCTTTGCTCGGCGTTGAGGCCCTGAAAATTCACCGGCCGACCAATGACGGTATGGGTTATGGTGTCGTTTAAAATGGCCTCTGAGCGAGACTTAACGGCCATCATCATGGCCGTGACGACATCCTCAAAAAACGCGATAGACGCCGCCTGCAAACCGCTGGCCCCCAAAAATGATTTGGGGGATTTCACAAAGTAGCCTTCACCGGGCCAGGCAAAATATTCGTCTAACCCAGCTTGCCCTACAAATACTGACGGCTCATCAATCGAAAATCCTTCTTCTTGGCGAACCCGTTTAGCACGGTTTAAGGCATTGGCCCGCTCTTTAAGGAAGGAAGCGCGCTGCTCTTCATGGGTAAGCTGCTGCGCCACATGTTCAGTAATGAACTCGCGATCCAGCGCATACAGGGTGGATGGCATAAAGGCCTTGTTGCCTTCGATATTCAACAGCTGTACTTGGCCATCTTTCATGACGCCCATCGCACAATTGGAAGTACCAAAATCGAAACCTGTGATCATCCTACTGCCCCGTGATTCAGCGCGAAAAACCGCGCACGCTATCACAGGGCTTGATCTCAGGCAAATTCATACCCACTGCTTCTTTCACTATGCCGCCTGCTTTCTGCCCATAATTAACCGCAGTGCTTGCTCGATATCCACGGGGTGCTTTAAATGCACATCCGGTTTGACCGGGCGCTCATAGGGTGAACTAATGCCCGTAAACTCACGTAATTCGCCATTCCTAGCGCGTTTGTACAGCCCCTTCACATCGCGAGATTCACACACTGCCAGCGGCGTATCCACAAACACTTCCATGTAACGGGAGCCTAGGGTTTTACGAATCTGATCTCGGCTGCGTTGAAATGGTGCTATCGCAGCGACAATCACCACATCATAACGCTCACTTAATTGAGCGGCATGCTGTGTGATGCGCATTAAGTTTTCATGACGATCCGACGCACTGAAGCCTAAGTCGTTACAGTATTGTTTACGAAATTCATCGGCGTCGATCAAGGTGACCGACACATGATGCATTTCTAAGGTAACGGTGAGCGCTTTCGCTAAGGTTGTTTTACCGGCACCGCTTAACCCCGTGAACCAAACCACTTTTGAATGCATACTACCCCTCCAGCGCACTCGGGTAAAAGTTTCGATAAAACCAAGCAAAGTGATGACGAATATCCTGTTTGATTCTGGTGGGAATCACGTGAGGCTTGGGTGGAGAGATCGTACTGCGAGTTTTGTGCAGGTATTTAAACTTATAATAACTGTCACTCTCGTGCGCTCGCGTGATCAATGCGTTTGGCTCCAACGTGATGTCGTCTAGCGACAACCACTCAAAGATATTGCTCATCACCCGCACTGGGTCGACCACTAAATCTTCGAAGATCACGAAAAAAATATTATTTTTTTCGTCAGGATGAAAATCCTGCAACGCGCTAATGCCACTCATGGCAGAACCGATGACCCCTTTAGCGTCAAACAACTTATCGGCTCGATCATAAGGTGAGAGATCCGCCAGCTTATCTGGAAAATCCAGTAGCACACTTTTTTGATGGCGACTTTCAATCGAGCCGTATATCTGTTCTGGGTTACGAATGCACACCAGCATTTTAGTGTCAGGGCGTAAGCTCTGAATTAAATCGTATTGAGTCAGCCAGTCTCGATTTTTGTCCACCACTACCGGCGCTTCCATATGGGAAAACCAACCGTCAATAATGCCTTGATACATGCCCTTAATTCGTTGATAAGTTGTGTCATAGTCCACATCCATTTGGGCCATCATAAACGTGTTATCTGTAACGTGTTGGCGTAACCCTTTTAGGGTTTGCAATAAGGGAGAGCTATGACCATCACATGAAATCTGTGGATGATGTTGAAGCAGTTGGCACAACAAAGTTGAGCCCGCTCTTGGCAGTCCTGTGACGCAGACCATTTGTTTGTTCATGTTTCTTTTCCTTTCACAAACAGAGCGACTCATAAATGAGCCGCTCTACAAGGTTTACTTGCGTCGACGTAACCAAGGCACAAACGCACCGAGTAACCAGAACAGGCTGCCACCACCCGAACCGCCAGGTAGATCAACATTCACCGTCAGGGTTTTGGATACCACGCCATCAGAGGCTGTGATCACTAAGGTATCAGAGCCACTGGCGTCTTCATCGGCGGTGTAGGTGAGTTCACCTTCCGAGGTGAGCACAGCCTGCCCCTTCGTTGGGTTGGTGCTAACACTCCAGTTAATAAAGTCAGCGCCGCAATTAGTGAAGTTCAGCAAGACAGTGACGTCTTCTCCTGCATCCACCGCGATGGTTTGAGTAGCCGAATTGAAGCCAAAGGTGCCATTAAGATTTTCTACACGATCACCTGCATCAAACACATTAGAGGTATTCTCTTCACCGTAAGTGGCGCTGGCGTAGTTTAGGCTGCCCTCCTCATTTGAGAACGTCACACCACACAAGCTCACCGACGGCAGCGTGTCTGGCATGCCTTGATGGTTACCATTCGCGTTTTCGGTGGTGTGCAATACGAACAACGCACCGCCATAGCCTCTTGCATCGACATTTTCGATGATCGCTCTGCTGGCCATACGAGGCGCCAACACCAACGGGGTTTCATCAATGGGGCCAGGAATACTGGTCACGATGTCAGGATGGATATTCCCCCCGTAGGCGAGATTGCCTTCAAAGGTCACATCGTTTAGCGCCAATTGGCCACTGCGAATAAAGATAGCACCACCCATACCGGCACCATCTTGTCTGCTCAAACTGGTACCAAAACCACCCAGCGAAGCACTGCTGCTGTAACTACCGCCACCACCAGCACCGAATCCACCAAGGCCGCCCGTTACGCCACCGTAGCCACCGCCGCCGCCAAAGCCTCCATTGCCACCCTGACCACAGACGTAGTCATTGCCGCCACAAATACCTGAACCATAGGCATAGCCATAACCGCCCCCCGAACCAAAACCGCCATTCCCCCCGGTACCCCCTTGCTCGTTACTGCGCCCGCCCGCGCCGAAACCGCCGTTAGGGTCATTCTCGGTTGCGGGTACACCGCCATAGTGTCCTTGCGCTTGGTGCTCGGAACTGTCATGGCGACTGCCGTATCCACCATCACCAAATAGAGAGGAACCAAAATCAGACGTGCCGAACTGCTCGGCGGAGCTGTCGGCCAGTGGATCGGTCTTCACCATGCCACCTCCGGCAAAGTGCAGACCACCGCTCCAATTGGTCACCCGAGCCTTGCCACCGAAGGCACGATTTCCACGAAAGCTCACGCCCTCTAGGGTCACATCGCCGTCATAAATAAATAAGCCGCCACCTAAACCCGCACCGGCACCGCCGCCATAGGTGTTCTGACCTTTAGCCAGACCATCTTCGATCACAAGGTCTGTGATCACCACGTTGCCGGATTTAATAAACAGTGGGCGCTGTAACTTGCCTCCCGACAGCGTGTAACCATTCCCTTGAATGGTGATATCACTGTCGATGAGTGCCATCATGGGGCCCGTTATGTTGATATCCGACTGGAAGTCGATGACATCAGGGCCGATACTGCCATTTGCTCGCCCCTTACTGCCATTAGGGTCATTTGCCTGTCGAATGGCATAACTGAGGGTGCCTTGGGTGTCGGCCAAACCATTGTCGTTTTCTTCCGTCACCGTAAAGGTAAGACCATGGGCCTGACTCACGGTCATACCGGCAATGGCCAAGGCCAATAATTTGCGTTCCATCTAGTACTCCTATCTTCCCTCTGTGAGGTTTGGTGTGAATGTGCCCAGCTTCGGGCTCCTTACACTCTCATCGAAACGCCTTCTTTCGTCGTCCGAATGTATCCAGACGAACCTATTTTGTTTAAACGGACTTGTTTTATGCAGTCGAACTCATGAATACCTACCTTTTGAGCATCAATAATCGGGATTAGAAAGGGATTGTTTTAAGATTTGAACAACCCAAAATCACTGGGATATAAAGCAGCTTGTCTATACTGAATGAGACAGGCGTTTCGTAGACTCAACAGGGACGCTGTAACGACCAATGTGGAGACTGTCCCATGAACGAAAAGCCAGCTAAGAAGACAAATATTGAGGGCCTGCCTATTGATTCTCAAAAGCGAGATACCCTCAAGAAAACCGCGGCTGGCATTGCCACCCTGAGTATGGGCTCGGCCCCCTACGTTTTCGCCAAAAAAACACCCACATTGCGTGTGCTGGGTACCCATGTGACATTACAAGAACCTTTGCGCCAACAGGCTATGAAAGATCTCGGCATTAATATCGAGTTCGAGCCAGGTGGCAGTGCCGCCGTGTTGCAAAAAGCCTCCACCCAACCTGAGTCATTCGACCTATATGAACAATGGTCTAACAGCATCAATGTTCTGTGGCACTCTGGCTCTATTCAGGCCATCGACACCAAACGCATTAAGTATTGGGACGAAATCAACAACCTCTCGAAAACCGGCAAGCTCACCCCAACGGCTAACATGGGGGCAGGTGACGCCCCTCATCGCATTCTAAATATTCAGCCTACCGGGGAGTTAGGAACCGAGCCCACCGGACAGGTGAGCTTTTTGCCCTATGTACATAATGTGGATTCCTTTGGTTACAACACCAAAGTGATCCCCAAAGGTACTCCCTATGAAACAGAAAGTTGGGGCTGGCTCTTAGATGAGAGGCACGCTGGTAAAGTGGGTATCGTCAACGCGCCCACCATTGGCCTATTTGATTTGGCATTATCTGCTCAGGCTCGTGGCCTGATGACCTTTGAAAACATTGGTTCCATGTCCATGGAAGAGCTGGACACCCTTTTTAAAATATTGATCGACTACAAAAAACGGGGACATTTTAGCGGCTTTTGGACATCGGTGCCGGAGTCCGTTGACTTCATAGCCTCCGGTCGGGTGGTCATCGAAAGCATGTTTTCTCCAGCGGTATCCGCACTTAACGGTAAAAACATTCCTGTCGTATACGCCGCACCAAAAGAAGGTTACCGCGCTTGGCATGGGGTCATGTGCTTGTCTTCGGCCAGTGAAGGCATACAAAAAGACATTGCCTACGAATACATGAATTGGTGGCTATCGGGCTGGCCTGGGGCCTTTATTGCACGGCAAGGCTATTACATATCAAACCCAGAACGCTCCAAGAGCCTGCTTAGCCAAGACGAATGGAACTATTGGTACGATGGCAAACCCGCCTCGCAACCTTTACGCGGAACCGATGGCAAAGTTTCAGTCAAAAAAGGTGAGGTCAGGACTGGGGGCAGTTATAACACGCGCTTTAGCAATGTGGCGGTATGGAACTCGGTCATGCCCACTTACGACTACAGCTTGCAAAAATGGTATGAATTTATCAGCGCTTAACGGATTGCCATGAATATACATTCTCTCAAGGGCCAAATCCTATTCATCTTAGTGGCGTTTGTGCTGGTATTGGCAGGACAGCTCTTGGTGTCGAGAAACAACCTAAGTGCCTACAGTGGACATGTAAACGGCACAGTTGAATCTTATGACGATGTGATCCTCGTCTATGAATTGGAACGAGACGTCATCGACTTACAGCGAAATCTTCTCATTTACAAAGAAACCATCAGTGAGTTAGCGGCCAGTCACTTCTATACACTAATGGACCGTGTGTATCAAAACTTAGCCACGCTGAACGCCAGTGCATCCCAAGAAAATGGCATTACGATTGACCACGAAAGTCTTAATAGGATGTCAAACCACCTGAAGGACTACCATAAAAATTTCGACAAAGTAGTCGAAACCCGCAAGAGACACCTAGAACTGTTGAAGGACCACATTAACCCCCTAATAGAGAAGATCGATGCCATCATAGAAAAAGACTTACCTATCTCAATAAGAAAATCACATCAAAAGGATCTTAAGAACCTTTTTGCGAATACACAAATTATCATCAGTCGTTATCTGAATGAATACAACTTTCAATCCTCTAAACTCATGAGAGCAGAACTAGCGAAAATGAAAAAGATTCTGCTCACCGACAAGGCGGCCAAGCCAATTGTTAAAGACATTGTGGAATTGGAAAAACAGTTTGGAAAACTCGTTAATTTAACCCGTGGTTACACATTCTTAGTCAACGTCGTCATGGCTGGTAATGCGAATGAGTTCCTATTTCTAGCTAAAAAAGTAAAAGAAGAAACCATCGAACTCAATCAGAGTATTGTTGAGCAATCAAAGGAATCGGAAAGACGTATCCGACAAAACAACGACATTATGGCCATTATCTTATTGGCACTGTGCATCTTTATCTTTTGGGTCATCATCTATCGACTCATTAACCCAATTGAGACACTGACCAGGGTATTTACTCAACTGGCCGAAGGAAAAGACGTAGAAAAACTCCCTGGTATTGACAGAAAAGATGAACTGGGCTCACTCAGTATGGCCGCCAGCGTTTTTAGGGACAAAAACCAACAAACACAGAAGTTGCTAGAAAGCAGTCAAGAGATGGTAACAATACAAGAGCAACTTAATGAGCAGATGGAAATTGAAAAACAAAAAGCCGAGAAAGCCGCGGCTACTAAGAGCCTATTTCTAGCGAACATGAGTCATGAGATCAGAACACCGATGAATGGCATAATTGGCTTAGTAGATATGCTACAACGAACAAAACTGGAACCTCAGCAAAAAAATTATCTTGAACGAATTTCTTATTCAGGAAAAGTCATGATGAATGTCATTAACGACATTCTTGACTTCTCTAAGATTGAAGCCGGTAAAATGGACATTGAGAACATACCGTTTCAACTGGATACCATTATCGATAATTTGCTGTCTTCGATTACGGGTAAAGCCATTGAAAAGTCGCTAAAGCTTGACCTATCCATTGGCTCATCACTGCCCAAGACCCTGCTAGGGGACCCATTACGAATCAGCCAGATTCTTCTCAACTTGTGTAATAATGCAATAAAGTTTACCGAAGAGGGCACTGTCACCATCCACCTAGACTATGTAAATAAAAATGATGAAACGTTTTTTCTTATGAAGGTCACGGACACTGGCATCGGTATGTCAGATGAACAGCTGGACAAGGTATTTTCGAGCTTCAGTCAGGCCGACGACAGTACAAGTCGCAAATTTGGTGGCACAGGTTTAGGTTTGGCCATCATCAAACGACTAGCCGCACTAATGAAAGGCACGGTAGAAGTAGAAACAAAACTCGACGAAGGAAGCAGCTTTAGTGTCTTTGTTCAGTGTGGCTGTGAAGATGAAACACCCATACTCAGTCCAATCGAGCTACACCAAAACACAATAAACTACATCAATATTAACCACTGTGATATTTGCAGAAATCCAATAATTCAAAAATTGAATCTGCCTCTTAACCCAATCACAGCAGATCAACTTTTAGATCACCAAGACAAATACGACAGTTTACTAATATGTTGCGGTACGTTAGGCGACCTAAAGCCCTATGAGCATTTATTCGAAACCTATCAAAAACAAGACGGAAAGCTGCATTTTTTGATTAATCGTCACGATCAAGACACGGCTCAATTTATTCAACGGCATTGGCCTGCCAAAATCATCTCGTTTCCTTGTTCCCCAGGAATCATTGTTGAATTTATGCAACAACAGTTTAACCCCAGCTATGTATGCATTGACAATATTGAGCCCGATTCTCCCGGAATGAATTTCGTAGGTAAAATATTATTGGTCGAAGACAACAAAATTAATCAACTGGTGGCAGGCGATATGCTTGACAGTATGGGAGTCCAGTTTGATATTGCTGAAAACGGTGAACAAGCGGTAGATATGATTCACGGTTCAAATAATTTGTACGATTTAGTCCTAATGGATGTACAAATGCCCGTTATGGACGGCTACACAGCGACCGCAAAATTAAGAGATTTGGGTCATTCAGATCTTACCGTTTGTGGTCTATCGGCAAACGCAATGAAAGAAGATAAGGAAAAAGCCATGGAAGCCGGCATGAACGACTACATTACCAAGCCCCTTCAATGGCAAGATTTAAACAATCTTTTAAGTAAGTACCTGCCTCAAGAAGAACTCTAAACTTTGCTAGCCATTAGTACCGCAGCACCTCTGTTTTCTAAACCCAATTTGGCATAAATATTTTTGATATGCCACTTGGTCGTTGATAGAGCGATACCTGCCCGCTCACTGATTTCGACATTGGATAAACCACCCCCAAGAAGATTAAAAATTTCATGCTCTTTCTCTGTTAGCAACACTAGACTTTTTGCTACACACATTTCCTCTGGTATGTTTAGCACATCATCAAATGCCTTAAGAAACTGCTTTGGTAGTCTTAACCGCCCAGATGATAAAGCCGATTGCATCAGTTTGCCAAGGCCAGGGGTTTCATCGAACAGGCCTCGGCTGAAACACACTAGCCCATAGCCATCCAATAACTGCTTCAATGTCTTTATGGCCGTATCCATGTGACCCTCTTGGCTTTCAATCACAATACGATTGGCTTGCGCAATAAGCGAACGAAATTTCATACCCAGGTTATTCAACGTTAATATTAGCTGGTCTAATATCTTTTTTGCCGCCGAGTATTGCTGCTGGCTACTCAGCCAGTAAACCGAAGCCAAAGCATATCGTTCGCGGGTTTGCTCATAGCGATGGAGCTTAGTGAATACGTCACCCTTTAAGAACAGATGCAGTTGGTTTTGGTGGTATAGTCGATCCGCTTGATTGTATTGCTCATCTTGCAAACATTGGCGCATTTTCTCTTGCACCACTTCACTTTGAAACCGACCATACTTTCCTAAAGCCAATATGCGCTCCAATTGGGTTAGTATCTGGCTAGCCCTTACTTGCTCGCCTCGATGATGTAACAATCGAGACATAAACAGATAGACACTCGTTACCACTTCTGTCGCACAGATATAGTTGACTAACGGCAGTAATTGTTCACAAAAGGACAGCGCAATTTTTAATTCATTTTTTTCATAGTGAACCACCATCATACCAGTAGCAAGATTAAGCCACTGTAAAGATTCGTGGGGAGGTTTTGCTGTGGAAAATGTTTGCTGCATTCCCTGCGCTGCATATATACCACGCCCCAAATGCCGATCGCACGAAATAATTATGAGATCGGCATAACTTTCTAAGAAAACATGGCCGCTCTTTTCCAAATAGGCTTTTGCCTGGTGGGCCATTTGAAAAGCATCACTCAATCGACCTAGATACATATATTGATAGGCAACGAGCAAGGTTGAAAACGATCGGATTTCTAGCTGACTGTGATGAATGGATTCCAAGAGAATGCATTGATCTTTAAAGGCATGATCTTCGTGCTGAAACAGTTGCAAGACCTTATCTAAAAAATCCACATGGGATATCTCATGGTCAGAGACCCTATGATTTTCACGGTTTCGCAGAAGCTCAATATAGTAATGTGCTTGATTAAATCGACGCGAGAAGATATAGGCGTAGACCACGTTAATTAATATCCCATCATTAACCTCATCTAAATTCCCTTCTATTTCCTCTGAAAAATTAATAATGGGCTGAAAACAGCCTAATCTTATCCAGTAATCACTAGCCGATTGAAACACATAAAAGTAGAGTGAAGAATCCTTGCAATACTTTGCATGACGCAGAGACCATGTATATTGCTTTCTATCTAAGAAATATTTTGCTGCTACTTTATGAAAACCGAGTACTTCTGCTTCGGTTAAATAAAGAGATATTTGCTTAATCAGAAATTCTTGTAACAAGGGATGGTAACGGTAGTAGCCTGCTCTATTTTCATCTGGCGTCATGAACAATTCTTGCGAGGCCAGTTTCATCAGAACAGTTTCACAATCTTCTAGGCCTAAAACGTGCTCACAAATTTCACCACTAAAGATTTCGAACATTGAGGACAGGAGGAGAAACCGCTTAAATTTTTCTGAAAGGTGACTTAATACCTCATATCCAAAATAGTTAATTAATTCTGGCTGGCTACCGCTGAAGGAATCTAAGGCGATGACCCCACGTTTTTGATAGGCTAACAGAGCCAATTTGACACCGACAAACCAACCTTGCGTATGGGCAATCAAAACCTGTAGTTTTTCAGCATCAATCGGCTTACCGCCCATATTTTCGTTCAATTCGTGGGCTTCTTCTGCGGTCAATTTTAGATCGTCCCCATCCAGAACAAATACTAGGTCTTTGAGTTTTAAACGACTAAGGGGGAAATCTGGGTAATGGCGGCTGGCTACAATAAAGCGCACGTGCGCAGGCGCCGCCATAACCAAGGAGTAGAACAGGGATTGAGTTGCTTTGGATTCAATCAAATGAAAATCATCCACCATGATGGTGATGGCGCTGGGCAAATTCATGAAAGCCGACATCATAATATCAAAGATGCCATGCTCACTCATGTTCTGCTCATGATTAAACAATGCGTAAGTCGCCGCATCCAAGATCGCACCCTGGACCTTTAACGCTGATAGCAATTCTTTAAATAATCCGTATTCGCCCACAGGCTGGGTATTCATATCCAGAGATATGATTGATCCACTTCGATCTAGCTCTCGCCATTGGTTTAGAAGTTCGCTTTTACCCGAACCGGCTGGGGCAACCAACAGC
>Ga0181590_10002489_pt1 | contig 15557 bp, 11 predicted proteins | sample 071ome_34_FD_132446 | JGI IMG/M metagenome (GOLD analysis project Ga0181590, IMG submission 132446) | Coastal salt marsh microbial communities from the Groves Creek Marsh, Skidaway Island, Georgia - 071411BT metaG (megahit assembly) | ecosystem: Environmental > Aquatic > Marine > Intertidal... | reverse complement strand
TAACAAACAAGGGCACCCGCAGAGTGCCCCATTGATGTAAGAAACAAACCACCCAAATGAAACTCTTTCTTTTCTCAGTCTATGCAGCCTATGTTGGAGCCATGAATATTGCCATTGGCGAGTTTGTTCCCACTATTCCTATTCTAAGTGATCTCACTCCTATGGTCACTGAGGTACAACAAAAGAACTTTCTTAGTGGAAAAACTACTACTGATTGGCGTGTGATGACTCATCGTGAGTACAACAAACTCAACCCCAATTTCTGTCAGAAACTTGGTAACACTGGGATGTGTCTTAATCCCGTCTTTCAAGGTTATTGATCGATGAGAAACAACGGCGCCTCTGCATTGCCCCATTGATGTAAGAAACCACAAACCACAATGAAACTCTTTCCTCTCCTTCTTCTCCCCCTGGCTATCGGAACTCCCGCAATGGCTGAGGGTCAGTTCCCTACTACCCCTCATGAGATGACTGGAATAGTTCCTCAAACTCGCGAGGTTTGCTACACTGAAAAGGGTGAAGAAGTCTCCTGGTTTGCTGAATCCACCGATGGTTATTCCTTCTGGACTACTGATCGTGATTGTGTGATTCGCGTTCCTCATGGATTCTTTTGATGGACACTTGGGTGTCCTTTTTTTATGCTCATAAGAAGAGGGGAACACATAACGGCGCCTCTGCATTGCCCTATTGATGTAAGGACATCGGGTCAACCAATTCCTTACACATTGTCCCTCATTTTCTTTTAAAAATGACTTCAACTAAACTCCGTGTCATTCAGTCCAACTCTAACGGATTTGTCACCAAGTTAGGTGACTGCTGTTTCTCTGGATTGAAGTCCTTCACTGATGAGAATCCTCGTGAATCTCGTCTCACTTTGTTCATTCTTAAGAACGAAGATGGTTCGAAAGACGTATCAGTTTTCGAGTCTGTTTTCTCTGGTGAAAAGAACAACGAAGGTCAACACATTTTCGTCACTGTTACTAATCCTGTAGTGGTTCGGAATGTGAACACTCCCGTTCATCTTATGTCCTCTCTGAGTGATAAGATGGAACTGGTTGATTCGGTTCTCTAAGTGTAAGAAACACAAGGACACTTCGGTGTCCTTTCTTTATGCAAACCTCTTGACACTTATGGGCGGACAGTGTTATACTGAGAGACAGTGATTTGGGGTTTTCTTATAACCCATGGAACGAACGTAGTTGAATATAAGGATTATAAGATAAGATAAAAATAAGGAAGAACCCGTATATAAAAACGCTAACTACCCTAACCTACAACGGACCAAACGAGAGAGTGTTATATTTCATTATAAAATTTTTTCCCAGGTATTTTTTGGAAATCTATGCCGAGCACATAAAGAATTATAAATTTTGAGTTGTGAAACTTCCCCGAAGGGGAACCATGAAGTAAACTGAAAGAAATGAAAAGAATCATGGCTCACGAGTCCTGGACCTGGGAAGCTTCTCCCAAAACTGAATTCCAAAGGAGAAAATTGGAAAAACTTTATAGTCTCCCAGCATACGGAGAGAAGAATGTTCAGATCTCTCAAACTCCCCAAGAAAGAGATTGGAGTCTTCAGAGAGGTTTGAAAGATATCTCTCTGTTTATCTCTCTCAAGTTTCTTTATAATCTCACAAAACCTCTTCTTTTAATCATTCTCGGTGGATTGATACTATTCCTTATGAATCCCCCAGAGACACCTCAGAGGGTCACAGAGGGGGGTTCAGAGAGGGTCATAGAGGTTGGTGGGATTCGTATGGAATACTGAGATCTTATTGGGACCTTATTGGGACCTTATAAAAACCCTCCGAAAAATCCGTGGTTGAAAAACCGCTAAAAATCCTCTATAATAAACAATCGAGATAAGATTCAATGAAAGAACGTCGTAAGTATCCTACAGTCCTTCGTTATCCTGGAGGAAAGTCAAGAATCATCTATTACCTGTTTCGTAAGAATATGATTCCTGAGAACATCAAGGAGTATCGAGAAGGTTTCCTTGGTGGTGGGAGTTGCGCTCTTGCGTTCTCTGTCATGTATCCAGACATTCCTGTTTGGGTCAATGACCTTTACTATAACTTATATGTCTTCTGGACGCAACTTCAAACGAATTCTGATTCACTGATTAATCGTCTTCTGGAGTTGAAGGATGAAGCTTGTCGAGCAGAAGATATCACTGAACTCGAACAGAAACATCGTCAGTTGTATGCTGACATGAGAGATTTGATTGATGGGTCAAGTGATCCTTTTGATCTTGCTACTGCTTTCTATGTCCTGAATCGTTCGAGTTTTGGTGGTTTTACTGAACAGAATAAGAACGCTTTTATTCGTGACTCCTATAAGAATACGATCTTTTCTCAAAGTAAGATTCGTAAACTTGCTGATATCAGTAAGATTATTCAACCCTGGAGAATTACTAATCAAGACTATCGGAACTTGATGGAAGCTCCTGGTGAGGATGTCTTTGTGTTTCTTGATCCACCTTATCTGATTAAAGATATGTTGTATGGTAAGAATAAGGAGATGCACACTGGTTTCTCTCATGAAGACTTTGTTCAATCTTGTAAGGACACTACACACAACTGGATGATTACCTATAATGAACATCCATGGTTGAGAGAACAGTTTGCTGATTTCCACATGGAGAACTTTGAGTTTCGTTATAGTCTTGCTCATCGTAAGGAGAACAAGAACAAGAAAGAAGAGTTGTTGATTATGAACTATAAGGTTCGTGAAACTGAAGAACCACAAAAGAGTGTGTTAGAAGAACTCCTCTTTGCTTGATTCAAACTAAATAAGACATTATAATACTCACTGAAATGGAGTGATTTTTATTCATGGCCAAAGGTTTTACTGTTAAAGCATCTGCACCACCAACCAAAGCAAAAGAAGCTGAGTGGGACTATGATGCGATTAAAGAAAGAATGCGAGGTAAGGCAATTGTCTTTTGTCTTCCTGGACGTGGATGTTCATATGCTTTTATGAAGAACTTTGTTCAACTGTGTTTTGATTTGGTTCAAAACCAGATGAGCATTCAAATCTCTCAAGATTATTCTTCAATGGTGAACTTTGCACGTTGTAAGTGTTTGGGTGCAAACGTACTTAGAGGACCTGATCAGATTCCCTGGGATGGTAAGTTGAAGTATGATTATCAACTGTGGATTGATAGTGACATCATGTTCAACACAGAGAAGTTCTGGCAACTGTGTGATCTGGCACTTCCTGCAGAATCAGTGAATGAAGATGGTTCAATTGATGAGACAAAGGATCATCCTATTAGTGCTGGTTGGTATTCCACTGAAGATGGTCGTACAACCTCTGTTGCACACTGGTTGGAAGAGGATGACTTCCGTAATAATGGTGGTGTGATGAATCATGAGATGGTTGATGGTATTACGAAGCGTAAGAAACCATTTACTGTTGATTACACTGGTTTTGGTTGGGTCATGATCAAGAACGGTGTGTTTGAAGATGAGAAGATGAAGTATCCTTGGTTTGCTCCTAAGATGCAAGTCTTTGAATCTGGAGCTGTACAAGATATGTGTGGTGAAGACGTATCCTTCTGTTTGGATGCAATTGATGCTGGTTATGAAATTTGGTGTGATCCCCGCATTCGTGTGGGACATGAAAAGACTCGTGTAATCTGAGGTAACAATGGCAAAGTTTTCAAAGGGTAAGGGTGGAGTTGACATTCTTGAGTCACTCCCTAAGAATACACGACAGGGTTCAGGACGTAATACCAAATACGCAGCTACATCTCGTAATAAGGCAAAGAAGAGATATAGAGGTCAAGGACGATAATCATCACCCCCTTCGGGGGGTTTTTAATGCTTAAATAAGAAAAAGGAAAAGGATTAAATGTCAACACTCATTTGCAATCTTCCAAGTGAAGAGATCTGGGTTAGAAAAGAATATCTAACAGATCACCAGTTTGGTCATGGTGAGTTTGTCAAAGGTGTTTGGGTCTCTTGTAAGTCGATCCCAGGACGTGCCTTCTACTTTGAAACTTATCTACCAGAATATGCAGCAATGTATGATAAGTTACCAATTAGTGCATTTGTGTCAAAACCAGAGACACCAGATCCTGATTTGAATCTACCCAATCTACAGTTTTGGAACTGTATGGATTATGGTGTAGTCTCAATTCATAAACAGTTCATTGGTTCAATGGATTTTGAACTCTACACTCGTGATCATGGTATAATGAAGGGAACTTACATTTGTACTATAGATAACTATCATAGTGATCCTGATTTCATTGATTATGCAACCAGTGAGAAACCAGCAGAACACAAATCTCATAATCTGATTGAACTGGAGAATGGGCAATATGCTCTCTATCCAAACAATCGAATGAGAATCTATGATAATAGTCTCACTCCCGAACAACCATTACAACCAGATTTCAAAGTTTCAACTATTGAATATTCTGTAGAGAATGGATTTGATCGATTGGGAATGGGACGTGAAGATGAATACTTTTGGAAAACATCAAAGGAAAGAAATGGAAAACAACGAACAGAATCTTCTGAGAGAGATTGCGAATGATCGCCAAACTCCAAAGAATAGAAGAAATCAGAACACTGATGGTTTATTTGAAACCACAGATTTAGAAGACGAAACGACAACAGAAACCGTCACACTTATCGACTAAATAAGAACGATTGTTGTAACATCTCAAGTGCCTGTTGAAAGAACGAGCAAAGGTTTTAAGGACATTAGTGCATCTTTTCAGATCAATCCTATAAACAACGATCTCATTGCAATTAAGAATGAGAACGCAATTGCTCGCTCAGTCAGAAATCTTGTATTGACTTCTCCTGGTGATAAACCATTTCAACCAACCATTGGTTCGAGAGTTTATGATCTGTTATTTGAAAATATGGATGAATTGACTGCTTCAGCCATTCGTTCAGAAATCGAAAATACAATCAACAACTACGAACCAAGAGTTGAATTGGAGAATGTAGAGGTGACTCCAAATTATGATGAAAATGCTTTTGATGTATTGATTCGATACTTTATCGTTGGAATTGATGCTGGACAACAAGAACTTACATTTGCACTTCAACTTACTAGGTAAATGCCTTTAGTAAATTTCAGCAACGTAGACTTTGATCAGATCAAAGAATCCATCAAGGATTATTTGCGTGCCAACTCTAACTTTACTGATTATGATTTTGAAGGATCCAACCTTTCAACGATCATCGACACGTTAGCTTATAACACCTACATCAACTCATACAACGCCAACATGGTGACGAATGAGATCTTCATTGATAGTGCCACTTTAAGAAATAATATCGTATCACTCGCAAGGAACATTGGTTATGTTCCTCGTTCTCGTAAGGCATCTGTAGCAAATATCTCATTCACTGTAAACGCTTCTAATACAACAGCTGTTACTTTAACTCTGAAGGCTGGAATTGTTGCTATTACTAATAGACAGTTTGGAACTCAGAGTTACATTTTCTCAATTCCTTCTGATATTACAGTTCCTGTTAAGTCTAATGGAGTTGCAGAATTTAAAAATATTGACATTTATCAGGGAACTTACGTTACTCAGAATTTTACAGTAAGTTCACAAACACCAAATCAGAAGTTTATTCTTACAAACTCTGGAATTGATACATCATTGATTTCTGTGATCGTAAAAGAATCACAACAATCAACAGTTTCAAGAAAGTATAATCAATTTGATAGTCTTGTAAGTGTAACTTCAACCTCACCAATCTATTTTCTTCACGAATCTGATGGAGAAAGATATGAACTTCTCTTTGGTGATGGTATTTTTGGTCAGAAACTTCAAGAACCAAACTACATTACAGCAAGTTACATCATCACAAATGGTGAAGATGGTAATGGAATCTCTGGTTTCTCCTTTGCTGGACAAATTGCAGACAACAATGGTAATCCAATTACCTCTGGAATCTCACTTTTATCCACCAACACAGCGTCCAAAGGTGGATCAGACATTGAAAGTGTCGAATCAGTTAGAAAATATTCCACTCAAATCTACTCTTCTCAGTATCGTGCAGTAACGGCAGCTGATTTTGAAGCTATTGTTCCTCAGATTTATCCAGAAACTGAGTCAGTAACCGCTTTTGGTGGTGAAGATTTGGTTCCACCAGTGTATGGAAAGGTGTTTGTGAGCATCAAACCCTATAATGGTGTATATCTTTCTTCAGAAGTTAAGAGAAATATCCAACTTGATCTTAGAAAATACACTGTTGCTGGTATTGTTAGTGAAATTGTAGACCTGAAATACCTTTATGTTGAGACAAATTCGTCAGTTTACTACAACACCAACCTTGCACCAACACCACAATATGTAAAATCGATTGTTACTAACAACATTAACAATTATGCAGACTCAACTCAACTGAATAAGTTCGGTGCAAGATTCAAATTCAGTAAGTTCCAGAAGGTAATTGACGAAAGTCACGAGTCAATTACGTCAAACATCACCACAGTTGACATGAGACGTGACTTAGGAGCTAAACTGAATCAGTTTGCAGAGTATGAAATCTGTTATGGTAACCGTTTTTATGTGAAGAATCACGGTCATCGTCCAGTTTTCAATAGTCAGACTCTTGGATTTAACATTAAATCGTCTGGATTCAAGATTAGTGGCGTAAATGACACTGTTTATTTGGGTGATGTTGCAAATTCTGACCTTTTGACTGGTGAAGTTTTCCTCTTCAAACTCCTTTCTCCCACAGAATACATTGTTGTGAGAAACAATGTTGGAATTGTTGATTATATCAAGGGTGAAATTAGATTAAATCCAATCAAAATTCTTTCAACAGAAGTAAATCGTGGTGTTCCTATTGTTGAAATTTCAGCCACACCTTACTCTAACGATGTAATTGGTCTTCAAGATCTTTATCTCCAGTTAGACCCCTCAAATACTGTGGTAAATATGATTAACGATCGTATTTCTTCAGGTGATGATGTATCTGGAAGTGACTATGTTGTGACTTCCAGTTATCAAGGTAACACGTTAGTTCGTGGAACTCCAATTATATCATCTTTGGCACCAAGTTCCGTGAGTTCTTCATCAAATACATCGTCTTCTTCTGGTAGCTACTCCAGATCAACGATCACATCTTCGTCTGGTACCACATATTCTTACTAAAATTCGATGACAATAGATAGAGTAAAGTTTCAGGACATCGTTGCGAGCCAACTCCCTCGCTATGTAAGAGAAGATTTTCCACTTTTAGAAGAATTTCTGCAACAATACTACGTTTCTCAGGAATTTCAGAGTGGTACACTTGATTTGGTGCAAAATCTTGACCAATATGTCAAGGTTGAGAACCTTTTTAACCTAAAAAATTCAACAATTCTTGAAAACGACATCAGTTTTACTGATTCTACCATCAATTCTTCAGCTTCAGGCAATTTTACTGAAGGTTTTCCTGAAAATAATGGTCTTTTGAAGATTGATGATGAAATTATCACATATACACACAAAACCGCAACCACTTTTGAGGGTTGTGTAAGAGGTTTTAGCGGAATTACGTCATATATTAGCTCAAATGAACCAGATCAACTTGTTTTTGAAGAATCTGTAGCTCAAAAACACAAATCTGGTGCTGTAATTTACAATTTAAACATACTTTTTCTTCAGCAATTCTTCAAAAAACTGAAAAAACAGTTTGTTCCTGGATTTACTGAAAGAAATCTCTATTCTGGGTTGAATCAGAGAAACTTTATCATCAATTCTGATACTTTTTATCAGTCTAAGGGTACTGATAATGCATTTAAGATTCTCTTCAAAGCACTTTATGGTGAAAATGTCAATGTTATTCGCCCAAGTGAGTTTCTCTTCAGACCTTCTGATGCAGAATACAAAGTAACTCAGGATTTTGTTGTTGAACAGATTTTAGGAGATCCTCTTCAACTAAAGAATCTTACCTTATATCAAGATTCGACAAATTCCAGAGGTACTGTAACAAACGTCGAAAGACTTCTTTATGATCAAGGTCAATATTATCAAATTTCCATTGATTATGGTTATCAGAGAGATATTGACACAAATGGAACTATTTTTGGTAAATTTGAACCAAATCCTAAAACAAAAATTCTAAATTCAGTTTCCGTTGGAGCAACATTCATCGATGTTGACTCAACAGTTGGTTTTGCTCAAACTGGTTACCTCTATGTTACTAATTCTGATGGTGATTCACGAATTTTAACTTATGGTGATAAGACCTATAATCAGTTTTTGAGTGTTTCTGGTGTTTTTGATAGCCTTTCCGAAAAAACTGATATTAGAGAAAATACTTACTCTTATGCGTATGTTGGAATTGACACTTCTCAAGAAATTAGAGTAAGAATGACTTCAACTCTAACTGAATTGCAGTTAGATGAGAAAACCAACTACTATAACCAAGGTGACACTGTTGCACTTCAATCTCTTGGTTATGAAGATGATTCAACAAGATCCAAAAACTGGAAATTCAACACAAAAACAGAATGGGACGTAGAATCCGTCAAATTGGTTGACGTAACTGAAAATGCTTATGAAATTCAAACGTTTGATAGTCAACTTTTAAACCCACAATATAAAATCAAGCTAAAAAGTTCAATTGGTGATATTACTGACGGTGTAATCTATAAAATTATCTCAGAAACTCAATTTGTTGCACGTTTAAGCCAAACTATTGATACTCGTTTAGTTTACACTCTTGAGAATCAAATTCTTAAGGGCAATTCAACTCGTTATCCTGTTCTGAACAACTATTTTGCTAATGTTCAAAACACATACTCCAAATTTGATGGTGATGTTTTAGTTTCATCTAATTCTATTCCACATTATGGTGATACACAGATCAATCCCTATGATAAGAAGATTACTTTCTCTGGAAGTTCATCAGATTCTCAAACTCTTGTATTAACAACCTCTTCTGATCACGGTTTCATCACTGGTGATGCAATCTATTATCAACCTGGTTCTATCAAAACAACTACAACAACTCCTGATGGTGTTGAAGTTGTTACTGAATCATTTAGTTCCTTTGATAACGTTGCTGCTTCTGTTTATTATGTAAAACGTGTTGATGAGAATAGAATCAAACTTGCAAGAAGTAGATCTGATCTGTTTTCTGGTAAGTATCTAACTCTTGGTGGAACAGTTGAAAATAATCAGTTTATTTACTTTGATTTCTATCAAAAGAATTTAACACCACAACCAATTGTAAGAGAGATCACTGCTCCATCCAAACAAGTTGGATCTTTTGAAACAGTTCCTGGTTACACTGGAATTTTGATTAATGGTGTTGAAGTTCTTAACTATAAATCACAAAATCAAATTTATTATGGTGATCTTGAAGGAATTGATATCAGTAGTGGTGGTTTAACTTATGATGTAATTAATCCCCCAATTCTCAACATTCAAGATAGTGTTGGTGTTGGTGCAACAGGTGTAGTTTCTGTTGATGGATCCCTTTTGGGAATCAATATCATCGATCCTGGGTTTGATTATCAATCAACTCCAGTTATTAAGATTACTGGTGGAAGTCCAACCAGAGTTGCTAAAGCTGAAGCCAGAATGACATCAATTGTTCATTCTGCAACTTTCAATGCTGAATTTATTGCTGGTAATGTTTCAGTAGGATCAGACACAATTGGATTCTCTACATTCCACAAGTTTGTTCAAAATGAAGCAGTAGTATACAAACCAAACAAATCTCCTATTGTCTTAGGATTGGCTACAGATGCACAATATTATGTTTCTGTAGTTGATGACCACACTATTAAACTTCATAACACTTTCTCCGATGCTAATGTTGGAGTTAACACTGTTAATCTGATTTCTTATGGTTCTGGTGTTCAAGAGATTGAAGCTATCAGAAGAAAAACCATTATTGGTGGAATTGAGGTCACCGACGTTGGAGATGGTTATAAGAATAGACAACGTTACTTCACCAGTGCTGGTGTTTCAACATCACTGAACCAGATCAACATTAAGAATCACGGTTATAACACAAAAGAGGTTATTCGTTATCAAGTTGGAACTTCTGGTGTTGTTGGACTCTCAACAACCAAAAATTATTATGTCATCAAGATTGATAATGATAACTTCTCTCTTTGTGAAGTTGGAACTGGAAACACCTCAACAGATTACTACTACGAACGTAATCTTTATGTTGATTTTGATTCAACAGGTAGTGGTTCATTTAACTATCTTCCCATTCAAGTTAGTGTTGAAGGAATTGTTGGAGTTACAACAACTGTTAATAGAAACTTCAATGCTCAAATTCAACCACTCTTCAGAGGTCAGGTTCATTCAATCCAACTGACCAATGGTGGTGTTGGTTATGGATCTTCTGAAATTGTAAACTTTGATAGAAAACCAAATGTTTTCTTTGAAAGTGGTGAAGGTGCATTAGTAAAACCAATCATCAACAATGGAAGAATCGTTGATGTAATCATTAATGCTAGAGGACATCAATACAATTCTCCACCATTTCTCGTTATTTCGGGTCCTGGAACTCACGCAAAACTCACACCAATCATTGATAATGGAAAACTTGTAGATGTTAGAATCATTAGTGGTGGAATTGGATATGACAATACTACATCAGTAACAGTAGTTGCTGCTGGTTATCAGGCTAAAACAGATCCAAACATCCGTAAGTGGACAATTAACCTGTTCCAAAGAAACTTCAGCACCATCAACAATGACGATGGATTTGTCAGTGAAAATAATCAAAATGATAATCTTGAATATTCTCACATCTATGCACCTCGTGTGTTGAGAGAAAACACATATGCAATTAACTCAAATAGTGATACTGCTTTTGGTGTTCCCGATCTGAACACTTTAAATGGTAACGAAAGTGAAAGCACCTATCACTCACCAATTCTTGGTTGGGCATATGACGGTAATCCAATCTATGGCCCTTATGCATACAGCACTCAGGAAGGTGGTATTATTCGTCAGATGAAATCTGGTTATGAGGAAAGAGTTGATCTCACACATCGTCCTCCTCTGGCTATTTTCCCAAGTGGATTCTTCATTGAAGATTATGAATTCACTGGAAATGGTGATCTAGATGAACACAATGGAAAGTTTGGTGTAACTCCAGATTATCCAAATGGTGTTTATGCTTATTATGCAACGTTCAATACAACCAGTAATGCAACAAGTGGTCCTTTCAATAAGTATAGACAACCAGAATATCCCTATCTGATTGGAGATACATTTAGAAATAAACCAAATCTAAACAATACAAAGGAACTTGCCAATCAAAAGAACTATGATGTTGAATTGAATGGTTGGTTTAGAAACACAACTGCTTATCACACCAATGATTCCAAGAGTGGTTATCCTTATATCTTTAACTCAAATAAAGTTAAAACACAAACTTTAGATATTGAATCTACTGATACAGGAACTATCAATTCTGTTACTGTTTTTGGTGGTGGTAGAAACTATCAAGTTAATGATCGTGTTGTTTTCAACAATGAAGACACAAGTGGTAAGGAAGCTCAGGCTAAGGTCAATTTTGTTAATGGTAAAACCATCAACACGGTAAGTTCTTCTTCTTCTATCTTCCTGGGAGTTGAATTTACACCATACAGTGATAGAAGACAATTTATCGGTTTCTCCTCAGAACCGCATTACTTGAAGGATCTTGATGTTGTAAACATCAATGGTTTATCTGAGTACTTCTCAGGTTTTGATGGATCTTATCAAGTTGGTGTAAGATCTGATAACTTTGTTCTCACTCTTGGTATTGGATCAACAGGTGAAACTGGAATCACCACCTACATGTATGTTTCTGGAAACTTAGAATATCCATATATTCGTGAAAATGATATTCTCGGAATCGGAACAGAACAAGTTAAGGTTCTGAACATTGATTCAACAACACAAAGAATTAGAGTTCTGAGAGCACAGAATGAAACTGTTGGAACTGCTCACACAAACAGAGCGGTTCTCTTTGAGGATCCAAGAAAGTTTAGAATTAATGTTGGAACAACTAAAACAACCAAAACCTTCAAGATCAATCGTGAACTTTACTTTGATCCAGCAGAATCTGTTGGTATTGGAACCACAACTGGAATTGGTGTTGGAAACACCATTTCTTTCTCCAATCCTGGAGTTGGAAAAACACAAATCTTCATTGAACCACAATCGATCTATTATCCAGATCACAGACTTCAGTTGAATGATAAAGTTTACTATTATTCAAATGGTGGAACTGAACTAACTGTTTGGAATGGTCAATCTGCTTCTTATAATTCAATTGGTGATTTTGATTTCTTCTACATTGCACCACTCTCTAAGGACTTTATTGGAATCGCCACAAATAAAGTTGGATTGGGAACAACTGGTTCTTATGTTGGTGTAAACAGTGCACCTGGTCTCCTCTTCTTCACAAACAATGGAAGTGGTGATCATCACAGTTTTGTAACTGACTTTGATAACGTTATTACTGGACAGGTTGATAAGACCAGTGTTACTGTTTCGACCGCTTCTACTCATGGTTTACAAGTAGGTGATAAGGTTAACTTATCAGTAAAACCAATTGATACTCAAACAATTGTTGTTAAGTATAACGAATACAACAGAAGAATCGTTTTCGATCCCAAAGATTTCTCAGCTTCTGATATTAACACACAATTCAACACAATCTACTTTGCTAACAATACTTTTAGAACTGGTGATCGTGTAATTCACACAGCAACTTCACCAGCTGGTGGATTGATCAATAATGAAATGTATTATGTGATTGTTTATGATCGTTATAGAATTCGTTTGGTCAATCACCACTATCAAGTTACTGAGTTGAGTCCAAAGTTTGTTGATATCTCAAGTCAGTCGGCTGGCACTCTTTCGAGAATCAATCCACTGGTTCAAACACATAAAAACAATAACCTGAAATTTGATCTTTCTGATTCATCTCTCGGATTTGTTTTGGGTGGTGTAAATTACTCTGCCTTTGATCTGAATCTCTACAAAACCAATAACTTTAAAGATATCTTCTACACAACCGAATCTTCTTCTGATTTTGAAGTGGAGAAGAATGGAAGAGTTGGAATTGACACAACTGCTAACCTGACATTAAGAGTCACTGATAAAGTTCCAACAAACCTTTGGTATCAATTTGATTTGGATAATGTTGAAATTGTCCCAACTGTAAAGAGTCAAATTGTTAAGGACACCACTGTTGTTGGAAATAGTGAAATTGATGTTATTCTGACTCGTTATGATGGTGCACACACCATTTCAGGAATTGGAACAACTACCTTTAGTTTTAGTGTTTCTCAAATTCCAGAAGTTTCACAATATAATTCAACAAACTCCAAGTCAACTTACTATACAAATTCCAGAACTGTTTATGGTTCCATCAATTCAATCTTGATGTTGAATCCAGGAAGTGGTTATAAGTCTCTTCCTTCAATTCCAAAGGTTGTGAGTGGATATGGAACAGATGCAATTCTGTTCGCAGAAAGTAAAGATCTTGGTCAGATCCTTAAGGCAAGATTTAACTCAGATAACATTGGATTTGATTATCCAACAGATAAGACTTTGAGATTTGTTGCAAATCTTCCAGAAGTTTTATCTTTGGAATCTCTCACATCATTTGAATCCATTGGAATTACATCTGCTGGTAGAAATTACCTGACACCACCAAATCTTGTTGTGATTGATGGTTATTCGAATCAGATTGTTTCTGATCTGGATATCAAGTATCAATTGGGTGATAATCAAGTTACGATTCTTGAAAATACAACTGGAATGTATAACGTTCCTCCAAGAATTGTTCCAGTCAATAACTCCAATGGAATTGGAATTTCTTCTCTCACATATTCCTCTTCAACAAACATTGTAAGACTTTATCTTGATACACAGTTCAGTAACGCTTCAGACTTCCCATTCAAAGTAAATGGAAAGGTTCTTGTTGAGAGTATTGATATTGGAATTGGAACAACTGGAACTGGATATAACTCATCTGATTACAATTACACATTATTCACTCTAACCACAGCTGAGGGTCAGATTGGTGGATCTGGTGCTTATGTGGAATATAGTTTGAAGGATGTTTTAGATAGTGGTGAAATTCCTGGAAATGTAATTTCTGCTACTCTTGGAAGAGTGATTCCAGAAGAACAATTCCCAATTTTCAATCCAACTCTCAAAACTAATGATTTCTTCGTTGGTGAAACAGTTATCTCTGGAGGATATAAGGGAACTGTTGAGAGTTGGAAACCAAACATTGAAATGTTGAAAGTTTCAACTCCTAAAGAATTTGTTGTTGGTGATGTTGTTAAGGGATTGAGTTCACAAACTCAAGCGGTTATTGAGAAAAAATATGATTATAACTCAGAAATTCTGATTGGAGCTGGTGCAACTGTTGTTGATGGTTGGCAGAGACAAACAGGATTCTTGAACAATGATTTGCAGAAGATTCCTAATAATGAATATTATCAGAACTTCTCATACTCATTATCATCAAAAGTTGATTATGACACTTGGGAAGATCCAGTAAGTGCACTTAATCACACATCTGGTTTTGCTAAGTTTGCAGATTATCAAGCAGAAAGTGATAGTTCACTGAGCGGATCTGATGTAATTGTTAGACCTGTTACTTCTGATGTCAACATTGTTGTTGATATTGTCGGTGAAGTTGATGTCAATTGTTATTATGACTTTGACAATGTTACTGAAAGAGCATCCTATGTTGGTGGAAACCTTGTTTCGACTGAAATCGTATTTGAGAATAAGATTCTCACGGATTATTTCCAATCTGTAGGAAATAGAGTTCTTTCAATTGATGATTTCAGTGACACATTCAATAGTGAAGAGAGAAAAACAACATATGCTCAAGTATTGAATGGAGAAAGAAATCAAACTGTTAACAAACTTATCACTTTTGTAAATGATCAAACTTTTGTCGATGAGTGTCAGTTTGAAATTATTTCACTTCTTCAAAATAATGGTGTTGGTTACTTAAACGCTTATGGTAAATTGTTCCCAGGATCTGATATTGGAACCTTTGATTATCTTGCAACATCAACTGGATGGTCATTGGTATTTTATCCATACTTCTTTGAATACAGTTCTTATGATACCTCGGTTCTTAACTTTACAATTTTGAATGATCGAATTCTTGAAACAACACATGAAGTTGGAAACATTGTTCAACAAAGAGGAGAATTAACAACGGTCGGTGCTGGAACAACCACAGTAATCACCACTATCGATTCTAACACATATAACTTCGCCAAAGTTATTACAATGTTAGATTTTAACGGTAATGATTATTCATCTGTTGAATTTAACATTGTATCAGATGGAAGTGAAGTTTATGCACTTGAATATGGTTTGTTACAAAACGATCTCGGAATTGTTGATACAGACTTTGGTTCTTATTCTGTAGAAATGAATGGAACAGATGTTGAAGTCAAATTCACTTCAAATGTTGGATCAGCACTCACTTCCAAAACCTTTATTACATCTGTTTCTGGAATTGGAACCACAACTGGTGTTGATTCTTTGGATGTATCAAAACTGAGTTCTAATTATGTTTCAATTGCCTCTT
>Ga0181590_10002483_pt1 | contig 15561 bp, 1 predicted proteins | sample 071ome_34_FD_132446 | JGI IMG/M metagenome (GOLD analysis project Ga0181590, IMG submission 132446) | Coastal salt marsh microbial communities from the Groves Creek Marsh, Skidaway Island, Georgia - 071411BT metaG (megahit assembly) | ecosystem: Environmental > Aquatic > Marine > Intertidal zone... | reverse complement strand
TAATTTGTACCGCTAACATGACGAATTTCGGTTTTGTTTCTTGTTGGATCAGTGTTTCCTACTGCTAATTCATCAACAACTTTTGCATAAGTTTCGTTATACAGACTTGCATTTGTACCAGTACTGTTTGGTGTTAAGTATGTAATAATACCTGTTGGATCAACACTAGTGCCGCCGTTACCAAAACTGATTTGATATATAAATCCTTGTCCTTGGTTTGCTAAACTTTCTGCAAGTGCAATACTCATGTTTTCATAGTGAATAGCATTTCGCTGATTCACTATAACTTCACCAGTAGAAGGATCTGAAATTTTAATATGACCCTCTACGTGTATTCCATTTAAATCTTTAATTTCTGTCATGTTATGTACCTTATACTGTATTTATCGGGGTAACTTAATAGTTGCTTCTTGTAAGAATTTACCGATAGGTCTTTCTGATTCTTCTAGTCCTACACCATCTTCTGTCCAAACTCTACCAGTTTTCTTTACAACTTTTATTTCAACACCAGTTGCAGGTATAGTTGTTAAATCAATAATACCATTATTAAGTGTAAATTCTGCTGCTATAGTTTCATCACCTGCTGGTGAATCTTGATCAAGTGCAGGGTTAAATTTGCTAATTGCGTTCTTTCTTAATCTACGTCCGCCTACAAAAACTTCTACTTGGTTTATATTATCAACTGTAAATTCCATGTCTACAATTTGTGACGAACCATCTGCTTTTGTAGTGTGTGTAGTAATTGTGTCATTGTATTGAATTGTTTCATCTGGGCCTTGCCCTAACACATAAGAACCAGCAGCATGGAATTCAGGTATACCTGTACCTAATGTACCTCTGCGTAGTTGTGTTAGAATGTTGCCTGACTTGTTAAAGAACTCAATTCTTTCTCCATCAATCCAAATAATACCTGGTAGATTTCTCAACGGATCTGGATCCATTATATTACTTGCATCTGTTAGCACAATTCTAGTATCGTAGTAATATAGATCTTCTTCTAATTCATATGAGTTTCTATCATTAATACGTTTATAATGTGTACGTCCAGTAATATCTCTAAATATTCTGTAACCAATTTCTTTTGTTGCTACATTGTTTGAGAATTGCAAAATGTCAATGCGATCATCTTCTAGTGGCAATTCTTTTAAACGTACTGCACCAAATCTTTCATCTACAATATAATCTTTGTTTGGTGATAAGAATTCTCCATTTTGGAATACCCATACATAGTTGTTACCTATAATTTCACCATCAAGTTTTATTAAACCATGTGTTAGTAGATTTCTACGTGCAACACCATCAGTTGTACCTAGAGAATATGTTGTTGACATAACATCAAATGTATAACGTTTAAAGTCATTGATATCATGATTACTAAATTGTATAATTTCAATGTCTCTAATTTCGTCTTGATTAATAGTAATATTATCACTCAAGATATATTCAATATTTTGAACTGTTACTAATGTACTATCAGTTTCTAATACATCAACAATGAATTCTTCATCTGCTAAGAATTCATCTAACAACTGGTTATTTCTACTTTGCACTATTAATGTAGTTGGCGTTACTTCTTCAACATTTAATGTATAGAATGTGCTTGTGTTATTGCTTTTAAATCTAATTTCTTGATTTGGTAAAACAATATCCGTTAAATCTACGCCTGTATCTTCAATAGTAATTTTTGTATCAACTGTATAATATTCAGCATTTGTTAAAATGTAAATGTCAATAATGCTACCTGGAAGTGCAATGTCATTTCTCAAGATTCTAATTTGTTCTTGAACAGGATCCCAAAGCCACAAATCATTTGCAAGTTGTACATTATCAACAAACACCATCAAGTCAACTGATGGAATTAATCTTACATTATCAAACTGCCAGCCGTCAACTTGATAGGTTCTTCTTGTTGACGCAATGTATTGTCTGCTATACCCAGGACTTAAAATTTTATCTCCCGATTTAACAATAATACGTGGTGCAATTGGCAAATCATTAAATGGTACAGGAACATTACCTGTAAATTTGTGATAATTTGTTTGACTACTATCTGCATTAAATGATTTATCTACAATAATTTGACTGTATGATTTAATTTCGCTATCATATACAGTGTATTGAATTTTTGATCCAATGTTAATATCTCTAATTAAATCAATTTGTGCTTTGCCAACATTGTTTGATATTGAATAATCAACATTGTTTTCTAAAATAAATCCATCTAGCACAACAATAATTGTTTTTGCATCATCAAATTTTGCAAGTGTTTTAATACTGTTTGTGCTATCACCTAAATATTCTACAACATTCGAGTCGATAATATCTGAACCATTTACACCCATTGTAATAATACAAAGTTTTGCGTTTGCTCGACTACTGCTATCTTCAAACATCAATGTATTATTTGGGTAATCAACTGAGTATAGTGTACTGTCAATAATTGCACCATCAAGTATTACAATAATATTGTCAAATGTTGCAGGTTGTGCAGGCAATTCGTAACTGGTTTGATAGTCGTTTGTTGTGTAATTTACAACTCCTATTTCGCCAATACCATCAGTTGTTCTGTGATAAATTGTCATATCAAGTGTTTCGTGTATTGCGCCAGGAACAAGTTCTTCAGGACCTGCACTGTTAGTTGGACTTATAAAGTCGTCGCCATCAACTATCATTTCATCTGCAAGTACACCTAGTGCTGTAGTATTACCGCCGTTGGTAAATGCACCGCCGCCTAATGCTGTATCATATGCTGTTGCAATTGGAGTATAACTTCCGTCACTACCGGCTTTTCGAATGATAATAATATCGCCTGCTTGAGTTTGTAGTACTTCTTCGTCTATGTCTAAATAGTCAATTATACCGTCGCCGACTAATGGTTCATAAATTGCATCTGCTGGATTTAGAACTGTACTACCGTCAACATCGTAACGTTTGTCAATGCGTGTTCCGTTAAAGTAAATGTTGTATGTTACATTTAATTCAAACGGTTTACTTGCATAAACTCTATTTGTACTACCATCAAGTTCAATAATTTCGTCTTCGTAAACATTAATCATTGTATCCCAAGGCACTTCACCAAATCCAGTAACGCCAAATCCTTGTTCGCTTCCAAAATCTATGCTGTCATAAATCGGACCTTCATATTCAACACCTTTCATTAATGAAGAAAGACTGTTGTTTTCGTTTATACCTGGCATACCTGTTGTTGGTGAATATTCTTCAAATATTCTATCTGCTGCTTGTAACATTGACACATCTTTTTTGTATGTAACTGTTACAACTGAATCAAGTGCTGGAGCATCTACAAAGTTTACTTTGCCTAAATATCTAGTATATGTTGCATTAGTATCCAATGCATTTTCTACACTAAATGTATTACTTAGTTTTTTGTCTCCATCAACATATACAGCATAAGAATCTGTACGTAAATTCAAAGGCCATTTAAGTGTAAATGTTTCTTTTGATCCAGACGCTGTAAATGTTTCAGTAACATCTATAGTTTCAACAAAACGCTTGCCACTTACTCTGTCAAATTTAACAACCATGTGTGCGCTACGCACATTTGAATTGCCTAAAATTGCAACTGCTTTTGCAAGTCTGTCGTGCTCTCCGACAATTGTTACTGTTGGTGCAGAATAATATTTGCCGCCTGTTGAAGTTATTTCAATAGCCTTTACACTACCCTTTGAAACAAACGCTTGTGCAGTAGTACCGTTATCGCCAGAAACTATTACTTCTGGTGTGGCTTTATAGCCTGCACCGCCGTCAGCAATGTCAATTCTAATTACTTCGTATCCATTGTTGTCAACCCAACTTTTGAAAGGATAGTTGTAATACTTTGGATCAATATCTACAATTTCACCGTTTACAAAACTAGCAAAACTCGGAGTGATTTTACCATCAATATAACTAGGTGGTAAATCAAAATCAGTAATTAAACTGTTAGTAGGCTCTACTCTAGTGTATGCACTGATATATTCTCTAATTTTTGTTTTGTAAGGTTTTACTTCGTCAATATAATCTTGATAGTTTTCAAGATTATCATTTTGATATGTAATTTTTTGTGACAGATCGCCAACATTGTGTTTTGCTCTTACAAAACTTGTTTTAAATGCCCAATCAACATTTGACTGTTCGTTAAATGCATAACGCAATCCTGCAAAGAATAGTTCATTATATTCAACTGTTAAGTCTGCAACAAAGATATCATTTTTAATTGCATTAATGATATTTCTCATTTCATAAACAGGTTCTTTGTCATAAAAACTTATATCATAAACAGTAACATCGTAACCCGAAGAGTCTGTGCTATACAAATAAAGTTGTCTACTTAATTGTATTGTACCATTCTGTCTACCAATTGTTTCGTAATTAACAGTATAATCTTCTGTGTCTTGAGTATCTATTTTCTTTAACAACAACCAGCCACCTGTGCCAATTGTGTTAATTTTAACAATGTCGCCTATATTATCTTCTAACGCATACAACTCATAACTTTGATCTATAACAAAATTAATTTCTGTATTTTCAGTATAACCTGTTGCATACCAATCTGTATAATACCAATATGCTGTTGTATCATATTGTTGGTTAATAGTGCGTTGCCATTCAGACAATTCTCTATTGTATTCATAGATACTCCAAATACCGCCTACACTACTGTCTGATTTAACTAGAACACTGTATGCTCTAACTTTTACTTTAGCATCAGGTGAATAGTTTGTACCACCATTTCTAATGTCTAAAGATGTAATTTTTCCTAAGTTGTTGATAGTTGCATTAATAATAGCACCAGTACCGTAGCCATCTTCAACTTCAATACGAGGGGCTACTGCATAACCTCTACCAGAGTTGATAATTCTTGCTTGAGTAATTACACCATATTCAACAGTAAGTTCAATTACTGCTGTTTCTTTTTTACCAACACCTACAAATTGTAACTCTGTTAAAGTATCTACAGTAGTATCGTATTTGCCTTCTGCTAGAACAGGAATTTCATCCTTTTTAAGAAGGTTACTCAAATTGTAGTTGTCAACAATTTGATTTTCTGCAAACACACTGTTTACTCTTTCTACAAACTGTTTAACTGCTTCAATACGATTAATAAAAATACTTTGTCTTGGAAGATTTAATACACCATACTTTTGAGATTCTTTCAAAGAAGGATCAGGCACAGCATTTGCATCAATGTCGTAACCAATTAAACTGTCATGCCATTTTTGTTCAATATCACTGTTTGGCATACTAATATCTAATCCTTGTGAAAGCATTTGATATTCGCTATGAACATTGGTTGTTAATGTTTCGTCTTTTTTACTTCTAATATGTAAAACACTGTTTGTACCTTCAATTAGGTTCTTACAATTATAAAGTGCATATCTGTCATTTCCTAAGAAAGCAACAAAACGATAACCAGCAGTTTCAGGATCAGCAATTAGACTTGCTATACCTCTGGTGCTTAGTTGTCTGTTGTTAACAGTTGGGATAATTTCGCTGTTACGCACCCAATAAAAATATTTGTTACTAAATGTTTTACTTACACTGTTATAAACACGTTTGGTACTGTAAGCATTGTACAATGCTTCGCCGCTAACACCTCTTGCATAACCGTCGCTTGTGCCCGATAATGCATTCCATTCATTTGGTAATAAGTCTGACATAACCCATTCACAAACTTGAATTTGGAAACTTGGTACTAGTTTGTTAAATATACTTGTTCTATAGTTACTGTCACCTTGGTAAGGATCATACCAACTTGCTTTAGCAGTGTTCCACCAAACTTGGCCAACGTGTTTTTCAGTCCAGTTTGAACTAGAATCAACAACCACCGATTCTCCATCAGTTTCGTTATCACTGTATACGGCTGGATCGTAAGGTGTTTTATATTCAATTTCTTGTTCTGCAACTGCTGCAATTTTACCTTGTCTTGGATCAATCCAATCTAATGTTTGTACAATATCTTGAGTGTCAATATTGTAAATAAAGATTTTTTCCAACTTGCTAATATCTGGTCTAAAGTTTTGAGATTCTTTTGCAATCCAAGGCGTAGCACCTTTGGTTGATGAAATATCAACAAACAATCCTGGATTGGTTGCAAGTGCATATTTTGTTTCATTTTCTTTTTCAACTTCAGGTCTATTATTAACAGTTGGTATGTAATTTGGGAATGTAAAGTAAATGTGATTATCATTTAATTTAACATTGTCTAAAGGATAGTTGTACAAGTTTCTTGAATAATCAATATCCTCGCCAAATGTGTATTTGTTATTGATTTCTTGATATAAGAAAATTCTACCGTTGTCAACAATTTTATTAGACCAACGTGTTGTGTTATTATCAAATGTTGTTACAATATCATCATCATTTAAGTCAAATGTTGTAAGTTCTTCTAAATCGCTATTTTTACCTACAACAGCAAGTTTGTTATTATTCAAACTTACCTTAAAACCAAACTGCTGGTTCTTTTCATCAAATGGACTTGAAATAGTTTGAGACAATGTGTAAAGATTGTTTGTTCCTTGTTGGTAAACAAATACATGTCCGTTGTCAATGTTATCTACATCGTCGCTTAACGGATCGCCTACAACAATAGTTTCACCATCATCACTGATATCTATTGAATAACCAAAGCCTGCACGTACTTCACTGCTTGAAAGAGTTTGAAGATATTTCCATCTACCGTCAAGTTGATTGTAAACTTTTACAACATTGTCATCACCAACTGTGCTTTGTACAACCATTTTGTCGCCAAGTTTGTTAACAGCAAATTGCAATCCAAAAAATGTTTGTCCGCCTGTTAGTTGTCCATCAAGTTCTTGGCCTACGTTTGGAACATAACCAGTGTGTTCAATAGTTTCAGCGGCAATCCATCTAGAATCTGTAGGATCATAAGGTGATGCTGGTTCATGATTTTGTGTGGCTTCATAAAGTGCATTTGCATACCAAACAATATCGCCTGTTCTGTAGCGATTTGCTGCATTATACACACCTTTATATGCTTCATTGCGTGTCCATTTCCATTCATCAATTTTTTCAAAGAAGAAAATTTTACCCACATCGTCGCCAGGAGCACTTACAAATAATTTTGTACTACCATAAGTTGTATTACACAATTGTAGTTTTGCACCAAAATTAGCATTTGCAACTGGTTCAGGACTTAGCATAATAAATGACAACACATATTCTAATGTTTCGTCATTTCTTTCATAGATATAAACAGCACCTTGTTCACCATAACTACTGTCTACTGGTCCTGTTTCTGCTTTTAAAACATACTGTCTTTCCCAGTCTTGACTATTTGAATCAATTGTACTGCCATCGCCATTAACTTCATTTACTGCACGCCATAGTGTACCTCTGTCACTAACAACATCGCCGATAGCATATGATGCTGTAATATCAAAATCGCCCATGTATCTCGATTGTGCATTACTTGCTAAAGGAGCGCCTACTGCAATAGTTTTTGAATCAGGAGAAATAGCAATGCTTGTACCATATGCGCTGTGTAAATCATGTAATGTTGCACTAGGCACAAATTCGTCAGTGTTTGCAAAATCAAACAACTGGCTGGTTCTACGGAATATGTGCATTTTTTCAGTATTAGAATTTGCAAATACAGCAACAGTGTTTGCACTGTTTACATCAAATACATTAAACATTTGGTCTGCATTAATTTCATTGCCATATTCTTTTTGTAAACTAAACACAGGAACATTTTCAAGAACACTCCAGTTAGTCGTACCGTCGTCATCTAACCAAACTAAATCAGCAGCATTTTTATCTACATTCTTAATATTAGCATTTAGGTCATCAACATCAGTAAATCGTCTTTCAACAAATTTACTAATTGTAATGCTTGGATCAAAGACACTACTTTCATCATCTTCATATTCTAAGTCTTGAGTTTCTGCTGTTACAACAGTCATTTCGTCAACATCAATATCAACAATTTTTGCAAAACAATTTAGTGTTTGGAAATTAGATGTAATACCAATATAATCGCCAACTTCTAAATCTCTAATTTGCTGTTCGCATCTTAACAATGTTGCTACTTCATCGTTGTATTCAGTTTCTACTGCTTCGTATACATTTAAATCAGTATTTGTATATTTGTATGTTTTCCACTCATTTAGATAATTTGTAATCCAAATGTTTTCATTTATTCTTAGGTCAAACACACTTAATTCAAAAATGCTTGACCAAGCATCGATAACATAAGACACTTGATCATTTCTTACATATCCGCTGTTGTAGGTATATGTATCATTTTCATTTTAAATTGGAAGAACTGTATGATCATAGTTTACATTTGATTTATAGACTTCACTTTGTGTAATTTCGTAAACCAAATCAGTTCTTGAAATGTTTTTGTTTTGTACAAGTTCAACAATCTGTGGCTCAAGTCTATATTGTTTTTCATCAAGTCTATATTCTGTTTCAATAATATTATCAATAGCACCGTATTGACCTAGTCTTAATGCCCACTCTTCATAGAATTCAACACTGTCTTTATCTGCTGCGCCAAGTGCATCAAACAGTTTTGTTAAACTGTTTTGAGAACCTTTTTCTTGAATCATACCTTGATAGAATTTGTATTGGCTTACACTATCAGTTATAATATTTGCAAGATATTGTCTTGGCTGATAACCAATCAAGTGTTGTGCTAGTCGTTGCTGTTCACTATCAAAATTATCAGTATCTAAATCGTAAAAATCTGCAAACTGGTTTGTTTTATAATCCCAGTTTGGATACAGTTGACTTACAGGTTTTTCTGGCAATCTTCTCCAGTTGTCATCATTGAATAACTCTTTGCTGCTGTGATTTTTAAATGCACTGTAATAGTATTCTTTGTATTTTACAACATCACCAACTATGTAATCAGTATACGGTGTCCATTGTGTAATTTTTGCTTCGTCATAGATAAAGCCTGGTATGCTTAAATTACCTGTCCAACCTTCGGTTCTATACCCAACAACTTTGATTCTGTCTTGTCTAACACCACTTGTTTTGTCATAAATTACATCATTAAACACTGTTGTATTATCTAAAATTACAACGTGTTCAACTTGTACTAGCGGTAGTTTAATTAGATATACTCCACCGTCATATCCAATTGCAGAAATGCTAAAGTCAATATCTTTGTCTCTGTAAATATTTGTATAATTAGGATCTAATGCATCACCAGAACCACTTAAAATATTATAATCATAAAACGGGTCAAACAAGTTGTCAACTGTAAAATAAGGTCTAGAGAACGTACAATTATTAGCAACAGGAGATACTGCAAGGACAGTACCTTCTTTCCAGTTTTGTGTTACCCAGAACAAAAACTCTTTTGCTATCAATTTCATGTCTTCAACTTGTCCAGTGTCACTGTTTACATTTCTAAATACAAATCCTTGATTGGTCAAGTATGATTCGTATCCAAGCAAAAAGTCAACAACGTCTTGTACAGTTTTGTAAATTGTGCCGTAAGGTACTGTTACTTCCTGTTCTGTGTCAAAGTTTTTTCTAAGCAGTGCAGACTGACCACCTTTAATTGGCAAGTCTGCAAGTGCAGCAAATTTGCTCGAATCAAAAGAAGTTCCGCTCTCGTGAGTTGTAGTTGCTCTGTAATATTTTCCGTTGTAAAAAACAATACTGCCAATAGCATATGTTTTATTTTCATTCCATTCTACATATTCTTCGCTAATACCGCCAACTGTGATGCTTGTATCACTTTGAGTAATTTTAGATTGATATATTGTAAAGTATGGACTTTCTTTGTCATAACCTTTAACAATATAACCTGTTTCAATTTTTTCAATAATAATACCGCTTAAACTTGGAGTATCTTGCACTGAACTCTTGTTTAAAATAATTTTATAGTTTTCGTCAGGAACAAACACACTAGATTTATTCAATGGACTACGACTATCTAACACTAATTTTAATTTAGATTTGTCTCCAAAGCCACCCAATCTAAAATGTAATTTGTTGTTTAAATTTTGTAATTGAGTCTTGTATGTTTCATAACTTGCTTTTTTGTTAAACTTAACATAGTTTGCAATAAAGTTAACCAAGCCGCTTGTTAAAACAGTTTCAGTATCATCAGAACTTAAACTTGGAAAAACAATATCTGAAAGTTTAAGTCTTTTATTTGTTGGTGAATAAACTAGATTTCCGGCTAAGTCTTTTTTCATTCTGCTAAGGTCAAAACATGCACCAATAACTTTAGATGGCGCACGAGTTACAAATGATTTTAAAACTGTGAATCTATATTCACTGCTTTTTCTCCATGCAGTTTCAACTGGGCTAAAATCTCCAAAAACAAAACTTGATCTTGTTGCTGGTAAACTGAAGTTAGTTGCTAATCCTGCTGCTAGAGGATCTAACAAAGAACCGCTTTCGTCTACAGGAATTTTGTTTGTCAACCAAGGTCTTGCAAATCGTTTATCAATTCTTAGTGCTTTACCAGGTTCTCTAACTGCTCCTTCTCTAATGTCAGTCCACATAACTGTGTTGTTAGATGTGTAAGGTGCAGCACCATATTCATCATCCCACCAAGATGGTTTGTTTGTAAATTCAAGCATTTCCCAAGGATGTGTATGAGGACGATCTGTACCGTAATAGTAAAGATATATTCCTCTCCAATATCCATTTAAAGGATCACCTTCAAAATCAGTTGTTGCACTATAATTGTATGTAAACGGATTGTCGCTATCCCAAAAAGTATGAGAACTGTAATCCGGATTGCCTGCTCTTTCTAACCACTTGCTAAAATCAGTTAAGAAAGCATTTGTCGGATATGCTTTTCTTAATTCTTTATTTGTCTGGTTAGGTTTAAAATCATGATAATCAAATTTTTCCGGATCATATAGATTTTTTGTGTTGTTATAAATTCTAAGTTCTAATTCCAACAATAAATCATCTCGATAGTCATTGTATGCTTTTGTTTGACTACCGTCGTGTCCTCTAATCATTTTTATTACACCAGAATTGTATGTGTCATCAAGGTATATTTCTGGAATATAAAGAGGCATAATACCAAGTTTACTTGGTGTAGGAGGCACATAACTACCATTGGTATTTTCATACTCAACAACTTCTATTTCGTCGCCAATTTGTAAATCAAGTTTTACATTAACAAACTGATCTTCAAAAACATAATCAACATTGTGTGTTAGTTGATTACCGTTTCTATAAACCAATACAGACTTGTTTGAAATTGTGTTTAAACTGTATGAATTTTTTAAAGCAAAATACGCAGATCCTGTGTATTCTATTTCATGCAATGTAGTTGTACTTGCATTAAATGGAATCATATCACTGCTAAAGAATGGGAAACTAACTGTTTTATTCTTGGTAATTTCTTGCATAATTAAATCAACATGTTTACGTGTTTCTCCATCGTAACCAAGTGACTCGGCAGTGTAAATAAACTTATTTTTAAATTTAACATATTCGTCTGCTGCAAAATCAATTGCTTTAAACAAGTTTGCAGTTTTATCTACCATGTGATATGCTGCTAGATTGAATAAGCCTTCGTGTTGTAAAAACTTTGTACCATAGGCATTTACCATGCCTAAATCTCTTAAATTACTAGATCCAGGAAATGATCCTTCAAATGTTCTTACATTGTCAACAATAGTGTCAACGTGTTGCGAAATCTCGCCTAATGTAAATGTATCAGGATCTGCATTTAGAGGATTGCTTTCAAAGTTTTTAGGAATTTCATAAAAGCCATTTGCATTTTTGTTTGCATTACTAAAACATTTTAAAATAACAATATCAGATGTATTTAAATTATTATTAAACACAACTTGTTTTAAACCAAAAGAATCTACCAAAGTATAATCAGTGGTTATAAATTTCTTTACACCATTTACATAAACTTTAATATCTAAATCTTCAAGATCAGCACTATTGTCAAAAACATCAACATCAAAATTATTTGTTTGATTTTGATATTCTCTAATTACATATTGCTGTGTTTCTCTATATGTTTTAGTCCAACTATTGATGTTTTTATAATTTCTATTTGCATCGTATTTTCTTAATAATGCAATATCAGTTTGTTTACTTGTATCTTCTAGTGTTATAGATTGATAAACAAAACTTCCTTGGTTGTAATCAAAATTAAAAACAATATCGCCTACGTTTGCAATATTTTGGTATTTTAATGCAAACCCTAATTCTGTATCAACTGTTCCTGTACCTTCTGCATATGAAAATACTTTGTTACCAGCAAAGTTACTGTTTGGATATTCAACCTCATCAGTTAACGAAATGTTGTTTTCATCAAACATGTCAAATAGCGGAGGTTGATTAACTTTTGTTTTTTGTTGAGATTTGTACCATGCATTACCATCGTAATGATACATGTCACCTTTATTTTTTTCACCTTCTAAAACTAAAACACAGTCACCGTCAACAGGATTAGTATCATCTGTTTCTATAAGTGCAATTTGTCTAGTTTTTTCAGTATCGCCTACGCCGTGATCGTGAAAATGTACTCTGTAAATTTTTCCCTGAACCATTGGATCAGTGTCAGCAGTAAACAGAACTCGCATACCTTCTGTTAATTCAACGTTGTCTATTAAGTAGCCGCCTTTGCCTTCAATAGTACTGAAAACATCTTTAGTCCAAGTATCAACTACGTTTACATTTGTTTTTGCATAGGTACCGTTGTTGTACAGTTTTATGCCGGCTTCAAATTCGATAATAGGACGTTTTGCTCTAAAATCTTGATCAAAGGTTGGTTCTAAACCTACTGCTTTTGCACTGGCAGCAATTACATCTTTGTGGAACCAACGGTTATATCTACTCCAAGGGTTTCTATCTACACTTGCTCTATTAATTGTTATGTAATCTTTTGTTGCAGGAAAACTTGCAGCATCTTCCCAAGGAAATCTATCAAATCCTGTTTCACCAAAAGGAACAGGTTCAACGCTTGTAAATACCGCAGGAACTTCTAAATCGTTTTCGTTGATTAATCGAATTGCATTTCCTACGCCTTCTACATAGTAATAGCCTTCATTGTATTTTGCAGGTGTTGCATCTCCTTTGAAGTATACTTTCATACCATTGGAAAGTTTTGTTCCATTACCTGTGGTATAAGTTTTCTTGCCAATAATTTCAGCATCAACATCAATTTCACTGTTTTCATCAATAAAGTAAGCATTAATTAAGCCACTTACATTAATGTCTCTACTGCTGATATAGTAAAAACTATCAGGAGCGTCAACTGGAACAGTAAATTCAATTACACCATTTTCAATATATTCATCAGTTGTTGGTATAAGGTCGCCAGCATCATTATACACAAAGCGACTTACACCGTCATTGTAAACTACACTGTTGTTTTCTTGGTCAACACCTAACAATGGATCGTTATCATCAAAATCTCTTGTTAACGAGAAAGATATTGGATATCCAGGTGTATTGATTTCAAATCTGTATGTTTGTTCTTTAAATAATTTTAAAGTTGGATTTCTAGTTAATCCGTCAGGGCTAAACAGATATGCTGTATTGTTGTCATCGGTTACAGTTTCAACTGTATAGGTACTAATTACTTCTTTGCTTTGTCCAACAATACCAATAGGCGCAGGTCCCATCGGTAGCCAATAATACTCACGATAGTTAGAAAATTTATCCCAATCAATATGAGGTGTCCAACTGTAACTTTGTTGTCTGTTTAATAAACTGTGATTACCTAAAGGACTTTTTAAAAACGATTGGATTTGTCCTATAAAGTCACTGTAATTTGCAAAAAAGTCAACATTGCCTAATTCGTTTTCATATAAAACGCTTGGTTCAAATTGATAATCTTCTCTATCCTTGGTAAAATCGTTTAGATAGGCATCGCCAGATCTATTTGCTTTAGCGTATTTTCTACCAACAAACGCATTAATTTTTTCTACTGCACCTTCGTTGATAAATTGATCAACTGTGCTTTGTAAAAACTTTTTGTTTGTATCAGTTCTAAAGTATTTTGGTAGAAAGTTTTCTGATTTGCGTTCTGGTTGTTTACCAGCCGGTAATTCAAAATCACGCTGATCTTTATCGTACGCCATTAATTATACCCTTCACTCTGAGATGTACCTGTTGAAATTGTGTATGTCGAACTTTCAATAACTTCGCCTGTGCTGCTAACAGAAGTTACAATGTTACCTTCTGCTTTTAGTCTGTCTGCTGTAATTGCACTAATTACTTCAACATCTGCAACTGTTGCTCCACTAATTAAAATTTCGTCGTTTTCTGATTTTAGTTCAAACAAACTACCAAAACTGCTTAGTGCGTTATCTGGTACTACCACAATACTCACCAAGTCAGGTGCTACTTTTGTCATAATAAAGGCACTTAGTTCACTCCAATAAAATGTTTCACCAAAGTCCCAATTTTCTAAACTAAAATATTCGTTTATAGCATCAATAACACTTGCTTTTAATTCGTTGTCATTGATTACTCTGTTTTTGTTTTTAACTATTTTAAATGTTGCTTGCAAGTCTGTTTCTGCCTTGTCGCCAAATAATACTTTGTATTTTACAGGATGATAAATTAATTCATCGCTAATGCTTTTAATAGCATTAATCTTTTTACCATATGTTCTATACAATTGATCACTGCTTGGAGGCAACGGTTTGGTTGTTGTAATACCTGCTAGATATTGTCTAAAACTAATATCATATTGTTTAGTTAACAAATAGGTATCGATTATATTGCTGCTGCTTGGATCAATTCTTGCATTTTCGTCGCTTGCATGTACATATTGGAATTTAATATCATTGCGTCCAACATATGCTCTATAGTCATAAATTTTTGTTCTAGTTCTATTAGCAGTATCAACTTGGTAAAAACTATCTGTATCAATAACATAATAGATAGGATTTCCTGGTGTAATAACGCTAGTTGATCTTTCTGCTTGCACAACTAGAATATTTTCACTATCTTGATTTACCCATTTCCAATATTCAGTGTCGTACTCTGTGAATCTTTTAATGAAAACATATTTTTCAGTTGGATTCACTGCTGGCACAACAATATTATCAAATAAATCTGGATCGTCTACTACACCGTCGTCGTCAACATCATTAAAAACTACTTCTACTTTTTTGCTGTTAACATAGCCAATATCATCTCTGTACTCTTTGCTTATTGCCCAATCTAAATCAGTCAGCATTGGAGATGTGCCATTTGAACTTGAAAAATCATTGTTGATATTTAACACACTGATTTTGTCTCTAATAATTTTACCAGTTTTACTGTCATATATTTTTTTATTACTATCAAAATAAAATCTTATTTGATTATCACTTTCAAATATATAACGAGTTGTACGTGACGTAATGGTGTAATCAACACCGTTTGTTTCAAATAGCAATAACCAACTTCTATCAAGTTGTTGACCGCTAGTATCACCAGTTAAACCAATGTTAAAACTATCTTTCAAGTTGACGTTATCTTGTGTAATTACCAACCATTCACGTAGTTCTCTGTCATATCTTAAACCAAATGTTCTAAATGCAAAAATCTGCTCAATCATCTCTGATTTAACTGAAGTTAAAATATCTCTTTTAAACT
>Ga0181590_10002479_pt1 | contig 15565 bp, 4 predicted proteins | sample 071ome_34_FD_132446 | JGI IMG/M metagenome (GOLD analysis project Ga0181590, IMG submission 132446) | Coastal salt marsh microbial communities from the Groves Creek Marsh, Skidaway Island, Georgia - 071411BT metaG (megahit assembly) | ecosystem: Environmental > Aquatic > Marine > Intertidal zone... | reverse complement strand
CCATATGGTTCTGGCATGGCATTCAGTTCATAGAATGCAACCTCAGCATGTTTTGGTTTCTTCAACACCTTGATGTCAAATGATACCATTTCATCTGTGGTTGCAATCATGTTACGAGTGAACCTCGTTGGACTATCAACATACACCTTGAGAAGGTTATCATCAAGAAATGTGGAGGTGTGTTGATAGTTTCCAGGATAGATCAGTTCTTCCATCAGCATTCATCATGTGGGAGATAATCTGGTGCTTCTACCTCTTCTTTCTTTACATAACGAACGTTGTAAGGAGAATTGAAGAAGCGACGGAAAGCAACAACAGTAATAAGCAGCGCCGAAGAGACGCCAACAAGACCAAGGAAGGTAACAGCATCGCCGTTGAAAGAATAAGTGTCAGGAGTCATCGGTTAATTGCTTTGAAGAAGAACAGAAGACCAGCAACAGTCATGATGCCAGTCAGAATGAGAGAGAAGTTTACGACATCCATGGGGTGTCTTTGAGTACTCCGTAATCATATCACCCCAATCTAGACCCGTCTATTAGGATTGGGACAGTTCCTCGACTGTCTGCATGATCTCCTCTCTGGTCGGAACAGATGGTTTGGCATCGGAAGCAATCTGTTTGACTACTTCGATGCCACCTTTGACCCTATTGCGAAATTCTTTGAGTTTCTCCAACTCTTCTTCTTTCTCTACAATGTCAGAGTTGACTGCTTTGAGTTGATTTTCCAAATTAGTGAGATAGTTCTTAAAGTCCATATAAATAACGGATTGGCAAGGACAGCATACCATAAATAGTGAGAAAAGGCAACCCCTATACTCATGGCAGTAAAAGTATTTAATAGACAAGGTTTAAGAAGAGATTTCAATCTCTCCGATTTGACGGATCCTCAGTCAGCGTTAAATAACATCTTAGCAACACCTACGATGTTAGGTACTGAAGAGTCCTTTACTGTAACTGACCTGCTGCCAATTCAGCAAATTTATGTTACAAATATTACTGCAGCAACATTTGCAAGTTTAGATGGTGTTACAGTATCATTCACTGTTGTTGAAAATGGTGTAATTGATAACACCACTAACCCAAGAGTATATCGACCTCTGATTAAGATTAAGAATAGATTAGATACTGCTTATTTCTCTACGGGTGAACCATTCTTCTTTGGTGGTGATGGTCCTAATGCAACATATTATGATTCTGATAAGATTATTAGAGACCCCGATTCTCTGGTCTATAATGAGTATTACGCTGGTGGTGAGATCGTCCTCTCTGGTCCAAGTAATACATATCTGTACAGGGCACTTCCAGAGGCATACAGAGAACTCTCACAAGGTCCATTAACTCATACTGAAGGAGAATCTGGTGGATTTAGATACGTTCAAGTATGGAATCCACAAGAACTTTATCTGAGTAGAGCATTTGATAATGTAACTCTTGAAGATGTCACTATTCAAGATAGTTTCTGGGAGAGAGGTCAGTTTGAATTTGGTAATAAAGTTCAAAACTCCTTTATCTCACTCTTTGGTGGTGTTAACTGGCAAGGATTCTTCAAACCAGTTACATCGGGATTCTCTAGATTCTTCCTTAGAACTACTGGTGCTACAGTATTTAAATTCCAAGATCCAAGTGAACCATCATTTACTGAGATTAGATATGGTCAGGTAAATAATACTCAATTCAATAATGATCTTAATCTTTTAACATTAGGTAATCAAGTCAATAAGCAGCGTATTGCAGACGCATTTGCAGACACTACTAGAACATTCGTTGAAGTTTCACTAACAGACAATATCACCATTAGAGATGGAGATTTCATCTATCTTGAAATCAATGAGGGACCAGTTATTCCTAAGCAATATCAGATCTTTGCTTATTTTGAGGAACCTACACCATATAATAAATTCTTCATTGAAGTAACTGTTGACTTCAACTTACAAAATATTGACGTTGCTACGTTACCAACCAATCCAGATGCATCACTTAGCGCAGGATATAAAGGATATGCTCGTTATAGTGCCTATGATAGAAGGCAATTGAAAACATATCTCAATACAATGTTCCATAAGTTAACTGTTCCAGTAAGTGCATTCACTCCAACTGGTGTTAATACCTTACAGGTTACTGATCAATTCATTTATAATCATTTAATGATTAATGATTATCTTTATGATTATCGTACAAGATTTGGAGAATCTGTTCCCGTTGCTAGAAGATGGACTATTACTGGATTAAATGATACAAACAATACTGTTACAGTATTACTTGATGCTCAGTATGCAATCAATACTGGTAATCTTAATGATCAACAGGCATATTATGGATTAGATAACATTGTAAACTTCAATGCTGGTACTGAAATCAATGCTACTGGAACCACTGGTAACATTAATGATTTAATTGATACAGGGACATATGCATCAGAAAGTTTGTTATATGTTGGTAGATATGGTGAGTCAGTACCAAGAGAGAAAACTATTCTTATTGAGCAATTCTTAGAAAACTATGTTGATTATGCATTTGATTGGGTATACTTCACAAAGGATGAAGATATTGACCCAGCAACACAGAATAAAGCATGGATATTGAGATATAGATCAGAAACCTCTGGTTCATTTGGTACTTTAAACTATAAGTATCTCTATGATAAGAACTATAAGTTCTATGAAATTGGTGACTTTAAGGTATTCTTAGATAATTCTGTTGGATTAGGTGGAACAAGTAGAGAAGAAGGTATTGATCAGCGTGCATTTGGTGCCAAGCAACTGTTAAGTAAAGGTGATCAATATAATCAACTTTATACATTACTACCTCTCAGATCTGATTATACACCAAAAGAAAACTGGAATCAAGTTGCACTATCAAGAGCGTTAACTTATAGAGATAACTCTAGATTACTTGGAATAGGTAATACTACTGACGTTGAAGTTGGTAATTTTGTTGTTGCTGATAGTACAACTGGATTCCAATCAGGCACAGCACTTCCACTTAAATCTAGAATCATTGAAGTTAACGAGGCAAATGCTAACGTAGTCATTAGTAAGACAATGACTGCTAATGGATCTGCAAATGGTTGGGTATTCAATCATCGTGGATTTGTTACATATGGTGTACTGCAGTGGGATAGCACTGAATCTGAAGTATTAACGTTCCTCGGTGATAAAGGAGAAGAGATTCAAGTTGGTATGTGTGTTGTATTAAAAGATAAACCAAATGAATCAACATATATTCGTGTCACTAGAGTAGATTATGATGCACCATCTGATACATATAAACTGCGTTTTGATAGAGGAGCACAAACATTAGTTCCAGGTGCTGGTACACTCTATGGTGATCCAAATCAATATAATGCTATTAATGGAGTAGATAGCACTGGATATTGGAGTGGTATCTTACCAGCAAATGCTGATTATGATTATGGTTCACCTGGAGCAGGAGAAGAAGCAACTGGAACTCTTGCAGATATATTTGATAACTCTCTTAGCACTTGGGTATATTGGACAGGTGGAGTTGAGTACAGTCAAGGTAATATTGCACAAGCAGATTTTGATTTGAGAGATTTTGCTAGTGCAACTGCTGGTGGTAGTGGTACAGGCATCACTCAAGTTAGAGTGTATGGTGGTAATCCATTTAGTTCTGGTTACGTAGCATATCGAATGCAGTTACTTGATAGTAATAAGAATGCTATCAGTGGTACGACAACTACATTTGGTGGAGTAGGTAATTACTACATCAATCCTACTGGAGCAGCACAGACAAATGCACGTTATGTAAGATTTACTCCAACTGCTGAGTATCCATCTGCATATCCAAGACATTACATGTACTCAATGTGGATTAATGGTACACAATTAATCAATGGTGGTACTGGTACTGCAACTGAACTTGCTGCATTCTATTATGATAAAGGTGTAGATATTACTAAACCACTTGAATCATTCTGTACAGGTACATCATGTGGTCAAAGTCGTTATAACATTGAAAAGAATTTAGTAGAAACAAATCATATTGGATTGTTTATTGGCAGTGGAGTAATTGGTGGCAATGATGTTAGATTCACATCTCCAGGTAATGGTGCAAGAACATATATCAATAATGGTAATGCACAGATTGCAGAATGGCGTGAGTATCAACCAAATGTACAGACAGAACTTAATTTCACCGCCAAGACATATAGAAGTAATGCAATATATGTTAAGTTTGCAGGAACTGATTTAGAAAATTCATTTGCTGATCTTGGTCATCCAAACTTCCCCGTCAATTCATATGTTCCTGTTGGATATATTGCAGGAATGGTAAGAATTAGAGGAGAAATCTATGATGGCACATATGGTCTCGATACAACAGTAACAGTGGCAGGTGGATATACTGGATCAGTTGCTAATAATGGTACATTTACAGTAAGATTAACTTGGGCGAGTGTTACTGATCCTGATCAAATGGATGTTCAATTTGGTCATCATGCAATTATCAATGGATTTTATTGTACTGTAATAAATTATACAACTGCTGGGTTTGTAACTTTTAGAAATGAATCAGGTGCAGCAAGAAACTTTAATGTTACTGATAATAGCACTATTACAATCTTTAACTCACACTATTACTTCATTGTTCGCATGAACAATAGTTGGCAATCACTTTATGATTTTGACACCACTAATGATGGTATTCAAGTCGGTAAGAGATTAGATTTTACTGAGTTTTCATCATCTCAGTTAAACTTCAGATATACAGCATATCCAACTAATCAAGATCAATACTATGCCAATGCTGGTAATATTAATGCATTATCAACCCTACAAACTCGTTGGACACAGTTCCAGGCAGGTAGTTATCAAAACCAATTCTTTGAAATTACAGCTCCTATCACATTAACATCTACTGAAGTTGCATACTTCCTCAATCCTACTAGTTTTGCACCACTTGTTGGTACAACATATATTATTCCACAAGGATCATATATCAGGGCAGATGTAAACTCAAATCAATTTGTATGGTTTGCAAGTTTTGAAGATTTCCAAGGTGATTTGAGTGTATATTCTATTCACCCAGAGAGACCATGGAGTTCAAATTCTGGTACATCATTAGGAGATCTTGGTAACACAAGAAAAACTCAATCATTAATTAGTATTCAACCACAAGATGGTCCTGCAGGAAGTGTATTGCCAGTTGGTAGTAGCACATATAATGAGATGCCATTCAGATATCTTCACTACAGAAGAAAACAATATGAAATACTGCCCGTTCCTGCAGTATTCCAAGATGAATTCCCAGGCGCAAGATTCATTAATCCATTCCCAGGTGCAATTCAAGCAGGTGAAGAAGTAGAAAATTACCTACAGAACTCCACTAACAAATTATCTGTTTATACATTTGCAAATGGATTAGATAATAAAGAACTCTGCTGCCCACCACTTGATACTTCACCACCATTTGATAGTTCACCTATTGGATTGGGCACAACAAATTCTGAACCCGATATGTGGATCGGTGGATTAGTTAATGTAAGAAGTATCTCTGCTAATCACCCAGATAGCAAGATTCATAACATTCCTAGCGGTCAATCAACAACATCATTACCAGTAGACAAAAAATTAGAGATCGTATTTGGTGGAGTTTCATACGATCTCTTAATCTCTGATTCTAAACCATTCTGATTATGACTTCTTCATAATCAGAAAATAATCTTCACCATTTATTTCAACTCTGAGTTTGAATGCAGTTCCATTATCTATATTAAAGTTCTGACTCAAATTCTCACCAAGGGCGGTATTTCCGCCCTTATATCTACTTGTTCCCTGGTAATCACCAAGATCTAATTTAATTTCAGTAGTAAATACAAGATCATTAATAGTGACATTTAATGATTGGGTTTCTAATCTTTGAAGATCTGGTTTTGCCGTCCATGGATTATAATCACTAGAATAAGATCTCGTCTTCTGTGCAAAGTCAGAAGCAAGTGTATTAGTAATTTGAGAAAGTGAATTACTAATGTAAATTCCAGGTGAATTATCTAATACCAGATCAGTTTGAGTAAAGTTTAGTTGATCTGGATCATATGATGTAATCAAACCATCAATTGCAATCTCTTTTGAATAGTATAAATTTCTATCAATTCTATACTTAGTGGTTCTTAAATAAATAGATTCTTCTACATTTGCAGCAACGACATCAAGTTCTGCAGAATAAGAATCTACGTTATAACTAAATGCTCCTGTTGTGATGGAGAATTGACCTGTGCCATCATCAGTAATAAAAGGTTCTTCTAAGTTTTGAATATTACTTAACAGTAATGCATCATCTCTAGTGAAAAGAATATCTGGAATTAATGTAGGGGTTGGGACAGATGTATAAAGTGCAGAATCTGATGTAGTTAAATTAGTTTTATCAGATAATAAGATAGTTACCTTCGTAGATTCAACTGACGATCGTGGGTTCGTTCTAACAAAGAATGCATCTTTACCATTAGAATCAAATACACCATATTCACTAGTTGAAGTAAATACAGGAACATTACTTTTTGGTGTAATACTTGTAAATGTTTGATTAATAGGGAATCCTGTTCCACTAGTAACAATAATCAGATAATATGTGGTTACACCCCCAGTTGTAGATGTATACTTCTCTACAATTCTGTAATCAGTATTATTATAAGTTTGCAGAACTCCTAACTGAACTGAATTATACTTTGCTAATGTAGTCGTACATGTTTGACGTGTACCATATCTTTGAAAGTTATCAAAGTAATTAGAACCATCACTGGATAGAATAAAATATGGTCTAAATGATTCCTCTTCTGGAATCTGTGGGAAAGTATAATTTGGATTCTTTGGAACTCTTGCAGTTACACTAATAGCATGTAGTGTACTAGCACTAGTTACTGGTGCGTTTGTTAGTACATCATTGGCGGTAATCTTAGTATACAATGCACCATTAGTGGTGACATAATCAGATAATAAAGAATAACTAAGAGCAAAAGTACCAGTTGCATCAACATCAAATACTTCTGGTGCTAATCCAGTCAGATACAGATAGATTGATTTACCGTTCTGTCTGGATGATCCTGCTGGTATTGGATTTTGATTTACATAATCAATAAACCAACTTTCATCCCTGTTATTTACATAGAATTCATTTAATAGTTCAACATCATATTGAGTTAACAAACCATCTCCAGTTACATCATATAGTGATAAGTTATTTTGTATCTTCTTCTGTGCATATATTCTTCTATTAACGTCATATGCACTTGTTCCAGAATTATTTGGCAATCCCCATACTGGTTCTGCAACATATGTACCATTCAATGATGTAGTAGTATTATCAAGTGTGAGTTGTAAGTAGGATGCCTCCATTACAGTATGAATGTCCCAAGCATAGTTTGCTACTAAAGCAATCTTCCATGGATTACCAATAATTCTAACGGCAAATCCAACGCCACCAGGCATGTCAATAGTAGAAACCACAAGAATGTCATTCTGCTCATAATTACTTCCATTATTTGTAATTTCTACAGATTCTGCCTCACCAATAGCATTGATTACAATAGTTGCTCTTGCACCAGATCCTTTACCACCTTGAAGTAATACATTATATGTGCCTTGTATATACTGTTCTCCCCTATCATATACAATATCATTACCAGAAGTATTACCTGTCAGTACACCATCAGAGTCAAATCCAACATAAGTTGCAGCAAAGTCAGTGATATAGTTAATTGGAGTAATATCAATTACATCATCATCTGTAAATGTAAAATCCGTGTTCCATTTAAATTGAAGTGCATTTTCAAGTGATGCTCCAGATTGCTCAATAGCAGTAGAATGTAAGAATCTATCCCAATACAATTGAGATCTTTCAGCAGAAAGACCTGCAAAAATTCTCAGGTCGGCGTCAATACCAGCACCTGCCAGGTTATTAAGTAACCCAGCACCATCTGTAACTTCTACTAAGTTTAAGTTTGATACAAAACCTTGGTTTGCCATGTTACTCCGTTCTTACAATCCAACCTTTACTGTTTAAGAAGTTCTTTAATACAATACCACCCTCAATTGTAGTATTAGTACCATAAGTGGTACGATATACTTCTGCTTTTAGTTTTGATCCATCTGGTGGATAACTGCTAACATTTCCTGGTGAGTTACCAACAAAAGTAACTACATCATTAGCATAGTCAATTGTGATTAATCCAGAACTAGTTATGTCAGTTCCATCTAGGAAGATCTTAGTTTGATATTGGAAACTGGTTTGTCCTGGTGGGTCAAATCCATCTCTCAAATTAATAGAATATGCAAATTGATACAATGGATCATTAGGAGTATATGAAATTACAATTTGCTCGATACCAACGTCAGTTCCATCTAATAATATATCTGCACCATCAATTGTGAGTTTGTTTGAAGTATTAGTTGCTACGTTTGCTGCAGAAACTAAATGTAACGTATTTGTAGCGTTAAATAATGTACCATTGGCATTTGTATCAGTATTATCAATGACAACAGAATTACCAGAGAATGATTGTATCTTACCATATGCACCAGTAGTATCTTGTTTTAAATACTGCCCAACAGTAAGAGAAGCAGATGCAGTAAGATTTAATGTTCTTGTTGGTGATGGACCATAGTTTGGTGTTGGTCCTGGGTGAGATACAGTTATCTCTTCCTGCTGTGCTAAGTTTGTTGATTGAGTTGGTGTTGTAATAACAATAGCAGATGGTGCAGCGTTTCCTAACAGATTGACAAGCACATTTGCCCTTGGAGCACTATTATAATTATCAACCAAATCTTCTAAAATAGCATCAATAGCACCTTGGTTTAAACTATTGTTAGATAAATCAAGTGATCTTAAACGAGTAATAGTAGAAAGAGATCCAGCATTAAATGCATTCAATGAACAATTATTCATTGAGATGTATTGAATATTTACAGATCCTGTAGAGAAGTTTGGAAGAGCACCAGTAAGATTAACGTTGTTACCTACAATAAAATATGAGAGTGCAGGAAGTCCACTGAAAGTTCCAACTCCTGTCAAGTTATTAGATGATAGATAAAACTCTTTTAACTTGTTTAAATTATTTAAGTTAATATTACCAGTAAATTTGTTACCAGTGAGATCAACATAAGTAATGTTTGGGTTACCACCAAAAGTTGGAATTGGTGTACCGTTTGTTAAATCTTCACCCCATCCTGTGCTAGGTGAAATCAATGTCTGCAATGCTGGTGCAACTCCAACGTTAAAGAATCCACCTTTGATTAACTTACCAGTACTTACAATTTCTAGATAATTCAACAGTGGAAGATTAAATGTAGATCCTTGGAATGCTGCTTCAGAATATGTCTGCGTAACAGGATTATAGACACCGATATTTCTACCAAGAACATTACTTCTAATTCTAATTGAAGTAATGTTCTGAGCATCTTCAAATGTATCATCCCACATGATATAGCGTCTTCCATGATTACCACCATTAGCAGCAGCATCAGGTGGTCTTCCACCCTCTACATCAGTGTATCTAAGATCAAGTGAAGTCAATGAATCATTTCCTACAAATTTAGGAATCATACCATCTAACCTAGATGAATAGAAACTCAAATTTGTCAAATTATTACATCCAGAGAATACATATTCTGAAAATGCTGCTGGATTCTTAGAAACAAAGAAATGATTATTAGCATTACTTGGATTGCCTTCACCAGTAACAGTATCCCACTGTGCTGCAGCACTTCTTCCTGGAAATCTAGTGTAAGTACATGAGAATGTTCTTAAACTAGATCTAGTTTGCAATCCAGATGGTATTGGAAGTGCAGTATCTGAAATATTGATAGTACGAATGCTAATCATCTTAGCAAAGTCAATAGTGGTTGCAGTTAATGCTTCATTTTCTCCAACAACCCAATCAGTCATTGGACAAGTTTCATTTACATCCAAATATAATGATGGGTTAGACCATCCATCCCATAACTGAGTATAATAGTTATCATAAATGTCATAGTTTCTAATGGATAAAAGATTAACTCTTGGAGTCATTTCTCCAGTCGTATATGTACCCCATTGATTATTAGTAGAGGGTCTTTTTGAGTTTCCGTTATTATAGATATATCTACTAGAAGATCTTCTATGATAATATGTCTGAAGAATTGGGCACCTTGTACTTACATCTAATGATTGGAAATAATCATTGAAGTTAGTGATTGTAGTAACGTCTGCACTTGTCTGAGGATCTCTAACATAAACATAATATACATTACCAGTAAAGAATTTATCGTAGAAAATACCAGTAATGTCTATTGCAGTTCCTTCAATAGTGAATGTATATGTCTGTGTGCTGGTTCTATGTGGTGTAACGTTTGTATAATCAGTTTGTGAAACATCCTTTAATGCTAATGAATTCTCAGCAGTAAGGAATGTGCTATTAGCAGTATATGTACCAGACAGATATAAGTTAATGAGGGTCTTTGGCAATCTTTCAACTACTTTGGTTCCCCAATACTGCAATTCTTCATCTTCAGATTGATACAGAGGATTATTCTGCAATCTAATAGTGTTCAACTGTGATGTAAAGTTATCATCATATGAAATGACCGTCCAATCTGGCATCTCACCAATGATATTAGATTCCAAATCAACGTAAGTAAGATTCTTTAATTTAACTTTAGGGAAGAATCTAATGTTAAGTGATCTACCCGTAACAGAAGTGATGTTATTTGGTGGATAGTATACTTTAACAAATCTTTCTTTATATGATGTTGAATTATATCTTAATCTTGAGATGTTATTAGATACTGGTGGTTCAGATTCAATTTCTTGATCAGAATAATCAGTTGCTTGTATGGTAAAGATTGGATTTAAGGTTCCAAATGCAGTGTAACCAAAATCCATTGAAATATTTTTAAATGCTGCAGTAAACACAATAGGAATACCACGCATTGCATAAAAATATTGTGGTTGTCCATTAATATCCAATTCAATCATGTCAGTTGGAACTTCAGTTTCAAATCTGATAGGTTCAGGAACATCTAAAACATTAATGATTGCCTCTCCAGCACCAGGGGTAAATCCACTGTTTTGTCCTACTTGCAAAGCACCTTTAACCTGAACAGATGCACCATAAGAAATTGCCTGAGTAATATTAGTTTCATCTGCTGTTGCACTACTCCAGGAACTAACCCTAGAAGTAGAAATGTCTCCATACTTTAAATCTGCTTGAGATAAACCAACACCTTTATCATTAGGAATGTACTTATATCTTACAGCACCACCAGATACTGGACCATATGCTTCCAGATTACCTCTGGTTCTAAACTGGTAACCAGATAAATTTTCTACAATACCTCTATATCTTCCACTATCATTCAATAATCTATCAAGATATCTGGTCAAGTTTACATCAAGACCAGATACGTTTTGTAAATCTACTTTATCAACACTATTAGAAACACCACGGATAGTATCCAGGTCTCTAACATCAAGACCTAGATTTTGAAGTGAAGTTGCCTTTGACTCAATATCAGAGAAATTAAAGGAAACTTTTAGTCCAAAGAGAACTTCGTTTCTAATTGCCATTTCTTATAACTGCTCGACGTAAGTTAGATTTACTTTAATAGAAACTGGTCCACCTGTAGGATCCAGTGCCCTTGCCACAAAATACACTGCCTCAGTATTTAAGATATCGGGAGTAATAACTTTCCTATCAAATCCAAATACATCAGTAAGATCAAATGTCTTTGTCTCATTATTAATATATAGGGTCGTTAAAGTATTGCCAGGTCTCAATAATGATTCACCCTGTCTATCAAGTTGAGACGAGGATAATCTACTTACTTGCGTGAAAGCAGATGGTACAAGATCATCAATACCTGCTGGCGTCTGTGTTATAGAACCCGTACCATTAACATCCAATTCACCAGTTTGCAGATTAGTTCCAGCATTATATGTAACTGCTGCATCTCCATCAATAAAATTATACTTCCACTGCGGATTAAATGTGCTAACATTCCCTAACAAATCAATATCATGCAACTCAGCACATCTAATATTAGCACCATCTCTTAATTTAAAGAATGCATATAATGGATAGATATTGAATTCAAAAATACCATCACTTCCAGGTCCAACACTGAATGAATTTGGAGTATCATATCTATCTCCTTGGGAGAACCATGCGGAAAATACTACGCTATTATAAGCGATTTGAAACTCAGGGTCACTAAACAAGGCATTACCTTGAGCGTCATAAGATCCATAAATGTCAATGTTCACAGGGATTACATATATAATTTCCTGTTGACCATCTTGCCCAACTTGAGAATATTGTTGCTGGGGACCAGCAAATCTTGCTTTAGTTGGGTTATTCCCCAATTGATTATCATAAAAATATTGTTGATATGATGCAGTAAGGGGGAAGTATGCAGCAAGTTGTCCATTTGTTGGATCAGTTGCACCTGCAATAATAGGAACAGTAGATGTTAAGAAATAAGTTGATAATTGCAAATATGCATCTAAATCACCTTGGGCAGTAAATCCTGTCCAACTATCAATAGGAATTGTCCCCAATGTAGTAGAATCAGTTTGAGTAACTGGTCTGGAAATTGGATCGTTCTTAGTAAGACGTGCAGATGAACATAATCCACTATTACTTCCCCTAGGATTTCCAATTCTAAAATCATCTCTAAATGGATGAATATAATTTCTCCAAGATTCTCCTGTTTCAAATCCAGTATAAGTAATAGATTCGCTATATGGGTGATAATCTAAATACACTGTTTCATAATCTGGAAGAAGAATTACGTTAGTAGGTATTCCATTTCTATCTTCAGTAACTAATGTACCGTCTGGTCTTTGCCATCCAGTGAGTTCACCAGTAACACCAAACAGTGGTTTATTTGGTGTATATCCAATCTTCCAATCTCTTACTTGACCCGTTGGTTCATACAGAATTGGATTTAAGAATTTAGTAGCAGAAATTGGTCCATTGACAGCATTAGGTGAAGCAATAATAGTTTTAAGTTGAGATAATCTTACCTCGAAAGTTGCCTCACCTAACGTTTCACCTTCTTGAACAAAAAATGTTGCAGGAGTATAATCAGTTTGATTCTGAACAATACGAGAAGGATCTAAATATCTTTCAGTGTCTAAATTATGTCTATCACCCTCTCTATAGCAAAGTAGATTAGTCGTCTCACTGTAAGATCCACTTACTTGATCACCTAAGTAAGTATTCCACATTCTAGTGGTAATTAACTTTGCTTGGAAATCATCATAATCTAAATCAAACTCTCTTCTAACAGTATCCCCAACAATAAATGTCGGTTGGAATGTTACTGTTGTACCACCAGTAAATAACTGAGTATCTTGAACTGTAATTGTATATGTTCCTGCATTCTCAGTAATTGATGTAATTCTAGATGGTGTTACATTTGCAATTAAATTTCCATCGGAATCGGTATCTAACAGATAGTCACCTGCTCTTAAATATAGGACATCTCCATCCGTAGTTGTAATAGTATTACTTCCATTAGGAGCAGTTGAAGTTGTAATATAAATTGGTGCTAGGGTTACATCTGAAGATTTAGAATCATTTGGTAATTTGTACAATTTGCGTATATCACCAAACGTTCCTGCAGTTGCATTTGGCATGTACAAGTATGAACTACCTTGACATGCCTTACATTTAACAACATTAACCTCAGCAAATCCATCAGCAGTAAGCGACATCTGCTTAGGAATGATAATCTTTTTATTGGGAATGTCTACTCCACCACCACTAGTGATTGCATTCTTCGGATAGATAGCAAAAATAGAGGTGTATTCACCAGACGATGTTAATGTCTTTTCATCTGATGTTTCAGAGTATACATTAACAGTCCCCTCATCACCACCATCAATGTACATAGATGTACCGTACTTGTACAGAACCTGAGGTTCAGTTAATCCTGGTCCCCTGCCAGGACCAATCCTCATCTCATATTTAAATCTAAAGAACGGATCTCCCATAGAGGGAATCTTCAATTTATTCTCAATGACAAAAGTATGAACAACTACCCAACGTGCTTCACCATTATCTACAGGAACATAAGCATACATTCTAAGACCGATAGCACCATACCAACCAAATTCAATCTTATACATAGTGATCTCATCTGTGTTTAACAGATAACCACTAGGTCCATTACCATTTAAACTATCACCATTGAATTTCTCTTTGCTTAACTTAATCTCTTGGAATGTATAATTAGTTCCTTCAATAACTTTGTTGTAGTAAGTTACATTATCAATATCTGCTATTCCATTTTCATCAGCAAGACCCAATTCTTGAAGCAATCCACCCTGTCCCTCTGGATAGTGAATGGTTGATCTTCTAACAATATAGAAGTTTGCACCCTCTCTTCTGAATACATATTCATCAAAATCATTGAAGATGCCCCATTCTGCATAGTTATCACCCTCACCTTTATCCATAACCGCTCTAGTACCAAAGGTATATCCGCTGATACGTCCAGGTTGGTATCTAAATGCTTGTCTTGACTGAAGTAATGTAAATTGTCCGCCAGTAGCACCATATCCAGGTTGGAAATCATCAGTGCCAGGCAAATCTCCAGAGGTGCTTGCACTAATATAAGTTCTATTGAGCCAATTTTCTTTGAATGGATTTAAGTCAGTTTTACCAGCAACAACACCAGCAACACTTTCTACACTTCCATAACCAATAGCATCAATAAATTGAGTATTAGAGGTGGCAGGATAATCTGGATTTAGAATCTTTCTTGTCCTACCAGTGCCCCTAAGCATAGTAATATTATTTTGAATTTCAGGCAGTCCAAGGGGAACTCCACTTACTGGATCACTAATTTCTTCAGATACAATCAATCTCCAAGTTGCTGTCCAAATAGCAATTTGAGTATAATACTTATCAGTATTGTTATTATAGAATTGAGAATCGTAATATGTTCTATCATCCCACTCATTAATAGCAGGAATGAATCTAGTTAAAAATTGATCATACTTTTGATAGTTTGATGCTGGATCAGCAGAAAACTGTTGAGCATCTCTTCTATCTTGATAGTATTCGTAAAGAGATTTACCAAGTGCTAAAAAGTTTTGCCACTTAAACCATAAATTTGGATTATATAATCCAAAAATATCCGTTCCAGTATTATCTAAAACTTGAGAGAGTGGTGGATATGGAAAATTGTATGGAACTGGGAATGAAGTAATTCTTAATGCACCCTCATTTTTTACTGCTTCAATAGCAGCTGGAATATGCGTATATCCTTCTTCCGTAGTTCTATTAGACCAAACACCAGGACCAGTTGATGGGTTGTCTGTATAAAATACAAACTCATCATCATTCAATCCATATGTTGATACGTTTGAAAATAATCCGAGTTGAGTTTCTGCTCTATCAATACCAAGCAGAGTTGTACTTACTTCAGAAGTAGATGCAAACTGTTCTTCAATTTTAATAATACCACTTCTTTGCTTCTCAAGTACCCTTCTCAAATAGGTAATTGGGTTCTCATTTGTTGGGTTAACATTTAATGTATATCTTACTCGGAGTATTTGATCTCCATTTG